>Ga0315275_10007991_pt1 | contig 10277 bp, 11 predicted proteins | sample YL17G03_0_MG_FD_205557 | JGI IMG/M metagenome (GOLD analysis project Ga0315275, IMG submission 205557) | Sediment microbial communities from Yellowstone Lake, YNP, Wyoming, USA - YL17G03_0 | ecosystem: Environmental > Aquatic > Freshwater > Lake > Sediment | place: USA: Wyoming | collected...
CCAGTTTTATTTCCTCAGCATGTTCCAGAAGCTCCTGCTCCTTTTCGAGCTCATCCTGCTCCCCTTCTCTGAGTTTGGCCTCTTCCAGCTGGCTCAGATGAAACTGATAATACTCCAGATCAGCTTTATTCCTGTTGGATTTCTCTTTTAATTCATTATACTCCTTCTGAAGTTTTTTAAAGTCATTATATGCTGTTCTGTATTTGTTCCGAAGGGGCAATGTTCCTGCAAATGAATCGATTATATTAAGCTGAAAAGCATTATCGTTAAGCATCAGAACCTGATGCTGGGAGTGTATGTCGATCAGCCTGTCGCCAAGCTCCTTCATCAGGTTTATGGTTACAGGCGTATCATTGATAAAAGCTCTTGATTTACCTGCAGGATTGATTTCGCGTCTAAGGATTGCGGGGCTTTCAAAGTCAAGGTCATTTCTTGTAAAGAAATACTCAAGGTCGTATTCCTCGATCTTAAAAGTACCTTCAACCACACATTTTTCAGTTTTATCAAGAAGCACCGAGGAATCGGCTCTTGTACCAAGGATTAGGGAAAGTGCGCCGAGAAGTATTGATTTTCCTGCTCCGGTCTCGCCTGTTATAATGGTGAGTCCATTTTCGAGAGAAAGATCCAGCTCTCTTATCAGCGCATAATTATGAACGGTAAGTTTTACAAGCATAGCCGGGGGTTATGGTGATTTGGCTGCGGTTATCTTCTCATATTTTGTTTTGTTTCCCGGATCTATTTCTGTCAGAATTTGAATAACACGGCTTTTCTCCTCCGGAAATGCTTCAGAAAAAATATTTATCAGTTCATCAGCCTTCGATTCCAGAGTAACCTGGATAAGGTACATATACGGATCAGGCTTTGCCCTGTAAACCTCCTGTATCAGCTTAAGACTCTCTGCAATACTTATTCTGGCCTCGGCAGTTTTTGATTCCATTTTGTCAAGACCATTGATGTTATATTCGTGTATGAACCGTCTGACCCCTTCATATTCCTTATCGAGTGCATTTTTAACCAGCCAGTACCTGTTCCTGTTTCTGGAACCGTCGTAAGGTTTCCAGCCGGGTTCAGCTGCATTCTGGGCATTAGTTACAATTTTTTCGGCAACCTGAAAAAACTCTGTGCCGCCAAGAGTTGAAAAAGAATCATAGTCAAATCCTATGATCATATAGGCATAATAGGCAAGGACTGATACAAGGCTCGACCGGTAGGAGTTTGGATCAAATTCAAGAGGCTGGAATTCGACATACCTGAACTGAAAATTGTTATCAATAAAATTCAGCATTGTCGAATTGTAGGTGGTGTTGAAAATCGGACGTCTCAGCTGAACCTGGATAGTTCCTTTGAACTCATCAGCTGAATACTGGTCTGTAAGGTTGATAAGAATGTTACAGTCCATTCTTTCAGCATAGCTGAAGACGTGGTTGGTCCAGACAGTGTTATTCATGAATTCATAAATGTCGCGTTGCATCGATTCAAATACCTGGCGGTTTGAACCCTGAATTTTCTGTGCAGAAACCTGAACATTACAGTTAAGCTCCTGGGAATAAATTCCTTCAGTACCTGAAATCAGAATAATCAGAAAAAAATATTTTAATAATTTCATTAATCTCATTCAGATCAGCTTTTAAGCATTGAAACGATTTTGTCCAATATATCTCTTGCCGCTTCTTCCTTTGATTTCAACTCAAATTTATTAATAATATTGTTTCTGTCAATTATAGTTATCCTGTTGGTGTCGTAACCGAAACCTGCTCCCTTAGCCTTCAGCGAATTCAGGATAATGACGTCAAGGTTCTTGCGTTTGAGCTTTGCTGTTGCATTTGATATTTCATTATGAGTCTCAAGGGCAAATCCTGCAAGTATCTGAGACTTCTTCTTCATTTTTCCCAGAGTTTCAGCAATATCTTTTGTAGGTTTCAGCCTGAGAACAATTTCATCTCCGGTCCTTTTAATCTTTCTTTCTTCAACTTTTTCAGGAGAGAAGTCAGCCACTGCCGCTGCCAGTATTGCTATATCACAGCCGGGAAATCTGGCAATGCATTCAGATGCCATCGATTCAGCTGATATGACATTGATGATCTTAACGGATTTGTTTTCGGGCACCCTGTTTACAGGTCCAAGCACCAGTTCTACATCGGCTCCATATTCTGCAGCAGTATCGGCGAGGGCAACACCCATTTTACCTGAAGAATAATTACTTATGAAGCGAACAGGATCTATCTGTTCCCTGGTAGGACCGGCATTTATCAGGAGCCGTTTCCTTGTCAGAGGTTTATAATTTTTTTTTTTGAAAAGAAGGTTTTTATCTCCTTAACTATTTCATCGGGTTCCGACATCCTGCCTTTTCCTGTCAGGCCGCTGGCAAGTTCTCCGGAGGGAGCATCAAGAATATGATTTCCAAAGGATTTAAGTGTATTAATATTCTTTCTTGTTGCCTTATGGTCCAGCATGTCCATATCCATGGAAGGAGCCACAAAAACCGGGCAGCGCGCTGATAAGTAGGTTGTAAGGAGAAGATTATCGGCAATACCGTTTGCCATTTTGGAAATTGTATTTGCTGTTGCAGGCGCAATCAGGAATAGATCGGCCCATATTCCAAGGTCAATATGGCTGTTCCAGCTTCCGTTTTCAGGACTGTAAAACTCCGTAAGAACAGGATTTCTGGATAATGTTGCAAGGGTAAGCGGTGTGATAAAGTCTTTGGCATGTTGGGTCATGACAACTTTTACATCACATCCCTCCCTGGCAAGCAGCCGGATCACGGTCGCAATTTTATAAGCTGCAATACCCCCGGTTACTCCGATAAGTATTTTCTTTCCTTTCAGCATTTACTGCTAAATTTTGCTTTTGCCAGCAGATGTATCCGGATTACGGTAAAAAATCTTCCCGTCCTCAAGCTCCTGAAGTGCAATAAGAGTGGGTTTGGGAAGCCTTTCATAGAATTTTGATATCTCTATCTGTTCGCGATTCTCAAAAACCTCTTCAAGATTATCAGTATATGAAGCAAACTCTTCAAGTTTCTTATTGAGTTCCTGTTTCATTTCAACAGATATCTGATTCGATCTTCTTGAAACAATAATGACTGTTTCATAGATATTTCCCGTATCTTTTGTTAAGAGCTCCATATTACGGGTAACTGTTGTTGAGGGTGCCATTGATTTTCTATAATCCATATTTATTTACTGTATGTTATTTAAATTTGCAGTGTCTTTTATTTTAAGATATTTTGCCGTATCCTCGTAGATTTTCTTAACCTCTTTTGAATATTTGCTTTCCGGATATTCTTCCATGAATGAAAAGTAATCATCAAGGGTTGCCTGATATCTCTCTTTTTGCTTATTGATGTAGCTTTTCTCGGCATAAACGAAGAGGGAATTGAGTTTGAGATACATCATCTCCTCCCTGTACTTTGAGTCTGAGTATTCCTTGAGGCTGTTAGTTAAGGCGTTAATAGAAGCCTTGTACTCCTTCATGTTGTAATAAAGCCTTGCATTCATATATGACTTCTCAACAAGCCTGTCCTGCAAGATCTTTATATAATTCTTTGCTTCCTCAACCTTTGGACTATTGGGGAACCTGTTTACAAATAAATTAAATCCTTCAATGGCATTTCTTGAATTTTCCTGGTCAAGCTCTGCCCTCGGGGAGATGTTATAATCGCATTTTGCTCCTAAAAAAGTTGCTTCTTCAGCATATTTCTCGAACGGATACTGTTCAACCAGTGATTTGAAATATGAGCCGGCCATGTCGTACTGTTTCATTCCGTAAAAGCTCTGTGCATTAAGCCAGTTTAGTTCTTCAGCTTCCTCTGTAGCTCTGAACCGCGGTATGACCTGTGCGAACAATTCAGTAGCTCTCGTATATTGTTTTGCATCAAAATACTCTCTTGCCTTTGCCTTCTTGAGATCATAATCGGTACTCTTCAGGAGTTTTTCAAATTCCCCGCACGAGCTTACCAGTATTGAGATTAAAAGTATAATATATAGCCTGACTCTCATATAAAAAATGTTGCGCAAAATTACAATTTTTTTTTGAATTAAGGCATTGATAGGCAATATTTATCTTTACAGGAAGAAAGAAACGAGGATTCCCCGGATGACAGAATTCGCCCCCTTCCCCCTAAAGGGGGTTTAAATAATATCCTGATAGACTATAAGTCCCCTTTAGGGGATTCAGGGGCAGACAAAAACAATAAGCTTTTGAGACAAAGTCAATTTACAATTGCATTAGCAAATTAGGTATAAATAGGTATCCGTAAGTGTTCATTAATGCTTAAATTTGCGCAAAATTGTTAAAAGCATCATAAAATGGACATTTTCGATAAAATCAAAACTAACAAAGGAGCCCTGGGCCAATATTCCGATATGGCTCACGGGTATTTTATGTTCCCGAAACTTGAGGGAGAAATAGCAACAAGGATGATATTCAGAGGCAAGGAGGTGCTGACCTGGAGTCTTAACAATTATCTTGGTCTGGCAAACAATCCCGAAATCAGAAAAGCTGATGCAGAATATGCCCAGAATTACGGTCTTGCATATCCGATGGGAGCCAGGATGATGTCGGGACATTCCGCCAATCACGAAAGATTTGAAAAGATGGCAGCTGAGTTTGAGATGAAGGAGGATGCTTATCTCCTGAACTTTGGCTACCAGGGGATGGTTTCAATAATTGACTCTCTTGTCGACAGACATGATGTAATAGTCTATGATTCAGAATCTCATGCCTGTATTATGGACGGGTTGAGGCTTCATTTCGGAAAAAGGTTCGTATTTGCCCATAATGACATTGAAAGCTGTGAGAAGCAGCTTCAGCGGGCCACAAAGCTTGTTGAAGAATCGGGCGGAGGAATACTGGTTATTACTGAAGGCGTTTTCGGTATGGCAGGCGATCTCGGGAAGCTCGATAAAATTACTGCGCTTAAGAAGAAATACAATTTCCGCTTCCTTGTCGATGATGCTCATGGATTTGGTACTATGGGGGCTAACGGAAGAGGTACCGGAGAACACTTTGGCGTTCAGGATCAGATAGATGTTTATTTCGCCACTTTTGCCAAATCAATGGCCGGGATCGGAGGATTCGTTGCCAGTTCAAAGGAGGTGGTTAATTACCTTAGGTATAACCTCCGCTCCCAGATCTATGCGAAATCTCTACCAATGGCTATGACCCTTGGGGCTATCAAAAGGCTGGAGATGATCCAGTTACATCCAGAATACAGAGAAAACCTTTGGACCATTGTCAAGGCTCTTCAAAATGGACTAAAGGAAGCAGGACTTGATCTCGGCAGGACAGAATCGCCGGTAACCCCGGTTTTCTTTAAGTGCGGCTTAACACAGGTTACACAGCTCATTTACGATCTAAGAGAGAACTATAATATTTTCTGTTCAGTTGTAATATATCCGGTTGTACCTAAGGATGTCGTTATGCTCCGCCTGATACCAACAGCAATACACTCACTCGGGGACGTAGATTATACGGTAAAATCATTCAGGGATATCAAACGTAAAATCGACAATGATGAATATCCCCATGAAATGGCGGATTTCACAAAATAAGATAAATATATCATCAATCAGGAATCTCCTTGACCAATATTTAAACCACCCCGTCATCCGTCAGTTGCCGGATGACACCCCTCCTTGGAAAGGAGGGGAAAATAATGATTAACAATATGTTAACTTTCTCCTCCTCTGCGAGGAGGAGTACCACTGACGTTTACGGTCAGGGGGGAGGTGGTGTGGTTTAAATACATATCCATTTTATTCATTTTGAACAAAACCTGCCTCCTTCTGGTTTATATCTTATTAAATCTTCTGATCTGATTTAGTTTTTCCATCTTATTTTAAATAATGATTTACCGGTTTATGGAAGCTAAAACACCAAAATATCAAAATTCTGTATTAAAGGGTTACAATATGCTCCTCTATTTTGCAGGCAGTATGATAATGTATGAGCCGGTTGAGGAATGTGTAGTTGATTTCTGGTCGAAAGGTATTTTAAAAGCCCTTCCTGTTAAGAGCAGTAATCCAAGATTTAATACAGCTGCTTCACAGCTCAGGGAATCGTGCAATGACAAAACTCTTTGCAGAAGCATGCTCCAGGAGGATTTCAATAAATTACTCTCAGGATCCCGACTGCCTCTGGCCCCGGCATTAAAATCAAATTACACCGATATTTCTATAGATAAAGTGTTGGGAACAGAAAAAGTAAGTGATTTCTATAATGCCTACGGATGGATGAAAAGAACGCGGTATAAAGTCCCTGATGATAACCTTGGAATAGAACTGCTTTTCCTTACGCTTCTAAATGACAAATATATTGCTCTGGATGACGAGGCATGCCGTTCGGAAATGAGAAATGAAATCAGGAGGTTTATTAACCAGCATATTCTGTCTTGGCTCCCTGAATGGAACGATCGGATGCAGGAATATGCCGAAACGCTGTGTTATAGAGGCATAGCAACCCTGATCTATTCGAGTTGTGAGGATATTTATGACCTTATGTCCACTCCTGAACCTGAAATGAATTTCACTGTTGAGTTCAGAAATTAGGATTGAAAAAGTCGATAATTGCACCAATATAAAATTCTCGCCAGCCTTCCGATATCTGAGCAAACTCATCATCAGGTATGTTAGAATGCTCAACCGTAACCTGCGAATTTTCCCCATCAGGTCCAATAATAATTGAGACAATTGATTTCTCAGGCTGTTCGCCGAAGTACCATTCCTGCACAACTTTCCTGTCCTGGATGAATTCCAGGTTTCTTCCAGTGATATCACCTTCCCAGAGTAAAAATTCCGAACCTGGTTCAGTTGACATTTCTGCAGGATAACCTGACCAGAGTTCAATTGTATGAGGATTTGTCAATGCAGAATAAATATCTGAAGGCTCAGCATTTATTTTGAATGTCTTTTTGAATGTTTTCATTTTAGTTTTTTTTCTCTGACAAATAACGTTCTGCGTCGATTGCTGCCATGCATCCTGAACCTGCTGCTGTAACTGCCTGACGATAAACCGGATCCTGGACATCACCGGCAGCAAATACTCCCGGGATACTGGTTTTTGACGAACCCGGCATTGTTTTTATATAACCAGTTTCGTTTGTTTCAATAAACTCTCTGAAGACTTCTGAATTGGGTGTATGCCCTATTGCAAGAAAAAATCCATCGATCTTTACTTTGATGATCTCTTCCTGAGGTGTGCCTTTCTTTTTTATAAGAACTGCTCCCTCAACTCCATTATCACCAAAAAGATCGATTGCCTGATGTTCCCAAAGGATCTCTATGTTCGAAGTTTTCATTACTTTATCCTGCATGGCTTTCGATGCCCTCAGTACATTTCTTCTTACAATCAGATAAACCTTCCGGCATAAACCTGCCAGGTAAGTTGCTTCCTCAGCTGCAGTGTCCCCTCCTCCGACAACGGCCACATCCTTCCCTTTGTAAAAGAAACCGTCACAGGTGGCGCAAGCAGATACTCCCATGCCTGAGTAACGCGATTCAGCTTCCAGTCCAAGATACTTTGCTGTAGCTCCGGTAGCAATAATTACTGCATCCGCTTCAACAATTTTGTTTTCATCGATTGTCACTTTATTCGTCTTACCTGAAAAATCGACTTTTGTGGCAATCCCGAAACGGATCTCTGTACCAAAACGTTCTGCCTGCTTTTTAAAATCTTCCATCATATCAGGACCAGTAATTCCATCCGGATAACCCGGGTAATTATCAACCTCCGTTGTTGTTGTCAACTGTCCTCCCATCTGCAGGCCTGTATAGAGAACCGGCTTAAGATTTGCCCTGGAAGCATAAATGGCAGCCGTGTAACCGGCAGGACCTGAACCTATTATCAAACAGCGAACCTTTTCAATACTTTCAGTATCGGGCTTCTGAGTATCTTTTGAAAGATCAAGAGGCTTAAAAATATTCATAGAATTTATTATATCTGTTTTTACAAAATTATTCGGGCAACTCAAAAACCAAGTGGTAATCAGCAATTTTTTTAACTGGTCCTGCTGTATCAGGCCTAACATCCTCCCAATGATAAAGCTCAAGAAACTTCTGATATGATTCCTTGTTCCTGAACTTTAATGAGACAATTTTTTTATTATCCATAGTAACAATCACTGCAGTGTAATCAGTTATTCCCTGAAAAAAATCCTCAAGATCAGGTGTTCCGTTCACAATACCCAGTCTGCCTTTTGCCAGGAAACACCTGGTTTTCAGCAATTCTTCCTGAACTCCAGGCAAGTATTGCGATAAATCCACTTCCTTGTCGTTAATCTTGTCAGTTATTATCCTGCCGATCTTTGCTGAGGAAATACTGTCAGCCCCGGTTCCTGTTCCGTTTATAATACTTATATAATAAGAACCTTTGCAGATCTGAAGCTGGTACTTTGACCGGCATGTAAATTCAGAAAACGATGGCATATCCAGACATCGGTATTTCGAGACTGAAAAAATCCCGAAAGCCTCCTCAGGTCCTTTCATCCTGTAAATTTCAGTTTTATATTTACCCTGCATGTATTCTATATCTGTAACTGATACAACAGAAAAACCATATTCAAGATAAAGTTCAGCTCCACCATCGATATACCCGAAAAGCGCCTTGCCGTTAAATGTTCTTGACGAAGAGAATTTTGCTTCCGGCAGGTCAGACTTACTAACCAATGGAAAATCTTCAGGCAGCTGGGAGAAACAAGGCGGAAATCCAAGAACTAAGATCACTGAAACGAGGAGGCTTTTTAACATAAACAATTTTGGTATGAGGTATGAGGTTAACTCATTTCAAACACTTTCAAATCAATCTTATTTTTATCCGATATACCGAGCCCCAGGGCAGTGGCCATCGCGAGAAATGTCAATGATTCAGGTGCAGGTGACTTCTGAAGTCCTTCTGCAATTCTTTTTTCAGCTATGATATCATAGCCGATCCTGTCCATTGCCACCGGGTCAGTAGAAACCAGCATGGAATTATAATTGCATATAAATTGAGGATTTGCACCCGGGCCACCGTTAAAACAACCTCTCAGCCCATCGCAGATATTGAGGACTGTTTTATCGCGCAAAGGAGCAAAGGCACACACCTCTGCACATGTGTCGTTCCATAGTTTTGCATGAAGTCTCCCGGTATTGGATACAGATCCGAAGGCGAGGTTCTTCATTGCATTGGTAACAGAACCTCCAGCGTTTTTGAGGATCGGAATATTAATGATCTTATCAACCTCCTGTGTCACGATTTTTGTGAAATATGAAAACTTCCCTCCGTTAACCATGTAAGGCATTGTATCAGCATCATATTCACCTTCAACATCGGCCCAGTAGTACCAGTCTTTATCAATGTTTCTTTCACCGTAGAGCTTACCGTTTTCATCCACGAATGAACCTTTTTCATCCTGCAGTTCAGTCCCTCTGATTGTGATGCCAGGATAATTATCTTGCGTGAAACCTGTATCCTTCAGTTCCATATCCCTTCTGTCCCAAATGATTATATCCTTTTTATCAATACCGCTCTCTGTTAATTGTTTAACAACAGATTGCACGACAGCATGACTTGTAAAAAGAAGCTTTCCGGCAACCGGATTGACCTTAAGCCCTATCTTCTCCCCCGGATTAACAAACATTCTCCAGGCTTTCTTTAGATTCTTTTGTCCTGTAAGTTCGAGCATCGATTTTTGAAGCATCATGTATGCAGCGGCCTCAACAGGCACATCGTCCACGACTGAATTTTTGTCTTTTACAATCACAACCTTACCGGGAAACTTCCCTGGCATGGAAGCTGATGTTCCTGGATGTTTTCCGGCATCACTGATATTGGTTGCAGGTTTTGATACGGTCTTATCCTGGTTTGATGAAATAGCGGAAAGAGGTTTGACGGCAAGAACTGCACCTCCTGCTCCAAGGATTGTGAAAAATTTTCTGCGGTTCAGAGTTTCCCTTTTCATACTAAACTGATGATAATTTAGAAGTAAATATAATTAAATAATCTTTGGGACGGGGTTCGGGGTATAAGGTCCGGGGGCAGTACAATTATTCAAAATCAGGTAGTTTTTCCATTCAGGTTACCAGTGTAAAATTTTTCTGTTCGGAATTCTTGATTAAATTTGCAGAAGTTTTTCGGGGTGTGGCGCAGTTGGTCCCGCCACGCTTAGCGTGGCGAGGATCCTCGAAAAATCTGAAAATCAAAGATTTTCGATTTTTCGGGACTAGCGCACTTGAAAACAGATTATGTTCTTTGTTTATATAATAGAAGCTACGGAGAGTAAAAGATATTATGTTGGA
>Ga0315275_10007992_pt1 | contig 10277 bp, 9 predicted proteins | sample YL17G03_0_MG_FD_205557 | JGI IMG/M metagenome (GOLD analysis project Ga0315275, IMG submission 205557) | Sediment microbial communities from Yellowstone Lake, YNP, Wyoming, USA - YL17G03_0 | ecosystem: Environmental > Aquatic > Freshwater > Lake > Sediment | place: USA: Wyoming | collected...
TTAAACGTTTACAAGTTTAAACGTTACAATCGATCCCTTCTTCACGAATTGCGTTCGGCTGGTGTTCTAGCTAACGCGTAAACGTTTACGCGTTCCTGAATTCACCATCCACCACATCTTCATCACCGCCAGGTTTTTTACCATCACCCTCAGGACCGGGTTCCTCACCACCTGTCGTTGGACCCGCAGTGGGAGCACCCTGCTGATAGACAGAAGCCCCAATCTGCTGGACAATCTGGAACAGCTGCTCGGTGGCACTCTTGATGCTGGCAGGATCGTCACTCTCCAATGCCTTCTTGACATTGGTAATTTCTGCTTCAACTTTGCTCTTGGTCTCGGCAGGTACTTTGTCTCCAAAGTCACGTAGTGCCTTCTCAGCTGTATACACGGCATTATCTGCCGTATTGCGTGCTTCGATCAGCTCCTTGCGCTTCTTATCCTCATCAGCATGAACTTCCGCTTCACGGCGCATCCGTTCGACCTCAGATTCATTCAAGCCAGAGGAGGCTGTGATGGTGATATGCTGACTGCGTTGGGTGGCTTTATCCTGAGCAGTCACCTTGATGATCCCATTGGCATCGATATCGAAAGTGACCTCAATTTGTGGGAGGCCGCGTGGCGCAGGTGGAATGCCATCCAGGATGAACTTACCCAAACTCTTGTTATCGGCTGCCATCGGTCGCTCACCCTGCAAGACGTGAATCTCGACCTGCGGCTGGCTATCGGAGGCTGTCGAAAAGACTTGGCTTTTATGGATGGGTATGGTCGTATTGCGCTCAATCAGGGGAGTCGCTACACCACCTAACGTCTCTACCGAGAGCGTCAGGGGGGTGACGTCCAGCAGCAGGATGTCCTTCACATCCCCGCCCAGCACGCCTGCCTGGATCGCGGCACCAATTGCCACGACTTCATCCGGGTTGACCCCTTTATGGGGTTCCTTGTTGAATAATTTCCGTACAGCTTCCTGCACCGCTGGCATACGCGTCATGCCGCCCACCAGGACAACTTCGTTGATCTTTGAAGTATCCATGTCTGCATCCTTCAGCGCGTTTTTAACCGGACCCAGGGAGCGTTCGATGAGATCACCGGTCAATTGTTCCAATTTGGAGCGTGTCAGGTTCATAACGAGGTGCTTCGGACCCGATGCATCAGCAGTGATATAGGGTAGGTTAATCTCCGTCTGCATCATGCTGGAGAGCTCGATCTTGGCTTTTTCTGCTGCTTCTTTTAGCCGTTGCAGGCTTTGGCGGTCTTGGCGCAGATCAATCCCATTGGTCGTTTTGAATTCATCCGCCAGATAATCAATCAAACGCATGTCAAAATCATCCCCACCCAGGAAGGTATCCCCACTGGTGGACTGAACCTGGAAAACACCATCCCCAACATCCAGGATGGAAATATCAAATGTACCTCCACCCAGATCATAAACAGCAATCACTTCATCTTTCTTCTTATCCAAACCATAAGCTAATGATGATGCTGTCGGTTCGTTGATGATGCGCAGCACATCCAACCCGGCTATCTTCCCTGCATCCTTGGTGGCGTTACGCTGGGCATCATTGAAGTACGCTGGCACGGTGATGACCGCCTGGGTCACAGCTTCACCCAGGTAGGCTTCAGCATCCGCCTTAAGTTTAGCCAGGATCATTGCTGAGACCTCCGGAGGTGAATATTCACGTCCGTCCAATATTACCCGAATATCTCCATTGGGCGCTTTGGCTACTTTATAAGGAACTCTTGACAGTGCTTTCTTCACTTCTGGGTCTTCAAATTTGCGCCCCATGAAACGCTTGATGGAGAAAATTGTGTTTTCTGGGTTGACCACTGCCTGGTTGCGTGCCACCCGCCCCACCAGACGCTCGTGGTTCTTATTCACCGATACTACAGACGGAACCAATCGCTCGCCTTCCGCGCTCGGGATGACGGTCGGTTCCCCACCTTCCATCACCGCTACCACTGAGTTGGTCGTTCCCAGATCGATACCAATTATTTTTCCCATTCCGTTACTCTCCTTGTTAATGATTGGATGTGCGATATATTAATTAGATGTAAAGATATGATTATCTTGCCACTCGGACTCGCGCCGGACGTATTACCCGCTCGCCAAGGATGTACCCGGGCTGCACAACGTCGATGATCTGGCCACTCTCATGCTTCCGACTATCCTCTTGTGATATGGCTTCGTGCATGGTGGGGTCGAAGAATTTTCCATCTGTATCGATCATCTTTACTCCATCAGCCTCAAATGCCGCAATCATTTTTCGATGGATCAAGTCGATGCCTTCCGCCCAAATGGCACCGTTTCCTTTTGTCGGACGATTCTTGTCTTTTAAGGCTCTCGCCAGGTCATCTGCAATATCCAGATATCGTCGGATGGCATTACCGAATGCATTCTGACCGCCCTGAGACAGTTCACGTTCCACCCGCTTTTTATAATTAATGAATTCAGCTCTTTCACGCTGCCAACCTGTCAAATATTCGTCTGCCTGATCAAGCTCTAAACGCAGCTGAGAAACCTCTTCCTCAGGAATGACCTCCGGTACTTCTGCAGCCATTTCGGGTTCTGATGAAGGGATGGATTGATCCTGCGGTTTTTCCCCTTCTGTTATTTCTTCTTTTTCATCCATTTTATGTTTCTTAGCAACCATGATAGAGTCACTCTCCTTAGTTTTCTTCAGCTAACATTTCAATCACCAGGTCACTCAGCAAACCAGAGACAAACCGTACCGTCGATACTGTGTGCCCATAGGCCATGCGGGTAGGTCCAAGCACCCCCAATGCCCCGGTTACCAGTCCAGGAGCACCGTAGCGCGCCAAAACCATGGAGCAATCCCGCAGGTCCTCCCACGTCCCCTCACCACCAATTAATACTTGGACGTCATCCATGCCGCTGGTCAGCACTGTCCGGGAAAGTAGATCTTCCAACATGGAGCGCTCTTCCAGAACTCTCAAAGCTTTGCGAGCTGATTCCGACTCGGCGAATTCCGGCTCTGCCAGCACATTGGTCAAGCCATCCCGGAATACTTCACCGGAAACGACCTGTTTCATCCGATCCAATTCTTCGCGTGTCAGCTTGATCACATCCTGTTCGAGCACATCAAATTGACCACCCAGCGCAGCGATTCCCTCTGCATCCAGTCCCTCACACAACAGGTTGATGTGGCTGGCAGCCGTTGAAAGCTGTTCCTGTGAGACAGGCTCTGCCAGTGTCAGCATTTGCTGGCGCACCTGACCACCTGTCCACACCATCACCATCAATACCTGCCTTCCATGTGTGGAAATCAAGCTTAGATGCTTGAAGCGTGCCGAGTCAGGTCTTGGGGATGTCACCAGGCTGGCGCCTTGCGATTGGTGTGCCAGGACCGATGCAGCCAGGCGCATCCACCGATTCACATCCCGTCCTGCCTGGTAAAACTGGTGGGTAATTGTCCTTCGGGTATTCATTGGAAGTTCGGTCTGACCCATCAGCTGGCGGACGAAATACCGGTAACCTTCTTCTGTTGGAATCCGACCAGCCGATGTGTACGGCTGTCGTAAGTAATCGGCGTCAGTCAGCTCGACCATATCATTCCGGATCGTGGCTGAGCTTGAGTCGAGCTTATACCGTTCAATCAAAGCTTTCGACCCAACCGGCTGCGCTGTCTCTACATATGTATGTATAATGAGAGCTAGGATTAGTCTCTGTCGTTCGGTTAGTGTTGTCATCTAGATCACTTATAATTTAGCACTCTCATATAGAGAGTGCTAAAACGAACCTTAAAATGATACCATGACGGGTTGGGGACGTCAAGCTGGGGCAGGGGGTTCTTATAAAACTCTAACAAGTCAATTGTTGACCTTTTTCGCCACACTCGTTATAATCGTATTAATCAATAAAATAACCTTCGGGGCAGGGTGATAACGGCTGATCCGTTTATTCCCGACCGGTGGTAAAGCCCACGAGCCATGTGAATTGGCACGATCCGGTGAAATTCCGGAGCCGACGGTACAGTCCGGATGAAAGAAGGTCTTATACCTATTCAGACCATTTTCCCGTGCGGAATGCACAGGGATTTGCCTGTAAGGAGGTATTAATTGCCCCGAAGAACCCTTCGGGGCTTTTTGGTATATGAAGACGAAACCCTGGCTGATTGCCCTCTCACTCGTTCTCGCACTGCTTTTGTGGCAGCTGGTTATCTGGTTTGGAAGTTTCCCATCCTTCATCCTTCCCTCGCCAGAGCAGGTTGGCGTCCGCTTCACTGAAGCCATCATGGATGGCAGCCTGTTACGCAATACCGCAGTCACCCTTATGGAAGTCCTGCTGGGGTTGGCATTGGGTGTGAGTGTTGCCACCGTGCTCGGATATCTCCTGGCACGCTCACAGCGTTTGGAGCGTCTGCTTTCTCCATATATTGTAGCCAGCCAGGCTATCCCCGTTGTCGCCATCGCCCCTTTGCTCGTGATCTGGTTCGGACCAGGTTTATCCTCCAAAATCCTAATATGCGCCCTGATCGTCTTCTTCCCCGTGCTGGTCAATACAGTGGTGGGTGTGCGCTCTGTTCCTGAAGATCTGCGCGATTTGATGCGCTCATTGCAAGCCACCCGTTGGCAGACCCTGAAAAGCCTGGAGCTTCCCGCAGCCTTGCCAGTTTTTCTAGGTGGGTTGCGCATCGGAGCCACGCTTGCAGTCATCGGAGCAGTCGTGGGAGAATTCGTGGGTGCAAAAAGCGGGCTTGGTTTTATGGTCAATGTCGGCCGTGGTGTTTACGATACTGCGCTTGTGTTCGTTGCAGTTTTTACTCTGATCGCTATGGCGCTGATCCTTTATGGAATAGTCTCTTTGATTGAAAAACGCTTATTGAGGTGGCAGCAGCGCCCTGAAAACGAGGTTTTGTTGAACAGTGATGTGCAAACGAAAGCATAAAGATGTAAGTTTTGAGGAGCTCCATATATGAAATTTTTATCTCCCATCATTTTGATCTTGGTTATAATCCTCTCCTCTGCATGTGGAAGTATATCCAATAATCCATCACCAGAAGCAAGCGCGGGTGTGGCTCCGTTGGTACATGTTCGTCTGCCTCTGGGATACATTCCCAATGTTCAATTTGCCCCACTCTATGTGGCGGTCGAAAAGGGATACTTCAATCAGGTTGGGGTTGATATCGAATTCGACTACAGCATGGAGACGGATGCCGTTGCTTTGGTGGGCGCAAATGAGATTCAATTCGCTGTAGTCTCGGGTGATCAAGTCTTGTTGGCACGCGCCCAGGGTCTTCCCGTGGTTTATGTGTTGGCCTGGTATCAGGATTATCCTGTGTCTGTGGTATCCAAGACTGTGCAGGGCATTCTTACTCCTCAAGACCTTAAAGGAAAACAGATTGGACTGCCAGGATTGTATGGAGCAAGTTACATCGGTCTGCGGGCGTTGCTCAACGCAGCGGGTCTGAAAGAAAGCGACGTCACCCTGGATTCGATTGGTTATAACCAGGTTGAAACCCTTGTCAGTGATAAAGAACAAGCTGTTGTTGTCTATACCACTAATGAGCCAATACAATTGCGTTCAAAGGGTTACCAGATCGATGAAATCCGTGTCAAAGATTACGCCCATCTGGTTTCCAACGGCTTGATTACAAATGAAGCCACCATCACCCAAAACCCAAACCTGGTACGCAGGATGGATCAGGCTATCCTGAAGGGGATTGCAGATACGATTGCTAATCCAGATGAAGCCTTCCAAATCTGTCTTAAATATGTGGAAGGGCTGGCACAAGCAGATCAGGCTGTTCAAAAGCAAGTGCTAATCACCTCCATTGAATTTTGGAAGGCTGACCAGCTGGGATATTCCGACCCGACTGCCTGGCAGAATACCGAACAGGTGCTGCTGGATATGGGCTTCCTGACGAAACCGGTGGATGTGTCTCAAGCGTTTACCAATGACTTTCTGCCAGGCAAGTGAGCTCCAAAAGCAAATGACGGGATCTCGAGAGATGAACCAGACAGTTGGCGAGCCTATTTTGCAGATTAAGCATCTCAGCACCATCTTCCCTGACGGGAATAGTGGCCTGCATGCCTTAGATGACATCTCTTTTTCCGTCTATTCCGAACAATTTGTATGTGTCCTGGGCCCCTCAGGGTCGGGTAAAACCACCTTATTGCGTAACCTGGCGGGCTTGCTGCCTCCAACTCAGGGCGAAGTATTATTCGGAAATTCCTCCTTAAAAGCCCCCCGACACGGCGTAGGTATGGTCTTTCAAAAAGCCAATCTGATGCCCTGGCGAACTGTATTGGAAAATATTCTATTGCCTTTGGAAATTCAACATGTACCTAGAACAGTCGCAATGGCGAAAGCACAGGCAATGGTCGATCTGGTCGGTTTGGTCGGCTTTGAGACTTCTCTCCCGCGTGACCTCTCGGGAGGTATGGCTCAACGGGTCGCCATCGCCAGAGCTTTGATCCATGAACCTGACCTTCTCCTGCTGGATGAGCCTTTTGGCTCTTTGGATGCATTGACGCGTGAACGCATGGGGACAGAGCTTACCCGCATCTGGCAGGCCAAGCGCAAGACGGTGATCATGGTCACCCATTCCATTAGTGAATCGCTCTTTCTGGCAGATAGAGTCCTGGTGCTCACCCCACGCCCAGGTCAGCTGCGCCTGGACCTGACTGTGGATCTTCCCCGACCCAGGGTAGAAGACACCAGGTACACACCAGCCTTCTCCGCGCTTGCGCGCCGCATTCGAGCGTCTATTGAATAAAACCTGGTAGGTTAAGTCTCGATATCATTCACCCCATATTTGGTAAGAAAATCATCCATTGCCTCGCGCAGTAAGTCAGCCTCGTTCACACCCCGTTCTTCTGCCAGCTTGGAAAGCCGCTCAAGTTGGGTCTGTGTGTAATGGGTGGTTTTTGGCACCATGCGCTCCTCATACGCCAGCCGGATCTGCTTGCGCCCACTGGCCTTGGCGCGGTACAAGGCGTGATCCGCTTTGCGGAAGAGTTCATTTTCTGTTCTGCCATCCATCGGGAAGGAAGCTACCCCCCCGCTGATGAATATTCCGTGGATGGTATTCCCGTCCGTCGCGACCAGCTCTAGCAGGCTGAGTTCTTGCCTGATTTGCTCCATCTTCAGAAATACCTGCTCCCGCTCTTCACCCGGAAAAACGATCACAAATTCATCCCCCCCGTATCGCCCGACCAGTGCATCTTTCCCAGTATGTGATTGGATAACTTTCGCCGCCGCCACCAGCACATTATCACCCGTGACGTGCCCGTACTGTTCGTTGATTTTATTGAATATGTCCACATCGAACAGCGCCAGAGCGAGCGGAGCCTCTTGCGCGTTGGCTTTGGCTTCTGCCAGTGCTGCGCAGAACCTTTCCAGGAACCCCTTGCGACTTAGTAACCCTGTCAATTCATCGATTTGTGACGCATTTAGATTAATCATTGCACCCTCCATAATATAATTATATATTATTGTTATATAATACCATATTATATTATATATGTCAATTATAATTATATATTATCGATGAAATGCCTGACTTTTACCTCGATACCCTATCTATGTCATCGTGAATACGCTATTCCCCCATATTGGATGGCATGGTAAGATTAATATTATTATGGAGAGGTCTTCTATGCGTAAATGGGTGCTTCCCTTGCTTTTGGTTTTTTCCTTGCTGCTTCCATTCAGGGTGCATGCTCAAGACCCCATATCTTTTAGTTCGATGACGATTCAAATCTGGCCTGAATTTGATAAGCCAAGCGTACTTGTCATCTACTCGATAACACTTTCATCGACAACCACATTTCCAGCCACGTTATCCGTGCGCATTCCGACAACTGCCGGTGAGCCATATGCAGTTGCAGAAATCCAGGCGGATGGCAAATACAACATTAACTACACTCGTCAGGTGGTTGGAGAATGGGCAACCATCAACTTTACGACTACCGCTTCAGATGTTCAGCTCGAATATTATGATCCTTCGTTGACTAAAGATGGCAATGCCCGTCATTTTCAGTATGTCTGGCCTGGAGATTACGCCATCGCTCAATTAACGATCCAGGTCCAAGAACCTTCGGGAGCCACCAACATGGTTATTTCACCCAGTCTGGGCGCAGGCACCACTGGCAGTGATAATCTCACCTATTACACCCAGGATATTGGTGCGATCTCAGCAGGTCAAAATATACAAATCACCATCGATTATCAAAAATCAAGCGATACATTGAGTGCAGAGACTCTACCGGTTGAGCCCAGTGCACCCATACCCCAGAGTACAGCTACCGATCTCAACATATCATCATTGCTGCCATGGATATTGGGTATTTTGGGGGCAGGACTGATTATCGGCGGCATCTTATGGTTTTGGCAATCTGGCAGGCAACGACCTGCTCCTCAGGCACGTCGCAAGCGCTCAAAAGCCGGATCCAATGACCCAGAGAATAATTCCGTCTCTGCAGAGGCTGAGGTATATTGTTCACAATGCGGTAAGCGTGCCCTTCCTGGCGACCAGTTCTGCCGTTCCTGCGGATCCCCAATTCGAAACAGATAGATAACCCATCCAAAGGGGAAGATAATCAGGATTTTTTTAATTCCTGATATCTCACTCATTCTCACCCTACTATTGGCGTTATCTCACCTTGTATTAACCTAATCATGTAAGAATTTATAAGCACCACTTAGCTGTGTGTACCTACCAAAGGAGAATATTTAATGGAGCAAGCTGTTGAAGCACGCCCGAGATTTGGTGGCCGTGTAAAATTCATTATCGGTGGAGTTTTGATCATCGCTGCAATCGCATATCTGATCATTTCATCCACTAAAGCCAACGCCCAATATTTTTTCACCATTGATGAGTTAAATTCCCGCGGCCAATCCATGGTTGGTCAGAATGTGCGTATTTCTGGTGCGGTGATCGGCGATTCAATCCAGTATGATCCTCAAACTCTTTCCCTGTATTTCACGGTTGCCAACGTTCCCGCAGATAATAAGCAGATTGAAGCTCAGGGTGGCCTGGCAGCTGTCTTACATGCAGCTGTGACCGATACCTCAGGCACTCGCATGCAGGTTGTTTATCAAGGTCCGAAACCCGATCTTCTTCGTGATGAAGCTCAGGCCATCATGACGGGTCACATCAACAGTGATAATGTGTTCTACGCTGATGAGTTGTTATTAAAATGCCCCACGAAATACGAAGAAGCTGTCCCAAGCCAGGTGGCACCATAATCGCAGGAGCAATGCATGGTTGCTAACCTTGGTTATGGTACCCTCATCATCGCCTTAGTAGTCTCAATTTACGGGGCAGTAGCTGCTTTTTATGGGGCGCGTAAGAACCATCCCGCCTGGGTCGATAGTGCGCGCAATGCCATGCTGCTCACCTTTCCGCTGCTCACGATCTCTGCTCTCACCATCATCTATCTGCTGGTCTCTGGTCATTTTGAGGTTCAATACGTGACCGAGGTGTCCAGCAAGAGTATGCCCCTTTATTTGCGCATTACCGCACTCTGGGGCGGGCAAGCTGGCTCGCTGCTTTTTTGGTCCTGGCTTATGTCTGCCTTTGCCTCAGCTGTCATGCTGCGTAAATGGGATCGTGACCGTGAATTCCTCCCATGGGTGATCCTGGTTTCCCTGGTTACCTTGGCGTTTTTCCTCATCCTTAGCATCTTCGTGGAGAATCCGTTCCTCAGTTTCTGGCAATCCCCCACCGGCAATATCACCACCGCCATGTTCCAGCCCGCCGGTATGACGCCCTACATCCCTCCGGATGGTAATGGATTGAATCCCCTCCTTCGTCATCCAGGCATGATCATCCACCCGCCGATGCTGTATCTGGGTTTTGTGTCATTTATCATCCCCTATGCTTTTGCTATGGCGGCTTTGATAACAGGGCGTACCGATGACCGCTGGATCCGCATCACCCGCCGTTGGACTTTAGTGGCATGGCTTTTCCTCTCCTTGGGGTTGGTGCTGGGTGCATGGTGGGCTTATGACGTATTAGGCTGGGGCGGCTATTGGGGTTGGGATCCAGTGGAAATTGCTGCCTTCATGCCCTGGCTCACCGGGACGGCTTTCCTGCACTCGGTGATGATCCAGGAAAAGCGCGGCATGCTCAAGCAGTGGAACATGATCCTCATCATCCTGACCTATGATCTGGTTATTTTTGGCACCTTCCTCACCCGTTCAGGTGTACTATCTTCCGTTCATGCCTTTGCCCAGAGTGCCATTGGACCACTGTTCTTTGGGTTTATCGGCCTGACCTTTATTGTTTCACTCTCGCTGTTGAGCCGGCGATGGA
>Ga0315275_10007993_pt1 | contig 10277 bp, 13 predicted proteins | sample YL17G03_0_MG_FD_205557 | JGI IMG/M metagenome (GOLD analysis project Ga0315275, IMG submission 205557) | Sediment microbial communities from Yellowstone Lake, YNP, Wyoming, USA - YL17G03_0 | ecosystem: Environmental > Aquatic > Freshwater > Lake > Sediment | place: USA: Wyoming | collected...
ATGGTCGCCCGCCATGCAACCTGCGTGCCCGAAGACCGAAATGTCGGCTTTGATTTTACAACGGATTTGTTTATCAAATAATTCGCTCCGCCTAATTCATCGGTGAGCGTCTGGTTCATGTTCAGCAACGTGCCGTTGTAGAGAAAATTTAGTACCGCCACAGATTGCGTCTTTGCAGATCCGCCCCGGCTGTGGTAATGCACCGTTATGGAAAAAACTTTCGGCGTCTGTGTCGGGTCAGAAGTGCGCATCCGCGCCTTAACCTGAAAAAAGTTCCACCAGTGATTCCACTTCGTCATGTTCGTGCCGGGATAAGCTTCTCGCCACGGAGTAAAATTTATTCCGTCCGCAGACACGCGAATGAACCAGTCTATGCTGGTCGCGGGGCCGGTTTCCTGTGAAGTCTCAAAAAGCAGGTATTCCAGCAACCCTTCAAGCGCTGGCGATATCGCGGAAGTCCATTCACCCTCTGCGACATAATTCGGCCCCGATAATGCCAGCCGTACTTCGCCAGGGGCCGTAACTGAATCAGTGTTTGTGTTTGTCCCCGCCTGGAAGTCCGCTGCGCTCGATAGGAAATAAATGTGAGATATCACGTTCAGGTATGACCGGAAATTAAGCCTGCCAAATTCGTCCATGAACACTTCGGCATCGCCTGTGGCGTCGCCCAGCTTATTCATCTCGTCAAGGATTTTGACGTCCTTTGCCATGTAAAGCGCTGGCGTTACGGTGGTCGTGTCGAGCAGTATCATGTTCGACGGGAAGTTCGCGAGGTTTGACAGAAATTCAACAAGATATTCAAGCGACTTAGTGGCCTTGAGGTTCGTGGTTATTTTCTTAGGAATAAAAAATTTGAAGTAATCTCGGGCCTTAATGGTCGCCAGCCTATTATTGGCGTCGATGTTTATGCGGTCGATGAACGCGGTTATGAGCTGGCAGTTGATATTTGAAAATCCCTGAAAATATCTTATCTCAAGGTTCGGGCGTAATTCGGCGTTAAAATATCCGGCCGCCATCTCCGTGCTGTTTGGAACGTGATTCGGGGAGAACTGGCGGTCGAAATTAGTCAAAGACAGGTTTACTTCAGAAGCAAGTCGGTGGTTCTGCCGGTAGTCTTTGCGGCGGTTGACGTTTACATTGTTCAGGTCTTCGGTTATATCGACAGACCGCGTTACTTCAATTTCGATAATTCTCGCCCGGATGCTTCCGGACTGTAATTTTGAAATCGTAATTCGGAGTTGCCCCACTGATTGCAGCGTGGCGTCTTCAAATACGTTCATGTCGTCTGTGTTTCCCGTCACCTGCCCCGAAGCTATGGTGGTCGCCAGTTTGCCTATCTCCGCATTTTTATCAGCAAGGCCAGTCCATGCCGAGAACGCTCCGCCGGATGCGAGGGGGTTCTTCTCAATCAGAAAATCCTTGAGCCCTACGGCTGCGCCGATGTTGTTGTTCTTCGTGGCGTGCGGCCAGCAGATTATTTTAATGCGGTTGATTTTTCGGACTTGGCCCAGCGCGATAGTAATTGTTTCATTCGGGGTAAGGTTGCCTGCTCCGTCAGCAAGGATGTTTCCCTGCCATGTGGATAGTCCGATGCCGTCTTCTGCGCCTGAAGCCGGACCCGCGTTGATGTGTGTGCGGTCGCCGTTGATAATGCCAGCCGCTGGCCAGTCAGCCGAAAGCTCTGATGAAGCCACAACAGAAGCGCCTTGCGTTGTAAGTGCGTAATTTTGCAGGTCAAGGAAACAGCGGTGAGTTATGACGTTTATGTCAGATTCGCGGAGTGCCTCAAAGTTGCCGCCGGGATTTTGCATTATTTCCCCGTCAATTCAATGTTTGCCTGCCAGTAGTCCTGCGATGCACCGGAATGAGGGAAGGGATTAAAACGGGTTACAAGAACTCTGTGCCCGGTGAAAACATAGTCAATCCAGACCGATTCATTGGGTCCGGGCAGCGCCGAGCCGAGGGTTATTTTCAGCGTGGATTCAACGAAAGACCCGCTGGTAAAATAATTAGTTCCGGTTCTGTAAACATCGGCCCGCAGATACACGCCCTGAATTGTAATGCCGGTGCATCCGGTATTCGTCAGGTATACGACGCTTGCGGTCTGACTTATTTCAAGCTGGTCTGTAACGCCGAAGTCGTCCTTTGCCAGAAAATTAAGAGGTTCTTTGCTCTGGTAAAATCCCATCATGCGTTTGAAAGTAACGGCCGGCATTTTGGCGGCCTGGATGGTAATGATAGGCACGTTCTGTTTAAGAATGCTTCTCTTGAAGTCGCCGGCTACATTCCTCTGCAACTGCTCGACCTGGCGGAAATCATAGGAGATCCCCATAGCCTGCATGACAAGCTCAAGCTCGCTGCCTACGATTCCAAGTTTGAAAATTTTAAGCCATGCCATATTTAGGTTAAAGAAAACTGCCCTGTCGCCGACGCCTCACGAAGCATTTTGCCTACTCTGAACGAAAGCGATTTGAGCTGCGTGTCGGATATCGCCGCCAAGTCAAGAGCCTGAATCGGCATATTAACGGTGATGTTGTTAACGACTTCTTTCTGCGCCGTTGATACTGCCGCGCCCCCGGTTGTGGCGGCGGCTGTGCTGGCTGGCGAAACTGACGATATCGCGGCAGAAGGCGCGCTTTCGGTTTTTGTTTTAGACAGCGCCCCAATAGCGACAGCGCCCAGCGCGGCGATGGCGGCAATCTTGCCGGCCATTAAGAGCATCCCCGCAGGCCCGCCCGCCATAGCCCACGCCGCAGCGACGGTCTTCGCGGCCGCGATATTGATTGTCACCATCTTAATAGCCATGTCCACAATAACACCGATTAAACTTTTAACGCCGACCTTCCAAGCCTCCTGCACCCCCACAATTACATTCCCCATCACTTCGCCGATGATTTTTGAAACTGACACCACGACGCCCAGCATATCCTGAAATTTTGACACGGCATTGCTCGTCATAGCGTCTACGACAGGCGTGGTGTTGGCTATTGAATTTTTGAGATTATCAATTTGCTGTTGAAGCTCAATGGCTCTTTTTGTCGGAGCATCCAGGGCGTCAGCCAGTTTTCCCTTTGCCGAAACCCACAGGTCGGTAAGCGTTTTGAAAGCATCTATGGGATGGAGAAACGCTTTTCCTAGAGCGATAATAGCCCGGACCACAGACATGATGGATTCTATCGCAGTTCCAGACCACCGTATAAACGCCTCGCGCCATGTCCCGGTCTGCTGTTCGATTAAGAGCTGGGCTTCAAGGTTCTGCAGCGTGGCTTTAGCCTGTACAAGCGACTGCCGCGCCGAGTCTGCCTGGCTGGTGGTAAGGCTTTTTAACGACGCAATGCTCTTTTCGTATTGCTCATTTGCCTTTTTCTGGGCTTCCGCGTGCTTATTCCAGGCCATTGTACCAAGCGTCACCGCAGCAGCCACGGCCATTAATGTGATGCCTACAGGTCCGCTTGCAACCATCAACCCAGACATCGCTGTGCTTACCATTCCCAAAGACCTGGATGCTGCAGGTGAAGCGTTTGTTATGTCCGCAATCTGGCCCAGCATCATCCGCATGCCGACATGCTCGAACCGCTTAGAGGCCATCACTTCCATCAGGCCGATGCCATCGGTCCCGACTTTCGCGCCTTTGGCTACGGTTGAACCGGTATCGGCGACTTTCTTCGCCTGTGCCTCAAGCTGTTTAAGCGCAGCGATAGCCTTAAGCGCAGGGCCGCTTAATTCGTCGATGCCTTTTAAGACTACCGCAGCTTCTTCTGCCATTTAATAGCCCCTGTTTATTCCCGAAAGTGCTCTTTCTCTGTCGGCTTCCTCTTTTTCTATGTGGTACAACGCCAGCATTTCAGTGTACTCACAAGCTAAAATCGGCTTTCTTATATCCTTGATAAATCCAGTCAGCCTTAAAAACTTCCCAAGCCAACCTTCAGCCTTTATCTCGATAAGAAAGCCGACTTGTCCGGCCTGCTCAAGCTCCGAAGGGAACCTGTGTAAATCACGGGCAACGGTGACAAAATTCCTGCGCTCAACGTCGCCCTTTAAGCGTTTTTTGCCTTTTCAAAGTCTCCGAGCCCGCTTATTTCCCAGATAGCCCGAGCGATCTTGTCAACGATTCGGGGATTGCCGATTTGTATTTGCTCAAGCCGGTCAAGCGGGATTCTGGGGTTCACCATGCCAAAGTGCAGGGTCATGGCTGTGAATTTGGCTTGGTCGCTGATTTTGCCCGAACCGTCAGAAGAAGCGCTCATTAAGTCATTGCGCTGCTTGACTGTTATGGGCTTTATCAGAATTTTTCCGAAGCCTTCAATGTCCAGCTCTTTTTCTTCGGTTTTAAGGTTCTGAAAAAAAGCATCCGCACTTAAAAATTCCGGCGGCCTGTCTACGGTCGTAAGTTTTTCGGTCATCTTAATTCTCCTTGACTGCGTTCTCGCTGTTCATCATGGTTATCATGTCACGAAGCTCGCCGATGGCTCCCATGTATGCTACGGGCTCGACAACGGAACGCCGTGCATGATAATCACTTATGTCTTTGGTCCTGGCATCTTTATCAATGAACTGGAAAATTATTCGGTTTCCATTTCGCCTGACGCCGAGGATGCTGTACTTTTTGGTCTTCAGGTACGCGCCCAGACGTAGGTCGTGGGTTTCCCAGACTGTTTTTGAGTCGCTCATTATTGTTATCCTTGCTGATTCTAGCAGCTTCATTTACGTTGTTCTGTACAGCCCGCCGCTTCCGTTAATGCTTACCGGAGATTTAACTACGGAGTCAAAGGCACAATTTACGCCAAAGTCCACGAACCCTGCGCCGATAAACTTCTCCGCGCCCGATGTGTCGGGATAAAACTCGAAATAGAACAATCGAGCAATATTGAACGTATGGAACCAGAACGCAGAAACGTGGTAGCCTTCCGCCGAGGCTGTCCAATTCCTGAAGCCCGACAACTGCACCCTGAATTGGTCTTGAAACGCCGTGACAGGAATGACGTCCAGCTTGGCGTCAATAACCCAGTTGAACATATCTCCGATATCAGCTAGCGTTGAGTAATCGAAGAAGCACACTTGAACGACGTCGGTTGGATTTTTGGCGGAGTTGAAGATAATTTTCCCGTCATACCAGCTTACGGTATATGTATTTGATGCTTGAATGGCACCGTTTACTTTAACGCGCAGGGGCGTTGTCTGTTCATACCAGTAGCTCTGGAATGAATAGGTTATGTGGTCGCCGGAGTCCAGCATTACCGTGTCGGTGGCAACACTTGTGTGGGAAAGCTCGCCTTTGATTTTGGCGTTCTTGCCGGTTATTCTTGCCATTGTCTTACGGTGTCCTTGCCAGCGTGCCCGTTCCCTTGAGCGTAACGGAACCGTCCACCATTCCGTCATGCGGGGCTTTCAGCGAAAAATCAGCGAAGGCATCGCCGGTGTACTTTTCGGTTTCAGCGCCATCGGGAAAAAACTCAACGGTAATCTTTCCGCTTTGATGCCCGCCGCTAGTAGTTGCCGCTACGAAGGCATCCCAGAAGGCAGTGTTCCCTCCGGACGATTCCCAGTGAAGCTCTGCCGTCGCTTCCCACTCCCGGATAAGCGAATACTGCTGACGAAACGCGTCGCCCATAGCAGTGCCGGCCACAACGGGAACTTTTGCGTTAAGCACCCAATTATAGATGCTTAGAACTGTTCCCGACGCTACTGTCACCTTACCGTTTTTTCCTGTGATCCTTGCCATTGTTATTTTCTCCTTCAGTATGTTGCGGGGCCGCGTTTTCGTTTAGAACTACGAACTGGCCCTCCGCGAATTTTTCCAAAAATTTTAATTCTGCGTCTGAAACTTCGACGGGATGATCAGGATGAAGCTCTATATATCTTCCTGGCACGCCATCGCCGTACATGTTGAATCCTCTTGTCCCGACTCCATCTTTAACTGTTATCTTCGGCATCGTTCTTCTCCTTTTCTTTAGACGTATTTGTTCGCTGTCGTCTTGATGTAAAAATGCGCCGCAAGGTCAAACACAACATTAAATCTGTGCAGGTTGTTGGATTGGTCTGTAAGCTGCGGCTCCGCAACATCCCGCACGTTAAAATCTATTATGCCGCATTTATACGTCGCCTTTATCACATCGGCAGGCGCATTTGCCGTAGAAAATACCACTTTACCCAGCGTGTAGTCAATGGTAAACCCCGTCGTTATAACAGCGTCATTTTTATAGACCGTCGGCACCGGAGAAGAGAACCATCCAGGCTGGTCGCTTAAATAATTTTTGTGATCGCCCGAGTCGCGCAGCAGGTCATTTTCCGGCATGTAATTTATTCCGGGCTTCAGGTTGCCCATGGCGTCAGCAGCTTTGGCGGATTCAATAAGGCGCAGAAACCTATGCCGGACGGCCTTTCTTTGGTCCATGTCCTTGACATAAAAAGTCACCTGCAATATGGGATCTTCCTGCCGGTGGCTATCGCCTATCTCCCAGAGCTTCTGGCCCTGCGCTAGATATGTGACCGTAGAAATGGGCTTCAGGTGTTCACCCACAACAAAAGCAGGGTCGAATACATAGCTCGTCACTCCAAGGCTTGTGTTCAATTCGGAAGTCCTGATAAATCTTGCCAGTGAGGAACGAATCATCGTGCGAACATCTCCGCTATGGCTTCCAGCTTTTTAATAAAAATAGGGCTTTCCTTGAACAGTCCCTTCCGCATGAAGCCCCACTCTGCGGCGGGGTTTGTGTTGCCGGTCTTTTTGCCACGGCTGTTGGGCGGCTTAATTGGATGCGCCACTTCAGAAAACTCCCATTTCGCAGCATAGGGGACATAGCTTGAAATCACCGCCGCCAGCCCACCTACAAGAAACCTGACATTTATTGACCGCCGCAGCGCCCCGGTCATAACCGGGCATTTTTCTTTTGCGTTTGCCACAATCTGCAAGGCTGAAGTCTTTACTGCGTCCTTGATAAGCCCCTGTGTTTTGGCCTGTGTGGTGGCAAGCCGATGGATTATTTTGGACAGATTCGGGGAAATCTTTATTTCCGTTCTCAACATATAATTATAGCCCAGCCACATCAGTGTTCGGGTTCACCCTGCGGAGATAGACATTCCAGAACGTGTCCCCGCCTATGTAAACCGGTTCCGGTCTTTGCACCATCCGATATTCCGCGCCGCGCCAGATAACTCTGTCACCTGGATGGCTCCCGCCTATGTTGGCATCGGACTCGTGCAGCCGATCCCGCATCTGCAGGGTAATATCGCCCGCCGTAAGCACCCCGGCTTCCATCAGACTCGCGGTCTGGCTCAGCGTAACCATCACCGCCCTGGCGCTGTATGATGCGTAAATTGGGTCAGGGGCCTGTCCGGGTTCTGCCGGTGTTGTGAATGTTCCGCTGAATCGTTTTATGGTAATCGGTTCTGCGAACTCTGATTCAATCTCAAAGGCCCCTTCCCGAAATTCCTCATTCTCTGTTCCGTCGCCTTGTTCCATCATCTTCGTGGTGTAAATGGGCTCTGCTTTATGGCAAAGGCACCGTAGGAAGGCGCATCACGCCGCCCCTGCCTTTGGTAATAGGCCGTCCTCTCGTCTTCGGCCTTACTATGGTGATATTTTGCCAGCTCCAAATAGTGCGACTTAATGGAAGCTTTGCTTAGCGTCTTACCACCCGCCGAAGCATCAAAAAGCTGAGCGGTGCGGGCCGCGAATTGTTCAAAGGCATCAGCCGTCGCCTTGTGTTCCAGCGCAGTCAACAACCCAAAAGGAACGTCTGTAATAGTTTCGTACCCCACGAACCGCTGACCATCGCTAATGTGTTCCGTAATTTCAGCATCCGTCAAATGGTTGTAATCGTATTTGACAAAAAGTGTCGTAGTCGGGGCGGAAGACAACGTAAATAGGCCCCTGCTGTAATCTATCGCCGACGGAGTTACAATTGCACCATCTGCAGTAACTACAAGCGTGCTAGTTATAATGCGTTTGTGATTGATAATAAAATCCTTGTTAGAACCGTCCACTTGGTCGCCGTTAACGGATTGTCGTAGATTTTCCTTACGAATGAAATTGCTTGCAGGTGAGCTAATATCGTCAATCATTGTACGAACTTCTAAAATTACGTCGGATAGAGTTGCCATATTATTTGTGGAGTTTCAGCCTCTTGTTGGCGACGTGGACAATATAGATTTCAGAGCTTCTCTTGAGCTGATGAACAGAATCTTGCATCTTCTTCTCGTGCCGATGCGATACGATTTCAAACCCCAGGATTACTACCGCCAGAATCAAAACTGAAATTATTTCAGTCATGGGATATCAGCTCAAGGTTACTCGCTACTTTCTGCAAGACCTCTGTCATTTTCTCAATCTTCTTGTCCGTGCGGGAAAGCAGCCAGACGCAAACGAAAATTGGAAAGCCCACCTGTTGTATAATCTGGATGTAGGGCTGTGCTATGTCCATAATTTACGGGTTGACGTATACCGTAGCTCCACGAGCCTCAATTATCACCTTGTTTGCCAACCCGGCGACGGACGGCGCGGAGTTGGTTCCACCGTTGAGAGTAAGGGTTGCACCAGCACCCCAAGAAGTAGTGCTTCCAGTTCCGTCTAGGCTTGCTATTGCTTCGAGTATCTGGTCAACGCTGGTCTGTGTGAGGCTTTGGCCTTGCACGGTGAAAGTGCTTCCTGAGATAGATTGTAGAACTCCGACGGCACCGAAAGTAACATCTGTCAGATTTCCCAAGGCAGACGAAAGTTCGACATTCCCTCCGACAGTTGTTAAGGCTGGAACAAAGAAACTTGTTATTGAAGCCATATCATTAAGTTTGATATAGCCTCCGACGGTCGCTAATGTATCAGCATCTATCCTAGTTGCAACAGCCATATTATTCGGATTGAAATTACCTCCAACGGTCGTCAATGCAGAGGCCACGATACCGCGCATCTCAGGCATATTGTTCGGGCTGAAATCACCACCGACGGACGTTAGTGCAGAAATACTCAAACCAATCAATATGTTCAGATTATTTGGACTGAAATCACCACCAACGGACGTTAGTGCAGAAGTATTGGGATTGTTGTGTAAATTATTCATATTGTTCGGACTGAAATCGCCTCCAATCGTCGTCAGTGCAGAAGCATCAATACCATTCACACGATTCAGATTATTTGGACTGAAATTACCTCCAACGGTCGTCAATGCAGAGGCCACGATACCGCGCATCTCAGGCATATTGTTCGGAATGAAATCACCGCCAACGGACGTTAGTGCAGTGGCATTGATATCGTTGGCCATTTCAGGCATATTGTTCGGATTGAAATCACCTCCGACAGTCGTTAACGCAGAAACATCGGGGAAATCATATAGACTACCCATATTGCTCAAAATAAAATCACCAACAATAAAGGACAACGATGGGACATTGAACGAATATAAAGACGCCATGCCACTGAGAACAAAATTACTTCCAATCGTCGTCAACAAAGGAATATTCAGGGTAGTTAGAGCATCCATATCGCTCAGACTAAAAGTGCTACCAGCAATAGCTAATATCGGAGCAGACAGACTGGTTATGGCAGGCAAGCGTGGGGCGAAGTCTCCTTGCACACTTTCAAGGTTATTAAAAGATAACTCCGTAATTGCTGGTGTCACGCCCGCAGTTTCCACATAGTCAAACTTCGTTATTCCCACGCCCGTACTTTCTGTCAGGTCGTAGGGTGACGTCGGATTAAGCGGGCCTGTGTCCGGGCTGCTTATCAGGAAGAACGGATACTTGTACTGGAACCCGCCGGTAACGGAAAGATTCAATTTCTTGGACGTAGGCGTAGGAGTTATCCCCGTCAGCGCAGAACCGTCTCCGTAGTATTTTTCAGCATTCACACTTCCGTTTACATTTAATTTTATAGAGGCCAGAGCGTACCTGACTATGACGATGCCAGAGCCGCCGTTCCCGCCTTTGTGCGGTCCCTCAAGCTCTCCACCACCGCCTCCACCGCCGGTATTCGCAACTCCGTCATCCGCATAGCCCATTGCGGCATTTCCTCCGCCGCCTAAACCACCCAGACCGGGAGTGCCAGAGTATATTCCACCGCCTCCGCCTCCGCCAAAGTATTCAGGCGTGACTGAACGAACAGTGACCGGGAGCCCGTCACCTCCGTTGCCGCCATTTGTTGTCGTGCCGTCATGCCCCTTTTCACCGGCACCGCCTCCGCCTCCACAACCTAACCCGCCGGATAAAGTCGCGATACCGCCGTCATACCCCTGCCCCGCTATACCAAGTCCAGCCAGGCCAAGCGAATCACCCACCGAACCACC
>Ga0315275_10007995_pt1 | contig 10276 bp, 3 predicted proteins | sample YL17G03_0_MG_FD_205557 | JGI IMG/M metagenome (GOLD analysis project Ga0315275, IMG submission 205557) | Sediment microbial communities from Yellowstone Lake, YNP, Wyoming, USA - YL17G03_0 | ecosystem: Environmental > Aquatic > Freshwater > Lake > Sediment | place: USA: Wyoming | collected...
CTCGAAGTTCTCGGAGTCTACGTGCGCCTTGGCCTCGGAGAGCTTCTTCGCCGCCTGCAACGGGTCGAGATTCAGCGCCTTGAGGCCCTCCGCGAACTCGGCCACATGGGCGTGCTGTTTACCGAGTTGGCTCCTGCACAGACCCAGGCCCCAGACCACGCACAGCTCGTACGCGTCCCTCGCGGACTTCGGATCGCCCGCGTCGAACGCGGCGTTCGCCTCGCTGAGTATCTTGTCGATCTTCACCGCGTCAGCGCCGATCTGGTAAGCGGTCTTCGTGAGCTTGTCGGCCTTGACCCTGATGTCCTGCGTGTCCTCGAGCAGTTCGCGGTACTTGTTGAAACTGTCACCCGCCCTGATGGCGAGGTCAAGCGCCTTCACGTAGTCCCCGTCCTCGAACGCCCTCTGAGCCCCGGTGATCAGGTTCGAGACCTCTGGCATCGGGCTGGCAAATCCCTTGAGCTTCTTCTCGGCGGTCATTATCGCCTTGGCGGCCATGTCCTGCTGCAGGCCGATCCTCTCCGCCTCCGCCTCGCTCTGCATGGCCAAAGACAGGGCCTGACGGTACCTGCCGTCCCGGAACTGCTGGCGGGCCTTGTCCAGGAGCTTCTCCGCAGACCTCGTGTCGATCCCTTCGCGCTTCGCCTTGTTGATCGCGTCCTGGAACTTGTCTATGGTCTTGTTGACGCTGATGTCTCGTTCCCTGTCGAGCTCCTGATCGGCGCTGACGGCCGCCTCCAGAGCCGCATCGAAGTCTCCCGTCCTCGCGGCCCTCTCGGCCTTCTCGATGAGCTTCCTCGCGTCGGGCGTCTCGATGTTGAGCGCCTCTGTCTCCGAGAGTGCGTCCTGGCACTTCTTGAGCGCGACGCCGGCCTCCTCCTTCTTCTTGATCGATCTCTCGAGGTCCTCCCTGGCGGCAATCGCCAGTTCACCCGCCTCGCCCCAAGCGCGCTTCTCGAGCAGCTCCTTCGCCCTCACAATCTTCTCTCTCTGCTCGGACATCTGTGCGTCCTTGAGGGTGTCCATGATCGAATCCGCCTGCGAGATGAGGCTCCTCACCCTGTTGTCCAGGAGCTCGTCTATCGCCTGCTGCGTCTTCGTCGAGACGTTGAGGGCTTCCTCGTAGGACTTGCTCTTCATCGCCTCCTTCGCGCGCTCCATTCTCTCCCTGAGCGCGGCCGTGTCGATTGCCAGAGTCTCCGCCACCTCCAGTTTCTCCTTGGTTGCGATTATGTTCTGCGCGGAGGCATAGAGTATCATCAGCTTCTCGGTCTCGGACTTCGCCCTGCGTGCGAGCTCCAGCGCCCTCTCGTAGTCCAGCCTCTCGAAGGCCTTCTTCGCCTCCAGGAGCATCTCGAGGACTGTCGTGACGTCGACGTCCTTCTTCTTCGCCTCGGCAAGCAGCGCGGCGGCCGAGGAGATGGCGTTGTATGTCTCCTTATGGTAGGAGACGGTCTGGGTGGTCCTCTGGTTGCACTCGCTCATCAGCCGGAAGGCCTCAGGCAGCTCACCGACGCTCAGCGCCATGCGTGACCTCTTGAGAAACTGCAGCAATTCATCTATGTTAATCCTGAAATTCCTGGCCTCGACGACCCTCTCCTTCACGATGTTGAAGATCGTCTCGCCAATCGTGCCGAGGTCTGCGATGCCTTGTTCCCGCATCGACACGACCTTGGGCAGGTCGCCGCGCTCCAGGGCGGCATCCACCTCCTTGAACACTTCCGCCAGGGCGCCGATCGGCACACCCAGCTCGGCTCCCAGCTCCACCGCGGACTTGAGCATCTGGTGGAACTCTTCCGCCTTCGCCTTGGTTCGTCCCTCGACTAGTTTCTCCCCCTCCGAAACGAACGTGAACGCTCCGTCATAGTCCCTGGCGGCCATCGCCCCCTCGGCCTTGTCCACCAGGCTCCTCAGGTTCGCCGCGTCCTCGGCGAGGAGGCCCATCGACCCCCTCATTTTCGCCAGCGCGTCCGTGAGCTTGCCTTTGATCGACATCTCGGCGCTCGAACTCGCGCCCTGCGCCAGTTCGATCGCCTTCCTGTACTGCTTCTCCTTCGTCGCGACGATGCAGTCCTCCAGCAGCTTGCCCGCGTCCTCTAGGTCGGCGGCCATGCGCTCCCCGAGCGTCATGATGAACTCGGACTGCTCCATGATCTCCATCGTCCTCTCGTACTCGCTCCTCGCGAGCTCCTCTTTCGCCTTGCGGACCTCATCGAGCGCCGAAGTGAAGTCCCTCGCGCTCAAGTCCTTCTTGGCCCTCTCAAGGAGCCTCCGAGCGCTCGCGACGTTCACGCCGAGCGCCTCCGCCTCGATGAAATCGCTGCCGATGTCCCTGACTGTCGTCTCGACCTGGCGGAACTGCCCGAGTGCCTTCTCGACCTCGTCCTCGGCACGCTTCGCGAAGTCGAGCGCCTCCCCGAATCGCCCCTGCTGCAGGGACTGCCTCGCCCTGTTCAGCACCTCCATGGCGGGCGTGATGTCCGCGCCTATGTTCTTGGCGGCGACGAACTTCTCTCGCGATTGCGCGATGGTGAAAAGCACCCTCTGGAACTGGGCGGCCTGAATCTCCTGGAGCGCCTGCTTGCTCAGGTTCGCCGCCTGCTGGAAGTTGCCCTCGCGGAGCGAGGCGTTGGCTTGGTCGAGGATGTTCTTGGCATTCCCCACATCGGCCCCCATGTCCATCGCGGCATCCGCGAGCTTCACGGCCTCGGCCACCCTCGCATCGAGACCCTTCTGCAGAGCTTTCTCTCCCTCTGACTTGCTCTGCTTCAGCGCGTTGATGGCCTTCTGGAACTCCGACTTTTCGGCATCGGCCTTGGACCTCTCGATCAGGGCGGACATCTTGCTGACGTCCACGCCCTGCTCATGCGATGTCTTGAGGAGCGCCTCGACCTCCGCTGCCGCCTTCGATACCTCCTCGGTCAGCTCGCTCCTGATCGCCTCGAGGCACTCGTTCGTGTAGCTCAACGCCAGCTCGAAGTCGTTGCTCTCCACGGCCCCCCTCGCCCTGGACAGCAGGTCCTCGACGGTCGCCGTGTCCTTCCCGAGGTTCTTGGCGGTCATTATGAGCGACTGCGCGGCGGAGAATGACTTGGAAAGGTGCTCATGGACGATCTTCTCGAACTTCTTCCATATCCTGTTCGCGAGATCGAGCGCTGTGGCGTGATCCTCCTTGGTCAGCGCGTCCCTCGACTTCTCTATCGCCGCCTCGCCGTCCACGACGTTCGCACCCATGTTCTTGGCGATGTTGAGCAGGCCCGCACTGGAATCAACGATGGCAACGACGCGCTCCCCGTAGGACCTCCTTGCCTTCTCCCTGGCCTCGATGGCCTTCTCCATGGCGAGCTTGTAGTCCTTCCCGGAAATCGCGGAGGTCGCCTCGGCCATCGCGGTCTCGGCCTCCGTCGTTGCGGCGTCTATCGCGCGACAAGCGGTCAATGCCTCGTTGGCCGCCGTCATCTCCTTCTCGGCCTGCTGGCGGTACTTGGTCGCTTCCTTGACCTTCTCTTCGAGCTGCTTCCGGAGCTGGATATCCCTGAGGTAACCGCTCAGGATATCAGCTCCATAAGTGAAGGACTACCGTGGTCTACTCGGGGGGCGTCCGTAGACAGAAGGCTCCAACTATAAAGTATGAACCGGGTTTTATATAAAGTGTTCGTCTCAGTCATGGGCTTCCGTATCTGTGGCGGGCTTCTCCGCTTTCTTCATTCCTGCCCTCTCCCCCATGAATTCCTTGATGTCCTTCCTGGCGGTCGCCTTCAACCCGAAGAAGTCAGGGAACTGCCTGCTCGTGGTCAGGCTCAGCGTCCTTCCTTCAGGCCTTGCGCTCACCAGGTTGAGACCCCTGAGCATCTTCACGTGGTCGTAGACCTTCTCCCCGATCATGTCGCCCAGGTCACATTGCCGTATGGGCTGGTGGTAGGCGATCAGCGCGGCGGTCTTCACGACATCCTCCGGCAGCTCCGGGGGGGCGAAGTACCTCGCCTTCTCCGTGAACTCCGACCTGATCTGGAATGTCCACTTCTTGCCGATCTGCGTGACCTCCAGCGCGCTCTTCATCGAGTCATAGGCTTTTCTGAGTCCCTTGAGCGAACTCGATACCTGCTCGACCGGGAGCTTGGTGCTCTCCGCGATTTCCTCAGGCGTCACGGGTTTCCCCGCGGAGAAGAGGGCCGCCTCCACGATTCCCCTTTCCTCAGACACCCTAGGCCACCGCCTCGGTCTTGCCCGCCATCTTCGTCGCGGCTCCCGCCAGACCCGCCAGCTCCTCGCCGGACAGCTCCGTCTGCTCGGTTATCCTCTGAACGAATATCTCGCCGTAGGGCAGCTTCTTCTGCCACACCCTGACCTTCTGCAGGCTCGCGAGGAAGAGGACCGAGGTGAAGACCGTCACCCTGTCGAAGGAGTCGCCGTTCCACAGGTCGGCGATCGGAATGGGAGAGCCGTTGAATCGTGTGATGCGCGACCTCGTGGAGTCGAGGTCCTCGAACAGGTCCTCGGAGTGTATGTTCGCGCTCGGGATCGTCATCCTGACGTTGCGCGCCTTCTCCCTCAGGGCCATGAGCTGCTGGTGCCTCTCGGCCTCCTGCCTCGCCTCGTCGAAGGCGTCCATGAGTTCCATCAAGGTGACCGCCCTCTTGCCCTGACGCCGTATCGCCTCCTGGAGGGGCATCACCCTCCCGCCAATGATCGACTGAGTGAAGTCGACCTCGCCTGAATCATCGAGGGTCGCCAGGCCCAGGTCCCAGTCAGCGAACGGGAACTCCTGCTGCGGCGGTTCGGCAGAAGTGAGCACCTTGTCGCTCTGCATCTTGAGGATCGACCATGCCATCGAGACCAGCTTCCCCGCCGTCACGAAGTTGACGTAGCCGTCGTCCTTGACCTTCTCCAGGTACATCCTCGTGAACTCGGCGAGGTTGATGTCCCAGGGGTCCATCTGCTTCTCGATCACGAGCTCGAACGCGGCGGCGATGCTCTTCTCCATCGGGTCTCTCACCGCCAGGTGCTGGCACTGCTCTATCTCCTGGACCATGGCCAGATATTTCGAGATTCGCTCCCCGCCGTCCTGCTCGCTGATCAGCGACTTGTGGAACAGCAGGTGTCCGAGCACCGCGTCGTATGTCTCGTTCAAGCTGGCACCTCCTCTTCTGCCGGCTTCTCCTCCTCGATGTCCGAGAGGTTGACCTTCATCACGACCTCGCTGACGCCGGACTTCTGTATCGTGACGCCGACGATGTGGTCCGCTTCCTTGAGCGTGACCTTGCGCAGGCTCACCTGTATGGTCTGCGCCTTGGAGCTCGTGCGGTGCAGCATCTTCGCGACCTTCTCCGCGTTGACGGCGTCCAGGTTCTGGTCGACCTCGTCGAGGATGTAGAACGGCGAGGGGTCGTACTCCTGCAGCGCGAATATGAAGGCCATGGAGACGAGGCTCTTCTCCCCGCCAGAGAGCGCCTCTATCCTGAGCACCTTCTTCCCCGGCGGCTTCGCCCTGATAAGCAGCCCGCCCTGGAACGGCTCTTGCTCGTTCTCTATGAGAAGCTCCGCCTCCCCGCCACCGGAGAGGTCGGTGTAGACCCTCTTGAAGTTCTCGTTGATCGCGACGAACACCCTCGCGAGGCCGTCCTTCTTCTTCTCAGTGAGTTCAGCCACGAGCTTGATCAGGTCCTCCCTCTGGCTGTTGAGCTGCGTCAGCTCGCCGTTCAGCTCCCCGTGCCTCTTCTGCTGGATGTCGTAGTCCTCGAGGGCCTTCATGTTCACGTTGCCCAGCGCGAGCATCTGAGTGTCGGTGTCGGAGACAGTCTTCCTGAGGTCGTCCATCGAGGGGAGCTTGCCTTCCACCTTGAGCTCGAATCCCCGCAGCTCCTTCTCCGCCTCCGCGAGCTTGTCCTCCTGGACCTTGAGCTCGGTCTGAAGGCCGAGGTGGAAGTCCTCCTTGGTCTCGATCTTGTGCCGCACCTTGTCTATCTCCGCCTCGAAGTCGGTCTTCTGGCGGTAGAGCTCGTCCCTCTTCGCCTGGAGGTCGGACATCTCCTTGCCCATCGAGGCCTCCATCTTCTCCAGAGCCCTCAGCTCCGTCACGAACTTCTCGAGAGAAACGCCGAGATCCTGGACGCGCTTCTCGTGCTCCTTCCTCTGCGACTCGAGAGATCCGAACCGCCCATCCAGCTCGTTCTTCCTGTCGGTGAGCACGTTCAGCTGAGCGTCGATCGTGTCCGCCCTGCCTTTCAGGATGGTGTAAGACTCCTGGAAGGACGCCTTCTCCGCCATCAGCTCCTTCATCTTCGAGGATATCTGCTGCGGCGTCGCCTCCATCGCGAGCCTCTTCTGCTCCTCGAGCTCCTTCTTCAGCCCGTTCAGTTCCTTCGAGAGCTTGTCGAGGTCCGCCTTGACCCGCTCTCCGGTCGCGGTGACGTCCTCCAGCCGCTCCCTCTTCGACTTCAGCTCGTCATCGACCGTCTTTAACCTGATTGCGAACTCCTTCCTCTTCGCCTCGAGCGCGTCGACCTTCACGTCGGTGGTCTGGGTCTTCGCCCCGACATCCTTCAGCTGCGACTCGAGCTCGACCAGCTCCCTCCTGAGGTCCTGGAGGCTGTCCCGGACCCTGTCGGCTTCCTCGGTCGCCGCCCTCAGCTTTGTGGAGACGCTCTCCACCTGGCCCTTCTCCGGCCCGCCGAACCGCAGGATGCTCTTCTCCAGCTCCCCGCCGACCATCGCGCCGCTCGCCTCGACCAGGTCGCCCTCGATCGTCACGATCCTTATCCCGCCCATGAGCTTCCTCGCCTGGTCGAGCGTCTCGACGACAATCGTGTCTCCGAATACGTAGGAATAAGCGTCTCTGTACTTCTCATCGAACTTGACGAGGTCGATCGCGAAGCCGACCGATTCCTTCACCGCCAGGAGTGCCTTGCCCCTCGGTCTCGATGAGAGCATCTTGTTGAGGGGCAGGAATATCGCCCGCCCGCTCTTCTCCTTCCTCAGGTGCTGGATGCACTGCGCCGCGACCGCGTCAGAATCGACGATGACCGCCTGCATCCTCTGTCCCGCCGCGACGCTGATTGCGGTGTCGTACCTGTCGTCCACCTTCGCCAGCTCTGCGACGGTGCCGTGTATGCCCTTGATCTCGCCGCGGTCTCTGACATCCAGGATCGCGCTGACCGCCCTCGTGTAACCCTTCTGAACGAATTCGACCGCGTCCTTCTCTGCCTTCAGCCTGGTGTATTCCCTCGTGAGCGTCTGGATCGCGGCCTCGAGTTCTCCCGCCTGCTTCGTGAGCTCCTGCTCCTCCTTCCTCTTGGCGTAGAACTCCTCCTGGAGCTTCCTGACGCCCTTGGTCGCGTCCTTCGTGCCGGATTTGATCTCCTTGATCTGGAACTCGGAGTCCTGGACCTCGAGCTCGCTCGACTTCCTGCTCTGTTCGAGCTGCGAGATGTCCGACTCCAACCTCTCCGCTTCTTGCTTCTGCCTGTCCGACTCGAGGACTAGGTCGTGGACCTTCTGCTCGAGTTCGCCTGTCTTCTTGGTGAGTGTGACAATTTCCTTCTGGATGGCGGTGACCTTGGAATCTGATTTCGAGGCGACGCCTTCCAGCTTCTTCAGCTCCGACTCCGCATCGTTGAGCTTCTCCTCCGCTTCGGAGAACTGAGACGCGACAGTCTTCCTCTCCTTCGTGAGCGCGTCCATCTCCTTCTGGACTTTGCCCCGGTCTCGACCGGTGTCAATTGCCTCCTTCTTCAACCGGAGGATCTCTTCCTTGCTGGTCTCGATCCCGTCGGCGGCCCTTGCCCTCTCGACTCGGAGGTTGTCGAGTTTCTCTTTGAGTTGCCTCGCCTCGTCCCCGCCGCGCTCCGCGATCTTCGCCTCCGCTCCCGCCAGTCCCTCCGCGGCCTTCTGCAGCTCCGCCTCCAGTGAAGTGATCTGTTCCTGGAGCTTCGTCCTCTCCGCCTCGTACTTCGCGAGCTGCTTCTTTGTCCCGTTGATCTCCTCCTCGACCAGCTCCTTGTTCTTGAATGCCATCTGCGCCTTCGCGAGGTCGAGGCGCTCCTTCAGCTCCTTGTACTTCAGCGCCCCGGTCCGGTCCTTCTCCAGCTGGCCGAGCTGGCCCTTGATCTCATCAAGTATGATCTGGATCCGCGCGAGGTTCTCCTCGGTCGCCGTCCTCTTCGTTTCCGCCTGGGCGATGTCCTCGTCGAACTTCGTCAGCCCCGCAACGTTGTCGAGCAGCCGCCGCCTGTCGACGCTGCCCATCGAGATGATCTTCTGCACGTCGCCCTGTTGCACGATGTTGTACCCCTCGGCGGATATGCGCGCGTGCGCGAGGAGGGAGTCGAACTCCTGGAGCTGCGACTTCCTGCCATTCACGTAGAAGTATGAGTTGTAGCCGCCCTCGACGCCGGTGGACAGGCTGACGCGCCTCGTGAGGAGGACCTCGTCGGACTCCATCGGGATTACGCGGTCTGAATTGTCAAAGACCAGGGAGACCTCGGTGTAGTCGGCTCCCTTGCGGTCCTTCCCGCCATTCCAGATCAAGTCGGTGAGCTTGCCCGCCCTGATAGCCCTCGAGCTCTTCGGGCCGAGGACGAAGAGGATCGCGTCGGCGATGTTGCTCTTGCCCGATCCGTTCGGGCCCGTGATGGTCGTGTAGCCCTGCAACAGGGGGACCGTGATCTTGTGACCGAATGACTTGAAATTCTCCATGTGGACTTCTTTCAGATACATTGGAAATCACCGCCTGAAAATCTGGAAAGAGAGCCTTGATGCTGTCGTCCCATCGATTCCCTTCTGACTTGTCTGACCGATGTCAGACAAAGGGCATGTATATCTTGACCCTATATAAAAGTTGGCTGGGGGGTTTGACAAAAATCGGGAGACCCTGATCCACGCCTTCCTCTTGCCGGTTCGCAGACTGTGGAGACGCCTCTGAGTCAATCGTGCAGAGATTTATCAATCCCGTATGCATGTGCCGCGCGAGGCGATCACGTGAGAGGAGTCAATCCAGCGTGTTCAGTGCGCCTGTTTTCAATCGTCTTCTGCGCGATGCTGTTCGTCACCATCCCGCATGAGACGAGAACGGATGTGAGAGCTACAGTAGAGAGCGTCCCTCCCGCCAGCCTGCCCTCGGAGGATGTGTTGGAGTCGATGCCCGCCGACTACTTCATCGAGAACGAGGGGCAGCTGGGCAACCAGGATGTCCGCTTCTACACGACATCTGGAGATATGCAGATAGGGTTCGCCGAGAGCGCCGTGCTCTTCAAGCTGACGGAGCGGACGCCTTCACTGGCTGCCAACTCGTTGAAAGGCATTGAGCCTTCGCGCTCGTCCCCGCAAGAGCAGGGACCGTCGCGGGGAGTGCTCCTCCGCCTCGGATTCGAAGGGGCGAACAGGGTGACGCCGCAGGGCAGGGACCCGCTGCCATTCCCGACCAACTTCTTCATAGGCAACGACCCGGCCCGCTGGAAGACGAACGTGAGGAGCTACCGGGAGGTCGTGTACGAGGGGTTGTACGACGGGGTCGACTTAGCCTACCGCGCGACCGACAGGGGCGCGAAGTACGATTTCATCGTCGCTCCGGGAACGGACGTGGGCGTCATCAAGATGTCCTACGAGGGAGCGGACGGAATCGAGATGGACGCGGATGGCAGCCTGCTGGTGCACACGACCGCGGGGGACGTTGGAGACTCCTCCCCGATCGCGTACCAGGGCAACGACGATGTGCAGTGTTCCTTTGTCTCGCTCTCCCTTCTCTCCTACGGTTTCGTGTGCGACGGCGCGGACAGGTCCCGGGAGCTCGTAATCGATCCACTCCTCTACTCGACCTACCTTGGCGGTAGCAACGGCGGCGATTACGGTGATTCGATCGCCATAGACTCCGCGGGAAACGCCTACGTGGTCGGAAAGACGAGCTCAACGGATTTACCCGTCACCTCAGGCGCGTTCAACACGACCTACAGTGGCGGATTTAATGACGTATTCGTGGCCAAGCTAGACTCTTCAGGCGGTTCTCTCCTCTACCTGACCTACCTTGGCGGTGCTGGAGATGATCGCGGAGACTCAATAGCGTTAGACTCCGCCGGCAACGCCTACGTGACCGGATTCACAAGATCGGCGGACTTCCCGGTCACTTCGGGCGCCTTTGACACGACCTACAACGGATTGGACGATGCGTTCGTGGCTAAGCTGGACTCGACAGGCAGTTCCCTGCTCTACTCGACCTACCTTGGCGGAGGCACGGATGACCCAGGAGAATCAATCGCAGTAGACTCTGCCGGCAACGCCTATG
>Ga0315275_10007998_pt1 | contig 10274 bp, 10 predicted proteins | sample YL17G03_0_MG_FD_205557 | JGI IMG/M metagenome (GOLD analysis project Ga0315275, IMG submission 205557) | Sediment microbial communities from Yellowstone Lake, YNP, Wyoming, USA - YL17G03_0 | ecosystem: Environmental > Aquatic > Freshwater > Lake > Sediment | place: USA: Wyoming | collected...
CCGGAGCGCATCTTCGATCCAGAACAGCGAGTATTCCTCGACCGCGTGCGCGATCGTCGTCGCTGCCGGGCAGGACCAGAGCGAATGCATCTCGAGCATGATGTCGAAATCGGAACCGGCGGCTTCGCGCGCCCTACGGATGATATCCGCGCCGACGCGCAGGTCCTCCTTGTAGATCGTCTGCCCGCCGGAACGCATCGCCGCCTCGTCGAAGGGCCAGAGCTTCATTCCCGTCATGCCCATCGATTTCAGGCTACGGACCAGCTCTTCGGGCGCATTGAGAAAGGCGATCAGATCCTCATACTCGTTGCCTTTCGGCCTGCCGATCTGGGAGTTCCGGTTCCGGTCGATATTCGACGAGCCCCGTGCGTATGCGGAGCCGGCGCAGGTGTTGTAGACGCGGACGCGGTCACGGACCTTGCCGCCTAGGAGCTGGTAGATCGGGCGGGACGTCGCCTGTCCCAGGAGATCCCACAGGGCGATGTCGATCGTCGATGCGCCGCGCACCGCGACCGAGGAACCCGCGAATCCGATGAAGTCCTGATGCAGGGTCTCGTGGAGCGCCGTGATCGCGAGCGGATCCTTTCCCAGGATTCGCGGAGCGATCGATTCGTGGATGAAGGCTTCCACCGCCTCCACGCCCACGCAGGTCTCTCCGAGGCCGACGAGGCCCTCGTCCGTGTGACACTGGAGAAAGAGGATACTGGGGAACTCACCCAGCCGGATCGTCTCGAGACCTGATACCTTCATCGTCCACCTCCACGGTGGACCAGTATAGCGATCGCCCAGAGGTTGTCTCGATCCATCGAGAGAACACTCCTTAGAAATGTCACTGCTGTACGGATGAACCGCCAACGTGCTGCATCTCTACGCAGCGCAACACCGATGCGCGCCGGCGTTTGTAGCTGCCAGCGTTCTCTCAACTTCACCCGACCCGCGGAATCACCGCCAGGGAAGCCTGCCGCGCGAATCTGGATGCAGCGATCACATGAACCGGCGCGGCCCTGCAGGCATGAGTGATGCGGTGTTCCTCACGGGCGCGAGACGTGGAGACACGACGGGCCCGGCGCGAAGCCGAGCCCGCACGGAACGCGGTCCCTACTGCTGGCCGCGGAACGTACCGTGGCAGGCGCCGCAGGAAGCCTGCACCTTGCCGATCTGTGTTTCGGCATTGGCCTTGTCATCGGCGTCCGCGAACTTCACGAGATCCTCGGCAGCAGTCAGGAGTACCTGTGCGGCGTTGCGGAAATCGGCGACCGCCCCGCCCTTGAAGAACATCTTCGACCCACCCACGGGATATACCGAGCTGAAGGTGTCCGTGAACACGTGCGGTAGCATCGCGGCAATCGCCGCGATGGCTTTCGCATTGGGGGAGAGGGTCTTGATGGCCCCCGCCGCAAGCTTCGCCTTCGCATCGCCGAGGAGTGCGTTGAAAGCCTGCATGGCCGACTTCCGCACGACCACGACCTGCAGCGGCGTGGCATCGTTCGGCAGAAGCGCATCGATGGCGAATGCCGCGCCGCCGGCGAGGCACAGAAGCACCGTGATGATGACGATCCGTCTCTTCATCGTTGTCACCTCCCTCCGTTCCTGAGCAATGATCATACTGGTACAGCGTGCACGATCTGTCAAGAGAGGATTGGAGGTACGCTACCCGGCAGCCTTCGATGCCTCACCGCCCCTTGCGTAACGTCCGCCAGGGGATAGGGCATGGGATGGCAGGCGACGGCCGTGGTGAGGAAGCAGCCCGACGAGCACATCGCGCACGGCTGCCTCCAGCCCCTTCCGCTCGACAGTGCTGATGATCCCCTCAGCGATCATCACGACCGCGTTCTTCCGCTCAAAGCGCTCGTTGGTCCCCTCACAGGTCTTCATGGGAGGTCCAGGTTGGGCATAGCGTCATCGGGCGGCAAGGGTTGCGTACCGGGGATGTGGTCGTGCGGTGCGGCGGGGGCGATCACATCCAGAACCAATGCCCGCGCAGAGCGACGCTACCGAGCCGGCGGTGGCGGTGCATGCCACACGGGCCGGGAGTATCCGCTCGGCATCAGCGCGGGGTCGCAGTACGGATGGCTGCGCAACCGGGTCGGGATGGAGAACCTCGCCCTCTGGTACTACGACCGCCCGGATCTGGTGCGCGAGATCGTTGCGTACGTGGCGGATTACGTTGTCCGGTGGACCTCCCGGGCGCTTCGCGACATCCCCGAGCTCTACCGCGAGTTCCACCTCGGGCCGATGAAGCGGGTCCTCCGCGACGGCCTGCCGGGGAAGGCGATCGAGGACGAGGTGTCGCGAACCGCCGGTCTCATCAGGGACGGCAGCGGCACGCCCGCGTCCGCTATGGACCGGACTTCGCGGCTCCCCGCATCTACATCCCGGCTGGAAGATACTGCCGGTGGGCTGCCAGCATTTCCTCGGTGAGATCGTGGATCTGTTGCATCGATAGAATCGAGCCGGCCAGCGGGTCCAGCAACGCCGCATAGTGGATGTCGCGCCGGCTCCTGGATACGGCTCCGCCCACCGCCATGCGTTGCAGGTTGATGTGCCAGCTGTTCAGCGCGGCAAGATGGTCGGGCAGCCTTCCTACCCGCAGCGGGTGGAGTCCCCTTCGGTCGACCCCGATCGGCACCTCAACCACGCAGTCGCCGGCCAGGTTCTCGACCAGGCCTCGATTCGGGACGATGCCATAGACGGACGTCGCTTGACCCGTCTCGATCGCATGAATGATCTGGATCGCGTATTCGTCCGATCGGGTGGGCTTCTGAGCTGGTCCTTTCGACTGGAACCCGACTTTGCCTTCCTTCGAGTAATACTCCGCCTTCATCCGGACTGCCGCGCCTTTCATGGTTGCGTCTCCGAGAAGGTAGTAGGCTGCCTCCGCCTCCAGGGCGCGCTCGTTCAGCTCCGTCCTCCGGACATGTTCCCGCACCGGAATTCCGAGTTTCTCGATGAGTCGCCGGTCCTTCAGGAAGTACGGGACGTACTCAGCCATGTGCTCGGAGGACTCCGTTACGAAGAACGAGAAGTTTCTCAGGATCTCGAAACGGACCGGATCCATGCTCCACGCCGAAGGGTCGTCCACGCTGGCACGGAGCCTGGGATAGAGGTCTTTTTGCCCCCGCTGGAACTTCAGGATCCAAGCCATGTGGTTGATCCCGGCGACGGTGAAATCCACATCGGCCGGGTCGACGCCGACATAATGCGACACCTGCTTGATGGTTTCCGGAACCGAATGGCAGAGACCGACGGTCTTCACGTTCGAGGTATTGGCGATGTACCATTGACACATCGACATGGGGTTCGTGAAATTCAACAGCAGGGCGCGCGGACAACGCCGGCTCATGAGGCCGACGAGACGATCGAGATGCCCCACGGTGCGGAGGAACCGCATCATCCCGCTGATGCCGTGGGTGTCCGCGATCGTCTGCAGGAGCCCGTACTTTTCCGGGATGTCGAAGTCGGCGTACGTCGCCTGGCTTCCGCCGATCTGCACGACATTGATGACGTAGCTGGAATCCGCTACCGCGGACTCCAGATCGGTCGTCGATTCGATGGCCGCCCGCGAGGCGTGCTCCGCCTTGAGTTCCTCCGCGATCCGGCGTGCCAGCCCCAGCCGCCGCTCGTCCACGTCCATGAGGCAGACGGTTGCGTCCCCCAGGTCCGGATAGAGAAACACGTCTCCCAGGAGCTTCCTGGCGAACACGATGCTTCCCGCCCCGATAAAGGCTATCTTGACTCCTCGGGCCATGAACTCCCTCCGCGATGCTCTTAGAACTGAAGCTCGATCGGCTTCCCGGGCGTCCCCCAGAAGACCTGCGACTCGATGTGCGTGAAGAATCCCAGCTTTCGGAGGGCCAGGGTGCACTCCTGCGCAGCCTCGATCGAGGGGTACTCCTCCGCGCCGAACGCGAGCCAGTTCTCGGTCGACCAGAAGGCGTCGCACACGAAGAGGCTCTTGACGTTGTACTTCTTGAACAGGACCTCGTCCGCCTGGCGCACCTTTCCGTGGAGCTCCCGTTTCTCCTCGAGGGTGAGCTCGTACCACGACGCTTTCGGCTTCATGAAGTAGAGCTTGATGATCGGTTTCTTCTCGTTGTCCATGGACCTCTCCTTTCTTGACGTCACGTGGCCGCAAACTGCGGCAGGTACTCGCGATACTCCCCGAGGTAGGCGTCGAGCACCTGCTGAGCCGCATCCATGTCGGCGATGACCGGATCCAGCAGCAGGCACTGGAGCGCGGCCGTCCGGTCGCCGTTCACGGCGGCATCGACGCAGAGCCGCGTTGCGGTGATCTCCCGCCGGCACAGTTCAGCGATCCCTTCCGGAAGCGCGCCCAGCGAGAGACCGTGCACCCCGGCCCCTGACGCCACGGCGGGAACCTCGACGACCGCCTGTGCCGGAAGGTTGCTGATGAACCCCTCGTTCGGCAGGTTCATCGCCGGTCGGTAATGGATCCCTCCTCCTCCGACCGCCTCGATGATCTCGAGGGCACCCTCGCTGTCAGCATCCCGCAGGGCTTCGGTGCTTGCATCGCCCGCCCCGACACGGGCGAGCTGAGCCTGCCGTTCCGCGCGAACCTTGTCCCAGAGGTCCCAGTCGAACAGGCTGATATCCAGCTTCTCCCAGGGCTTCGTGACGGGGTGGCTGATCCACGGGACGTACTCGCAGGCATGCTCGTCGCCGGGAATGGGAAAGAGCCCGAAGCTGGAAAACAGTCTTCTCGTCAGAGGTTCGAAGGACCGGTCATGCTCTGACCAGCGTTTTCTGAATAACGGGTAGAGATCCTGCCCGGTCTGTTTGTCGCGAAGATCCAGCATCCACGTGAAATGGTTGAGCCCGGCCGCGAGGATTTCCACCCGCTCCATGGCCTGTTGCGCGGCCGCCAGGTGGATCGGGATGAGTGATGGAGTCGCCGTGGTGTTGATGAATCCCTCCGGCACCTCCAGTCCGAGGTCCTTCGCGAGCACCAGCCCGACCATGCCGTAGCCCATGTGAATCTGGTGGCAGAGACCCACGACACGGATGCGGCTGTACCGGGCGACCGCGTCGCAGATGCGCGCCATCGGATTGGAGAAGTTGATCATCAGGGCCCGGGGGCACGAGCGCTCCATGGCGCGCGCGATCTCCATGACCGGCCCGATGTTCCGAGCCGCGTGCGCAAATCCCCCCGGGCCGCCGTTCTCGGCGTACGGCTGTCGCACACCAAAGCGCAGCGGGATCTCGTAGTCCGACCTCCACAGGTTCGTGCGGCCGCCGGTCTCGATGGAGACAATGACGAAGGACGCTCCCTCCAGGACATCGGCGTAGGACTCGTGCGTCGAGATGACCTTGCCGGCATTCCATTCCCGGTTCAGCCGCGAGGCAACGCGCTCGACGTGTGCCAGGACGCTCGGGTTCCGGTCGACGAGGACCAGGCGGCTCCCCCGAAGCCGCTCGCTGCGGATCAGGGAGGCAAGCGTCTTCAGCCCGAAGCTGACGCTCCCGGCTCCGATCACGACCACTGTTGTTGGCAGCATGGCTCCCCTCACGACGGCAGCGCGGCGATCGCCCGTCGGGTGGCGGGCGCCTTCAACAATGTGAACGCTTCCGCGTACCTCACCCCGGCCTCCTGTCCCCAGCACATGTTCTGGCAGAGGAAGAAGTCAGTCCATCGTTCGGGTGCGTGCGCGTACCGGAGCTTCACGATCTCCTGATGGACCGATTCCATGGCGTTGGCCGCCTCGACTTTCCGGTCGACGGCCGAGGTGATGTCCACGAGGAGCTCGGGGGTGAATCCGAGCGCCGATTGCATGCCGAATGCATACGCCTTCCGTGCCGCATGCGCCGGATGCTTCCCCTTGAGATAGCCCAGGCACGCCGCCAGGTTCGCATCCAGCGTCGCCTGGCCGGTGTGGCGAAGGTCGGGATGAGCATCCTGGGGCCAATGGGCGATGAGCAGATCCGGCTTCAGCTCCCGGATCAGATCAGCCAGCGCTCCTCTGAGCGCGGCCGTGTTTTCGATCGCCGTGTCCTCGAAGTCGAGGACCCTCGCCTCGCGAACACCGAGGATCTTCGCCGCAGCCTGCAGCTCCGCCGTCCGCAGGCGTACGAGCTCCGGACGGGATCGGGCAGGATACAGGACGGACCCGATGCCGAGCTCGCCCGGCGAGACGGAGACGACGAAGAGGTCGTCCCCCGCCTCGGCATGCCGGATGAGCGTTCCTCCTATATTCAGGACCGCGTAATCGGGATGAGCAATGACCGACAGGATGCGCACCTTTACCTCCAGCGCGACGTCGCTTCCCGGCAGGGCCTGCCGCAGCGTTTCGAACACGACGCTATCGAAACCCCCATTCGAGCGGGGAGCTCGAATGGGGGATGATGATGTTCCGCGATGCGGCCGGGACTACTGGATCCGCTTCCACTGCTCCGCAGTTTCAGCCGAGATCTTATCCAGACCGTCCTTCTTCGCCCTCTCCAGCGCCTGGAAGAACTGGTCGATCGTGATGCCGCCGACGATCGCCTTGACCTCGTTCTCCTCGAGGAAGGGGAAGATGTCCGCACCGAGCTCCTGGTCCGCCTTGGTCACGAGGGTGAGCAGGGGAGTGTAGATGTAGGGCGTGTTCATGAACAGGCCGTCATAGGGGATCCGTTCCAGAGGGGTCAGCTCCTCGAGTTTCTTGCCGGAGAGCATCGACTGCTTGTACGCGTCGAGACTCCAGTAGAACCCGATGAGGAAGGGGTTGAGACCGTCTTTCCTCAGGGCAGCCCAACCCTTCGTATACTCCCCGATGAGCACGGGTTTGCCGTCAACTTTCTTATGATGGATGCCCTCGATGCCGAAATTGAGCAGCTCGATTCCCCCGTCCGAATAGACCCAGTCCAGGCGCTGCATGACCTTCTCGGCCTTACCGGCCTTCTGGGCCTTTATCGAGATTGCCGCCGGGTTGAAATACTTCGGCCGGCCCCGCAGCATCTGATCGCCGTACGGACCCTTGATCGGCTTTACCGGAAGAATGACCGCCTTGGGATTCGTGGTGATCAGCGTGTTGGTGAGCTGTTGCGCCGTCCACGCCGCATGAACGCCCGCGGCAGCCCTGCCGGAGTGGAACAGCTGCTGGACCTCCAATGGGGTCTTTCGGACCATGAATTCCTTGTCGATCAGGCCATCCGCGTAGAGCTTCCGCAGCGTGGTCAGGAGCTCCCGGTAGCGCGGATGCTCGAAGGTCGAGATGTACTTGTTGTCCTTGGTCAGGGTCCATCGCAGGTGGGCGCCTTCCATCATGATGCCGTAGGCTTCGTAGAACGGTCTGAGCGCCGCCAGCCCCGCGAGATCAGTTGTGTTTCCACCCCACGGGATCGTGCTCTGGTTTCCGGCGGGGTCCTTGGCTTTGAGCTGGCGCAGGACGTTCTCCCATTCGGCGAGAGTTTCCGGAATCTGCAGGCCGAGGTTGTCGAGCCAGTCCTTCCTGATGCCGAGGGTGTTCAGCTCCTTCAGCTCGACGATGCCCGCCACGCCGTAGACCTTTCCGTCGAGCGGGTTCTTCATCAGCTTCTTGTCGTCGGCGCTGAAGCGCTTGTTGATGTTTGCACCGTACTTTGCGATCAGGTTCGTGAGGTCGATGGCCGCTCCCTCGCGAACCCACTGGTACAGCTGATCGTAGTTCTGCATGTAGACCATATCGGGAAGGTCGCCGGAAGCCAGGGTGACGTTGAGCTTCTCCAGATAATTGGCGCTCACCTTGATCCACGTAGTCTTCATGTTCAGCCGGCGATCGATCTCGTTCTCGATCACCGCGGCATTGTCGAACGCCGCGAGATCAGGGCGCATGATGCTCATCTCGAACCGCTCGGCATACGGGAGCGCCGCAGGCGCGGCCGCCGGCGGCTTCGTGCTCGTCGCGGGTTCGCTTTTACCCGTCGCGACGGCTGGAAACGCTCCCACGACCAGCAGCAGCGCCGACAGCAACAGGATTCCCAGGACCGGTTTCCTCATGTCATCCTCCTTCACATCCATCTGCCGTTCGGACCGATGCATCGCCCTCGCGGCGCACGCTCCGAAGGCCGTTCAACCATGAAGCCTGGCGAAGATCGTTCACGAATCCCCCCTCCTCCTTTCCGGCGCCCGTCCTCGCGCGCCACTCATCATCCCTTGATCGCGCCGACGAGAACTCCCTTCATGAAATACTTCTGGAGAAACGGATACACGACGAGGATCGGCAGCGTGGCAGCGATGATCGTCGCGTACTGCACGGACTCCGTCACGACCTCGAATTCGTGGATCATGGGGTCGACGTCGAGGTTGTACTCGTTCGCCGAGTTGGCGAGGATGATGTCGCGAAGCGCGAGCTGGATGGTGTATTTCTGCCTCGACTTGAGGTAGAGAAGCGGTTCGAAAAAAGAGTTCCAATGCGCTACCGCAACCCACAGCGCGACGGTGGACAGCACCGGCATCGACAGGGGGTAGACGATCCGGAACAGGATTCCGATGTCCGTGCATCCGTCCAGCCGCGCGGACTCTTCGAGCGAGCTCGGAATGTTCTCGAAGAAGTTCCGCATGACGATGACGTAGTAGGCGCTGACGAGCGGCGTCAGAATGAGGCTCCACAGGCTGTCGTAGAGCCCGAGACGCTGCACGACGAAGAACTGCGGTATCATGCCGGCGCTGAACCACAGCGTGATGGTGAGCAGAAACGTGATGAGGCGGTTCCCGGGCAGCTTCTTCTTGGACAGCGGGTAGGCCGCGAGGGAGATGAAGAAGACGCTGAGGATCGTGCCGACGACGACGACGATGACCGTATTGGCGTAGGACCGGAACAGGGCCTTGCTCTCGAGGATCTTCTGGTAGGCATTGAGGGTAATGCTTTTGGGATAGAAGGTGACCTCCCCGCGAGCCACGGGGAACCTTCCGCTGAGCGAGACGGCGATGATGTGGAGGAACGGATAGAGCGTCGCGAAGCACACGAACAGCATGAGAAGGACGTTGAGAATCCTCGCGACGGTCTGTCCTCCGCTCCTGCCGACTACCGCCACACGAGCCTGCCTACCATACCGATACGTCGCTGAATTTCCTGCTGACGCCGTTCGCGACGGAAATGAACAGGAGCGCCACCAGGGAGTTGAAGAAGCCAACGGCGGTCGCGAAACTGTAGTCTCCATTCAGCAGTCCACGCCGGTAGACGTAGGTGGAAATCACCTCCGCGACTTGACGAACCATCGGGTTGGTCATGAGGAACATCTTCTCGAAGCCCACGGTCATGATGTACCCGACTCTCAGGACGAACATGACGATGATCGTGCTCGAGATCGATGGAAGGGTCACATGCACGAGCTGCTTCCACCGGCTCGCACCATCGACGACAGCGGCCTCGTAGAGCTCGACATCCACCGCGGCCAGCGCGGCGAGATAGACGATCGCCTGCCAGCCCATGTGCTGCCAGATCTCCGACACGATGTAAATGGTCCTGAAGTACTCTGCCTTTGCCATGAAGAAGACGGGTTCGAAGCCGAGGCCCTTGAGCATCTGATTGAGCGGCCCGGTGGCGGGCGACAGGAAGCTCATGATCAGCCCCACAGCAACCACCATCGAAACGAAGTGCGGCAGGTAGCTGATGTTCTGAACGGTCCGCTTGAACCTGATGCCGGACAGCTCGTTCAGCAGGAGCGCGAAGATGATGGGAACCGGGAAAGCGAACACCAGGGCGTAGAGATTGATCAGCAGGGTGTTCGAGATGATCATGAGGAAATCCCTGCTGTTGAAGAACGCGATGTAGTGCTTCAGACCTACCCAGGGGCTTGCCGCGAAACCTGCAAAGAGCCGGTAATCCTTGAAGGATATCGTCAGCCACCAGATGGGCCAGTACCTGAAGAGCACGAAATAGACCAGGACCGGAAGGAGAAGGAGGTAGAGGTGCCGGAACCTCCAGAGCTCCCGAACGTTGAGCCGGATCCGATTCCGGGCTTCGGGTGGACTACCCATTACCATCGGAACCTGTTGTTCGAGGCGGTATCTTGCATAAAGAAGTTCCGTATTAGTCTGGATATTGGAGCATATTCATATTGAATTGTCAAGCTTAGTCGATTATTGCGACGATCGATCTGTGGCAAAAAATGCTAATTCGTTTTATAATAAATAATTATATGAATTTATTCAATGTTCACTTGATAATTTTGTTGTATCTTATTGTAATCAATTAGTAGAATAAGCAAATTGAAATTGTTAAATCTTTACAAGAATCTACGAACGCGGTATACTCGAAAATGTGACATTGGAAAATCGTCGGGCTCGAATACTG
>Ga0315275_10008000_pt1 | contig 10273 bp, 9 predicted proteins | sample YL17G03_0_MG_FD_205557 | JGI IMG/M metagenome (GOLD analysis project Ga0315275, IMG submission 205557) | Sediment microbial communities from Yellowstone Lake, YNP, Wyoming, USA - YL17G03_0 | ecosystem: Environmental > Aquatic > Freshwater > Lake > Sediment | place: USA: Wyoming | collected...
TCATCTTTTTATATATTTTACTCCCGCTTTAATCAGTGATTTTACATCACCAAACGATCTAACCTTTTTGATTTTTTTAATCCCTTTTTTAAGAATACCTCCTCTTGTGCCAAGCTCTTTGGTCATTGTCGCTTTTATTTTTTCAATCTCGGCGCCCGGCCACTCCATATAAAATAAGGATGGGTCATCGCCCGTAATTTTGTATTTCTCTGATTGATAAGGACTATTCCAGGAAAAATCCCTTGGCATAATTCCCTTCTCCTTTGCCATAAACTCCAATTCTGTTCCTGGGTAAATTACCGTGAACCCGTAAGCCGGATAGGAATCTTTAACCCCCCGAAGTTCCTTCATTAAATTTATGGTCAGATTTAGGTCTTCTGCGGTCTCCTCGGGCAAGTTAACCATAAAGTTAGTCACTACCACCATGCCAAGCTTAGAAGATAGCCGGACCGCCTCTTTTGCCTGTTCCACGGTTATATTCTTTTTAATAACCTTAAGAATTCTCGGGCTTCCGGATTCTATGCCATAGCTTATCCTTACACAGCCGGCCTTTCTCATTAATTTAAGAATATCCTCATTTACAGTATTAACCCTGGCACGGGCATACCAAATAATATCCAACTTTCTCCTTAATATCTCGTTGCATATTTCTCTTACGTGTTCATGAACTATTGTTAGAGTATCATCCCAAAAATCAAATCCCTTATATCCGTATTCTTTATTTAAAAATTCTACTTCATCGACAAAATTCTTGGGGCTTCTTAATCTTAAAACTGTTCTGGAATTGGCGCAATAAACACAGACATTGGGACAGCCACGCCCACTTAAAACTCCTACGGCCCTGACATCTGTTCCGTCAATTGGTTTTGTGTACATCTTTAGGTCAAATAAATGCCAAGCCGGCATTGGCAATTCATCAAGATTCATTATCAAATCAGATAATGGTCTTTCTATAATTCTTCCATTTTCATCCCCATATACTAAGCCGGATACTTTTTCTAAATTTTCTTTTTTCTCTATTGCATCCAAAAACTGGATGATGGCTCGTTCTCCTTCTCCTCTAATTACATAATCAATGTCTGGCGCGGTCTCCAGGGCATTTTTAGCGGTTATAGAAAAATGCGGGCCACCGACCAAAACAATAATATTGGGGTTTCTTTTCTTTAATTCTTTGGCAAGAGCTATCGCCTTAAAACGATTATCGGTAATGGCATGAATTCCGACTACGTCAGGGGTTTTTTCTAAAATTTTTTGCGCTGCCTCTCCCGGATTATAACCGTAGGTATGTGTGTCAAAAATTTCTACTTGATGTTTACTAAACTTTTCTATATAAGCCGCAATATAACCAATGCCTAAAAATGGTAAACCTTTTCTTTCCAGGTCTCCTTCGGCTCGCGGAGAAGTTGTTAAAATTATTTTCATGAAAATAGCCCGATGAATTTATTAATTACGTTTTCCATTGAATATTCTTTGGCTTTTTCTAATTCTTCTTTTTTAAAACTATCATACAGTTTCTTGTCCGATAACAGGGATTCTATTTTGCGGGCGAACATTTCTGCATCTCCGGATTTAACTAAAAATCTTTGGGCGGTTTCGGAAGACATTTCTCGAACTGCGCCGACATCAGAGGCGACATACGGAATACCGCAAGCCATTGCCTCTAATAAAACCCTGGGAAATCCTTCTTCCATTGATGGCATTATAAATACATCGGCTTGAGCATAATAATCAATAAGATTTTTATTTGGGACGGACCCTATAACTTTAACAAATTCTCCCAGCTTATTTTCGTTAATTTCTTCCAATAATTTTTCCTTATATGGCCCGTCACCAACAACAAGTATTTTGTATTTAGTATTTAGTATTTTGGATAATTGATTGGCAAGTGGAACAATCATATCGGCGCCTTTTCTTTTTGATAGCCAGTGAACGAATAACAGAGTTTTGAGTTTTTCCGCCCGAGGCGGACCAGCCTTGGGCTGGGACTTTTGACTTTTAAATCTATCCAGGTTTATCCAATTCGGCATTATCTTAACTCGGTCAGGTTTTAAACGATAGTGCTCGACATATCCACGTTTCATGATTTCTCCTCCGGTCACTAAAAAATGAGATAATCTCAAACATAAAAGAAAAGCTAAACCCGAGAGTTTTTTCTGTTTAAATAACCAATTCATTGCGCAATTCCAGTAATAAGATTTTCCGCCGGATAGGCGAGAAATTATAGCGGCATTGATTCCCCCAATATAACAATAATGAGTATAGAAAATTTTGTAACCCGAAAGCCGAGCCTTCAATGCTGCGAAAAAACTTTCTAAAAATCTTAGAGGCAGAAAGCGAAATTTCTGAATATAGATTTTTTTACTGATTTTTATATTTTTGGTATTTGCTTTCTCAACTATTAGAAATATATCTATCTTTCTTGCCTTGCCGGCAGACGGGCTTGATAACTCCTCTAAAAGTTCGTAAATGTGAAAAAAATGACTATCAGTGTTTTCGTTATATTCGGGAAGAATGTAACAAATTTTGATATGTTTCGGCATAATTTTTGATTGTTTTTTCTCTCTCAAATTGTTGAATGGTATTATAGCCATTTTCGGCTATTTTTTGGTATAAATTGCCGTCTTTAAGTATTAATAAAATTATTTTTGAAATATCGTCTGAATTCCAATCGATAAACAAACCATTATCCCTGTCTTCAATTATATCTAACATGATTCCAACCCTGCTGGTAAGCACGGGCGTTTTACAAGCCATTGCTTCTAAGGTTACTCTTGGACCGCCCTCATTATAGGAAGGCATTACCATTATTTTTGATTGATTATAAATTATAGCCACATCTTCTGTGCTCGGCAGCCATCCAGAAAATTCTACATTATTCTCCAGTTTATTTTTTTTGATATAAATTTCGATTTCCGGTTTTAATGGCCCATCCCCGACAATAATTAATTTTAAATCTTTAATTTTAAATTTTAAATTTTTTACTGCCTCCAACAGTAAAATTATACCTTTATTTTTAACCAGCCGACCCGAGAATACGATGTCATATTTTTTTTCTAAGTTCTGCGGCTTAAACACTCCCAAATCAATATAAAAAGCAGGAGTATATCTCAGTTTTTCATTATCAACGCCGGCATTTTTTAAAAATTCAGGAACCTGTTTTTGATTAATAATTCTGATTGCCTTAGCTTTGTTGGCGCTGTATCTTATAAATAATTTATTCAAAATTTTATAAACCCGTTCTTTTAAATTAGCTGCTTTGGGATAGCCCACGATATGCATAATCTCCAAAACATAAGGAGTTTTTATTTTATTGTAAAGCCAACGACCACCGATATCATTATAAAAAGGCGGATAGCTGTGAACTCCGAAAATATCAAATCTCTCTTTTTTATAAATCTCTGTTCCTTTCTTTAAAATGAACCAGGGATGAAAAATTATTAACCAGGGCGAAGAATGAATAAAAACATTTCCGAAAATATTTTTAATTCCCGATTCCCGATTTTTGATTCTGGGACAGATTATATCTATTCGTTCCCAGTATTTCGAAAACTCTTCTAATAAATAATAGAAGGGACCTTTCTTGCCTTGTGCCAAGGCGGTATCTCCTGATACAAATAAAAGCTTCACCCCGTTAGACATTTTTGTTTTTGCCCCGTTAGAAATACTATCACGATGTCTAACGGGGTTCATTTGAATTTCTTAATTAATGAATGAATTTTCCTTAATAATTTACCAATAATCCCCTTTTCTTCTATGGCAAGACCCGCAAAATACTCAACAATATAGATATCAAAAGATAAGCCAAAAAATCTATTTCTTATTCTGAACTCTAACCATTTGTTCAATAATCCTATCTTATAACTAAAAAACTTAAAATATTCCCTGATTCTCCAAACCTTTTTATTGTCTATCCAGGGAGAGGTAAAATCTTTTCTAAATCTATCTATATTCCCCCAATCTTCTGTTTTACTTGGTGGCTTAAACCCTCGTTCAATCGCGAAATCATACATTGACGAACCGGGATAAGGCAAATACGCGCCCATCGTAAAACCGGCTCGCTGATGATTTTTATGAACCCAGTACATCAATTCTAAGGTTTTATTAAACTCTTCTTCTGTTTCTGTTGGTAAGCCGACTATTGTTGAATAGGTTGTGTAAAGATCATATTTCGCCAAGATTTTTACTCCCTCTTTGATTTTATCAACCGTATACCCCTTATCTATTAACCTCAACATTCTGTCGCTGCCGGATTCTATACCAATTAAAAATTCGCTGACTTTCAATTCTTTTAATCTCTTTGCCAAATCATCAGTTATCATATCAATTCTTATTTCTGTATGCGCTGGAATACCTGTCTTTTCCAGTATTTCTAATGCCCGATTCTTATCGATGAAAAAATTGTCGTCATAAAATTTAATCGCATCTACGCCATGGTTCTTTTTCAAAAAATCAATATCTTCAATAACCGAATCAACTGACCAGGTTCGCCATTTTCCGCGATTAAAAGCCCGATTATAACAAAAAGCACAATTAAACGTGCATCCGCGACTTGTTTTATAGGCAACTGCTTTTTGCGAATCTTTCAACTTGAACAAGTATTTATTCATATCCAGAAGACCAAAATCAAGGCGGTAATCGTCCAAGTTGCTTATAAATTCCCTTGACGCATTAATAATAATTTTATCCCCGTCTTTATGCCCAAGACCCTTTATATCTTCTAGATTGTCGCCATTTTTTATCTTTTCAGTAAATTCTCTAACCGTTATCTCTCCTTCCCCGATTACAACAAAATCGATGTAGTCCTCTTTTAGGCATTGTTCCGGCAAAAGAGAAGGGTGAATTCCGCCCCAAACAATCGGTAATTCTTTTCTCTTCTCCTTAATTTTTTTGCAAAGTTCTGTGCTGTGTCGAGTTTGAATCCCGGTCATCACGGAAACGCCCAAAAAATCCGGATTTAAACCGATTATTTCATCAACGGTTTTATCGATTTCTTTTTCCGTAATATTGATTAATTTTACTTCAAGGCCGGATTTTTTTAACGCGCTGCCCACGGACAATATGCCCAGAGGCAACGTAACTTCGGAATGGTCTTTCGAATAATTGATTTGGAGTAAAGCTATCATTTTAAAACTTCTATTGTTCTACTGATCATTTTCTCAAGAGTAAGATTTTCCAATGTTTTATACCCATTTTCAATAAACTTTTTCCGTAGCTCCGTGTCTTCCCATAATCTCAAAATTGCATTTTTAAGCTGTTCTTTATTGTTGTATTCAACCAATAATCCATTATAACCGTTTTGGATTATTTCCGGATTTCCGCAAACATTGGTGGCAATCACGGGCAAACCGCAGGCCATTGCCTCCAAAATTATATGAGAAAATCCTTCGTAGCCGGAATTCAAAACAAATATTTTACTTGCCTTAAAATGCGCCATCAACTCATCGTGAGACAAATTAGTGGCTATAATCAATCTGAACTGCGGATTTTTCTTCAATAAATCAGGCATTATCTCGCTCAAGGCATCAAATCCTTTCCACGGCTCGGGACGGCCCGCTGAAATAATTATCTCACCGCTTAATTCTTTTGGCTCGATATTTTTAACTCCGATAAAGGCATTATAAATCACTTTGATTCTCTTCTCATCAACTCCCCATCCTTTAACTATCTTCTTTAAAAACTCGCTTGGAACAATTGTCTTATTGGCGTTCTTGCAAACTTTTCTCTGGATTTTTCTGATACGTTCCACTTTCGCGCCATATTTTTTGTTTTGAAATTCCTCAATCAAATCTTTGACTACGAACTGATTTACTCCTTGTTCCCATGCATAATCTCCCACTATTTTAACTACAAACTTCTTTCTTAGGATTTTGCGCGCCCACATTGCCGGTAGACCCGCTGCCAACGGCCCCTGGGCATAAATTACATCGCAATTTCTGGCTAATTTTAAAAGATTCCAGAAATACGACAAATATCTAGATAATTTATTCTTTCTTAAAATTCTGACAATTTTAAAATCTTCATTATCTTCGTGCTTTTTGTCAGAATAACAAATCACGGAAACTTCGATTCCTCTTTTTACGAACTCTCTTGCAATTAATTGTGAGTAAGTAGCCGGCCCGCCAATATCCGAAGGGTATATTCCTGACGCGATTACAATTTTCATTTTTGATTATTGATTAATGTTTCTGAATATAATTTTCTTATCCTGGTTATTATTTTGTCCCACGCGTATTCTTCTTTGACCATTCTTAAACCATTTTCTGCTAATCGTCTACCAAGATTTCTGTCTGTTATGAGCAATTCTATTTTTTGTGCAATATCTTTCGGATTCCCCGGCTCGCAAAATAACCCATTTTCTCCATCTTTCAAAAAATCTGGAATCCCGCCAACCGGCGTACCAATAACCGCTAACCCAGCTGCCATTGCTTCCAAAAAAACTATTCCAAATCCCTCGGCCAAAGATGGCCTTATAAATATGTCTCCGCAAGCAACGTATTTCGGCAAATCTTTGTGTAATATATCGCCCAAAAATAAGACACTTTCTTTAAGATTAAAATCTTTTACCATTTGTTCTAATTTTTTTCTATCCGAACCGTCTCCGCAGATTATTATTTTGAAATCCTTAATCTCTTCTTTTAATATCTTTGCTGCTTCAATTAAATCGTGTGTTCCATTTTTATATTCCAAACGAGAAACGCAAACAATTAAATTTTCGGTATCGAATCCCAGTTCTTTTCTTGTGACTTTTTTATTAGAATCCGGCTTAAACTTATCCCCACTCACTCCATTAGGAACAACTACTGTTCTTTTTACGTTATAATTTTTAAAGTGTTTTTCTAAATAATGGCTGACTGCATGGCAAAAATCGGCATTTTCGAATATTAATTTTTCCGTTTTTTTATAGAAGAATTTGATTATGTTGATATTAAGCCGAGGATGATATACACTAAAATCAGCTGATTGAATCGTTAAAATATACGGCGTTTTCGTTGTTTTTTTCAAAATAAAGCCCAGTATCCCGCTTAAAAATCCTTGGACGTGAATCAGGTCAATTTTCTCTTTTTTTATTATTTTGAAAGATTTGATTAAAATCCAAAGCATCGAACCAATAATAAACCATGGTTTACTGTAGGACAAATTCTTCAAGACCCACGGAGAGGTTCTGAATAATCTTAGCTTGTCTTTAACCTCCTGGTTCGGCGTGTTCACAACTCGACACGTAACCACGAAAACGTCATCTACCTTACCGATTCCTTCGGCAATGTTTTGCGAATAAATTTCAAATCCCCCGATTACGGGCGGATAATGTAAAATTGGCATTAATATCTTCATGTTTGTTCACCCACAAATAAAATTAAATATAAAAAATCTAAAGTTATTTTTTGGCAAGTTTTCGGAAAAAGAACTTGAAGAAAAATTATTAAAAGTTTTTCCGAATTGCCATTTTTTATTTACCGATTCCGGACGTTCGGCTTTTCAGGTTGCGATTGAAGAATTAAAACTCGAAAATTCCGCAATGCTTGTCCCAGCTTATATCTGCGACATTTTCGAACCGATATTCAAACATTACAATATCAAACCCGTTTTTCTGGACATAAAACCGCAAACATTTCATGCTGATTTATCAAATATTGAGTCCAAAATAACGCCCGAGACCAAATCTATTTTAATCTGCCACACTTACGGATTACCAGTTAACTTGAACGGGATTTTGGAAATCGCCAAAAAATATAATTTAAAAATCATTGAGGATTGCGCGCACATTGCTCCGCCAACATCTCCGGAAAAATTCGGGGATTGCGCATTTTTCAGTTTTGCGAAACTGTTTCCAGTTATCAATGGTGGGATGTTAGTTAGCAAAAATCCTGCGGAAATAATTTTGCCGAAATATAAATCAAAATTATCCAATTCAATTAAATTTTTAAGACTGTTCCCCTTTTTGGCAAACCTTTCAGAAAAATTCAGGTCCGATGAAACAATTTTAGCCAGCAAAGAACTTTCTTTACCTCGCAAAGCATCAAAAAATTCTTTAAAAATGCTCGATTGGTATTTGATTAATTACGAAAAACAAATTTCTAAAAGAAAAGAATTAGCTGAATATTTCCAGAAAAAACTAATAGAAATCGGTTTTGAAATGCAGGAATCGAGAAACAATACTTTTACCTATTTGTCCGCTCTGGTGCCTAAAAATTTAGACCGCGACGAATTATTCTATAAATTGAGAAAATGCGGGATTTTTTGTTCACGTATCTGGAAAAAGCCATTATTTAACGGTTTACCCAATACTTCCGAGACTGCTAAACGAATCATTAATTTTCCTCTTCAGAATTGGTTTACGGAAAAAGATATCGATAAAATTATATCCTGTATTTTATCAGCGAGGGACTAAATTTTTTGACGAGAAAATTTGGCAATATTCCCCATATTTTTCTTAATTCTGATGAGCGAAGATTTTCTTCGCTTCTTTTTATGCCGATTTGTAAAATTGGATATTCTTTGCCTCCCCACCCGCGCTTGAAAATTTCCAAACTAGAACCTTTTGGCGAAGCTCCAAAATCAAAAATTTTATAATCCCTTTGCAGGGATTTTTTTATTTTTTCCCATAAAACCAAATAACTCGCACCGAGGTTTCTGTGTTTGTAATCGGAAACGCTCAAAAAATAATGGATAATTCCGCTATAATGCAAAAATAAATCTCCGCCAATAATTTTATTTTTGTAAAAAACCAGTAGGATTTCCGTCTCTTTCTGCTTGAAAAGATGCTCGATTATCGCAAAAGGGTAAGGCACGGTCAATTTTCTTTTCAACGTAGAAACGTATAAATTATAAAATTTCCTCAATTGTTCCAAATCGGAACATTTTTTTATTTCCAGGCCATTTTCTTGAGCGTGTCTTATCGAGTGCCGTAAGGTTTTTCGAAAAGAATTCCGCAGCTCCTTTTCATTCTTTTTGTCCAGGTCATCGATAAAATGGGTCAAAACATCAGAATTGCCATTTCCCGCCAAAACCAAGGGATGAAATTTGATTTTGATGTTTTTAAATTCTTGTAAAACATCTTTATTAAAATCTTCAAAATTAGATTTCGCTTCCAGGGGTAACGGCCCGCCATATTCGCAAAAAGGCAGAGAGATTAATTTATTATCAACTCTTACAAAAGCAAACAATAATTCGCTTCTCCATAAATAATACTCGAAGTTTAACCACTTGAACTCTTTTTCCAGAAATTCATGCCATTCTGGCGAATGGAAAAAAGTTTTAAATAAGGCCTTGTCTAAAAATTCTTTATATTTTTCTTTATTGATTTTTACAAAATTCTTCATAGATTTGTCGCGTCTGACGCGATTTGTTCTCCGCTCTTAAATTCATAGCCGATTTTTCTTAAAAATCCCAACATCTCGTCCAATTGTTTCAAATACGTTTCTCCGCTATTTTTAGAGCTTCTGCCTTCAAAACTTACTCCATCCCAAGAATGCATTGAAAAACTGACAAATTCTGGCTTTCTCAACAGAAATAAACTCTTGAAAAATCCCGAACCCAGCTTTCTTAGCCATGTTCCCACTAAAGGAATATTGAGAAATGCCGGGCTTTCAGGTATTTCCAAAATATCCATTTCTCCTGCTTGTTTATAATTTTTTCTTTCCGGAGAGTAGGGCATAATCGGCGCTCGCCCCCTATAACCTTCGTACTTCTTTATCCGTAATGGATATCTGGGAAAAACACTGGCATCATAGAGGAAATTATATTTTTCTAAAATCGGAAATTGTTCATTATCAAAAATATTTCTTGGCGCTCTAAATCCTTTTGGCAAGATATTGATAACGTCTTTATACAAATCAATGAAATCTATAATCTGTTTTTCCCTCTCTACTAATCCTAACTTATCCAAAGGAATATGATAATAATTATGACAGCCAATTTCAAATTTTTCGCTCCATTTTTTAACCAAATCGGGATATTTCTCCAAAATCTCGCCGGTTACGAAAAGCGTGGCATTCGCTTTATGTTTTCTAAAAACATTGAGCAGATTATCCAATCTCTCTGCCCCCTCAAAAGAACCGGTTTCTTCTTTCTTCTCTACATCAATTGATAAAAAACAAATCTTCATATTTTTTAACCATTGAACTTAAATTAAATTTTTCAACGACTGTTTTTCTTCCCTGTTCGGCAATCCTATCTCTTAAATTTTTATCATTAATCAAATTTTCAATTGCTTCGGCCAGCGCTTTGGAATTCCGCGGTTCAACCAAAATTCCGTTTTTATTATTTTCTATAA
>Ga0315275_10008001_pt1 | contig 10273 bp, 8 predicted proteins | sample YL17G03_0_MG_FD_205557 | JGI IMG/M metagenome (GOLD analysis project Ga0315275, IMG submission 205557) | Sediment microbial communities from Yellowstone Lake, YNP, Wyoming, USA - YL17G03_0 | ecosystem: Environmental > Aquatic > Freshwater > Lake > Sediment | place: USA: Wyoming | collected...
CTTCGAGCCCGACGACAAGAAGCTCGCCCAGCTGTACTCGGACTGCAGGTCCGGGAAGATGCTCTGCGGGGAATGCAAGGCGCTCCTGTTCGAGAAGGTCTGGAAGTTCCTCGAGGAGCACCAGGCGCGCCGCGAGAAGGCCAAGGACACCATCGAGGACTTCTTCGTCAGGGACTGATGCGCCAAGCATCATAAGCCCATAGGGCGGTAGACGGACCGGGGTGTTCCGAAGATGCGGCTGAGGGCCATCGCGCATGTCGTCAACGGCGTCACCGAGCGGCCAGGGGACTGGGACGAGGTCGTCTCCAGGCTCGAGTTCGAACCGGAGTTCGTCCCTGGGCTGTACAGGCTCGGCCATTTCAAGCACGTGTGGGTCATATTCGGGTTCCACAGGGCCAGAGGCTGGAGGGCGAGGGTCCATCCGTGCCACGACCCCGCCAATCCGGAGGTCGGCGTGTTCGCCAGCCGTTCCCCGACCAGGCCGAACAGGCTCGGCCTGACCCTGGTCGAGCTGGTGAGCATCAGGAAGGGCACGGTCACCGTGAAGGGCTTGGACGCCTTCGACGGCACCCCGGTCTTCGACATAAAACCGTTCGAGGACGAGATAGACTACCATCGCCAGTCCCGCAAAAAGTAGATAAGCCGAACGCCCGATGAGCCCTCGGCATGTCCACGAATGACATAGTCCAAAGGCTCAGCTACTTCGAGAAGAGGGTGCTCAAGGCACTCAACGAGCTCGGGCAGGGCAGCCCGGAGGACATACTCGAGAAATCGGGACTGGAGCAGCTCGTGGAGGTCATGAACGCCTCCTCGTGGCTCCAGGCGAAGGGACTGGTCAGGATCGAGGAGTCCATCACGAAGGCCTACACCCTCAGACGCCCGGAGGCGGCGTCGAAGCCGCTCCCCGAGCGCGTCACGATCGGACTGCTGGCCGACGAGTACGGCGGCAAGGTGTCGCTGGCTCAGCTGAAGGACAGCGGGAAGCTGAAGGCCGAGGATGTCCAGATAGCCCTGGGATGGATCAAGAAGAAGGGCTGGGGGGACATCTCGAAGGAGGGCAAGGACACATTCATCACGCTCAGCGACCGGGGCAGGGCGGCGCTCGGCACGAAGGGCGATGACGAGCTCCTCATCGAGAGGCTCGCGCAGGGCGAGGTTCCCGAAGGGGAAGCGAAGAAGGAAGCGATCGAGGCGCTCAAGCAGCGCAAGGACATCGTCAACGAGAAACACATCGCGAAGAGGGTCATCTCGCTGACGCCGGAAGGCGAGACGCTGGCCGCGATGGACCTCGACATCAGGGAGGAGGTCGCGCAGATCACCCCCGAGCTGATACAGTCCGGCAAGTGGGAGAAGGTCGAGGTCCGGAGGTACGATGTCAAAGCCTTCGCACCGACGGTCTACGGCGGCCGGAGACATCCGATGTCCATGCTCGTGGACCGCGTGAGGAACTCGTTCCTCACGATGGGGTTCACCGAGATCCGGGGGGACTATGTCGAGAGCGCCTTCTGGAACATGGATGTGCTGTTCACGGCCCAGGACCACCCGGCAAGGGAGATGCAAGACACATTCTATGTCAAGGACCCGGAGACGGCCGACCTGTCCGCGGACGAGGAACTCGTGGAGATAGTCCGACAGGTGCACGAGAACGGCTGGAAGACGGGTTCGACCGGCTGGCGGTACAAGTGGAGCCTCGCGGAGGCGCAGAAGGTGCTCCTGAGGACGCACACCACCGTCGACACCGTGAGGTACATCTCCCGCAACCCGAAGCCGCCGTTCAAGGTGTTCACCGTCGACCGCGTCTTCAGGAACGAGGCCATGGACTCCACGCACCTGCCGGAGTTCACGCAGATCGAGGGCATAGTCTGCGAGGAGGGAGCGAGCTTCGACATGCTGGTGACGATGCTGAAGGAGTTCTACAGGAGGATGGGGCTCCCGAAGATACGCGTCAGGCCGGGATACTTCCCGTACACGGAGCCGTCCCTCGAGGTCGACATATTCTACAAGAACCAGTGGATGGAGCTCGGCGGGGCCGGCATATTCAGACCAGAGGTCACGGGGCCGCTCGGCGTCAAGGAGCCGGTCCTGGCCTGGGGCATGGGGCTCGAGCGGCTCGCGATGCTCGTGTACGGCCTCGATGACATCAGGGACATATACGTGTCCGACATCGACTGGCTGAAGAAGGTCCCGCAGGTCTGACCGGCATTCCGGCCTATGCGCCCTTCGACAGCTCCTTCAGCTCCCGGTCCACCTTCGAGAGCATGTCCTTCGCGTCTATCCTCCGGAACAGGTCCTTGGAGCTCTTCAGCATGGAGGCCGCTCGGTCGCTCTCCCCTTTCTCGGCAAGCATCGTGGCGAACTCCATCTGACGCACGCCCAGGCTCCAGGGGACGTCCATGCCCTCCAGGGACGAGAGGCTCTCGTTGTAGTACTCCTCGCTGGCCTTGAGGTTGCCAGTGAGGCGCTCCGCGAGCCCGAGGTTCGCATAGGCGGCGGAAGTCCCGAGCCTGTCCCCGACCTCCGTGAAGACCTCGAGCGCGCTGAAGCAGAGCTCCTTGGCGTCCTCCGCACTGCCCGATCTCATCAATATGTCGGCAAGCGAGGTGAGGGCGTATGCCTTGGCCCTCGGCTGGCCGGTCTCGTCGGCCAGACGGACCGCGTTCCGCAGGTGAAGCTCGGCCTCGCCGGAGCGGTTCAGGTGGGCGCAGGCGATGCCCATGTTGACATAGACGTTCGTGAGCTCTACCGGCCCGAAGCCGCCCGCGCACTTCGAGAAATGGTCGATGGCCTCCTCGTACCGGCCGCGGCCGATGAACACATTGCCGAGCTCGAGGTGCGCCAGGAGCATGCCCTTCTGATCCATGGCGGTCATTGACTCCCTGGCACTGCGCTCGAGCAGCTCCTGGGCCCTCGCATAGTTCCCGAGCTTGCTTTCGACCGTGCCGAGTCCGCGCAGGGCCTTCGCGCGCAGGCCCGGGCTGTCCTTCGAGGACTCCATCGCCTTCGAGTACAGGCCCGATGCGTCCTCGAACTCGCCCTTCTTGCTCTTGATCCGCCCCATCTCGACCAGCGCGTCCCCCCTCGTGGGGGCGTCGGCGCCCGATAGGCCTTCGAGGATGCCCCATGCGATATCCAGCTCGCCGACCATGCTGGCGACCCGGGCCTTGGTCAGCAGGAACTGGTCCCTGTACTTCGGCTTCGACGGTTCGTGGGAGGCTATCGCCGCCCACAGCCGGTGGGCGTTCCCCCGGCCAAGTAGCTCTTCCCCGAGACGGGAGACCATCATCTCCGCCTCGAGCGACCTGTTCGCCCTGAGGAGGTGGTAGAGCCTCTCGTGGGTATCGCCCTCACGGAGGTAGAAATCGGCCGCGTGACTGTGCCATCTCACGCGCTCCTCGCGGGACATCGATTCGTAGACGAAGGAACGGAGCGAGGCGTGTATCTCGAACATGCCTGGAGCGACCTCACGCAGCATCGAGCCCTTCCTGGCATGCCTCAGGTCCTTGGGGACCGCGTCCGCTGAGAACGGCCTCTGGAACACAGACGCCAGCTGGAGGAGCGCCTTCTCGGCGTCCGGGAGCCCGGCGTAGAACTTCTCCTCGAAGAACTTCGAGACCTGGTATTTGGCCCCCGCGGGGGTATCCTCGGTGACCATCTCAAGGGAGAGCGGATGGCCGTTGGTGAGCGCCGCCAGCTCGTCCGCCGTGGAGCCCTTGATGCCCCTCGATTCCAGGAGCTGGCGCGCGGCGTCCTTCGCCAACCCGCCTATCTCGACCTCGATGACCTCGTTCCTCGCAACGATGTCCGACCGGTCGTAGAACCCTGGCTCATGCTCCGCGGTGACGATCATCTTCGCAGAGCCGCTGCTCTGCCTGAACATGCGAAGGAATTCCTGGATGCCGGCCGAGCTGTCGACGTCGTCGAACACGAAAGTGTAACCGTTCTCCGCCAGTTCGTCGTTGACCAGGAAGCTCATCTCACCCAGGTCGAACTTGCCCGTCGCAAGGTACGCCGAGAACCTCCTCCTGCCGTTCTCCGTGAAGAAGTTCCCAAGGGCCTCTGCGACCGTCCGGGCGGAGTCCCAGGGCTTGACAGAGTACCAGAACAGGCGCTGGCCCGTCAGCTCCGGAGCGAGCTTCGCCACGATCGTCGACTTGCCGATCCCGGCGATGCCCCTGACCGACAGCACCTTGACCGATGGCTGCGCGAGCGCGGACCTGAGCGCCTTCAGGTCGTCCTCCCGGCCGAAGAAGTACCTGACCTGGGGGATCGGCGTGGAGCGCTTCGCGGACCTGCTCGTCCCTGACAGAACCGTTGGGAATATGGCCGCCGCGTCGACCATCGGCTTGATGCCGTTGTCGGTCACATATTGCACGACGTCGGCAGCGCCGGCCTTCCCGGCCGGTGTCAGGAGGTAGACCTTGCGCCTCATCTTCCCCTTCCGGACATGGGAGAGCTTCTCGTCGATGATCCCCGCGGTCTTTAGTTTCTTGAGTTCGACGGCCGCGTGCGCCCTCGATATGCCGCATGCCTGCGAGATGCCGTCCTGTGTCATGTCGTACGGGACCTCGAACTTGTCCTCGTACTTGACATACGCCTGGAGATGATACAGGATCCGTTCAGACACTGTTAGCATTCCACCCACCAGGTCATCGAACCCTGATGCCGTTATTTAAAATCGACCATCGCATGCAATCGGCAGAACCTCTCATCAGACCGTGCCCGTGGGCGGATCAGTCACGTCATCGAGCCTCGTCCGGTCCTTCTCCTTGACCATGATGTGCACGAGGGAGACCGTGAAGAGCCCCAGCAGGCCGGATATCAGGAACGGCAGCACCGAGCCGTCGAACGAGTCCGTGAACCCGAGGTCCGCCCCGAGGAACATGTCCATGAGCAGCCCCCCGACTGGCCCACCGATGACGGACCCGGAGTTTGATATGGACTCGAGCATGCCTATCAACCGACCTCTGGTCGCCTCGGGGACCGTCTCCGCCTGGAGCGCCCTGAGGGCGGGGCTCGACACCTGGAACGCCATGGACCTCATGGCCATGAACACGATGACCACCCACAGGAGCCAGCCGAACGGTATCAGGATCGTGCCGATGAACGCCACATACCCTCCGATGACGAACATGCGTTTCCTGCCGAACCGGTCCGCGAAACGGCCTGCCGGGAACGCGATGATCGCACCCAGCCCGCTGGCAAGGCCGATTATGATGGGTATCGAATCCGCGCCCAGCTCCGGGAACCTGAAAGACAGGAATATGACCATGAGCGGTCCGATGCTGGCGAAGGCGAAGCCCTCCATCGCGGCGTTCGCATAGAGCGCCCGGAGGTTCCTGAGGCCCTGTCGGTCCATCCCGTCCGGGTGGAGCAGCTGCCCCAGGGACATCCTCGACCTCACCCCTTTGGGGGCCTTCGCGTCCCTGACGAACGCCCAGACCATGATGGCACCCCCGAGGGCGAGCACCGCCGTGAAGTAGAACGGGAACTTGTAGCTGTCCATCTCGGAGAATCCCAGCGGCCCGTGGGCGAGCCCGAACAACGCTCCGCCGACGAACGGTCCCACGACCATCCCGAGATTGGACGACATGACGATCTTGCCCATCGACGAGCCCACCAGCTTCGGAGGGGTCGAGTCGATCACGAGCGCCTCGCTCACGGGCCACACCATCGCGCTCGCGACCCCCTGGAGGCCTCTCACGAACAGGAGGCCGAACCACGTGTCCGGGACGGTGAACAGCACCGCAAGCACGGCGTACAGGAAGCTGCCGATGAGGATGAGACGCTTCCGCCCTATCCTGTCGGACAGGTTGCCGAAGGGCGCCGCCAGGAGCGCGCGGGAGAACACGAACGCCGAGAACAGTATGCCCACCTGGAGCCCGATCTCGAGCGAGCCTCCGGAGAGCATGGAGAGATAGAGCGGGAAGAGCGGCATGATCAGGCCGAAACCCAGTGAGATGATGAAGTCCAGGGACGCGAGGAGGTTGACGTTCGTCCTCGCCTCTTTCTCAGTCAGGATCGTCGAGCCCAAGCTATCTGCCCCCGCCAGCTCAGTCGACCATGTCGACGCCGGCTTTCAGGTTCGCCAGTATCATGGGCACGAGGGCCTTGTCGGTTACCCTCATACCGCAGTCCGGGTGGGCGAACGCGATGTTATCCCTGCCGACCCTGGCAGAGAGTTCGTGGAGCTTGGAAGAGACGTGTGCAGGGGTGTTGACCTCGGCAGGGGACATGGGCGTGACCGATATGCACCCCGCGCCCAGCTTCTTGTGGGCGTCCTCGAAGGCCTTCCGAGACACATGGTCGATGTTCGGCCGCTCGGTCCTGCCCGCGAAGGCGAAGCTGAGCACTGATATGTTCTGCAGCTTGAGCAGGTGGTCGACCACGCCGTAACCCCCTATGAACCCGCAGACATGGACCGTGACCCTGTCCCTGGGCAGGCCGTCGGCGACGTAGTCCAGCAGCGCGACCCTGGCCGCGAGGTCCCTGAACCCCTGGGACAGGAAGGGCTCGTCAATCTGCACATACGCCCCCCGGTCCGCTATGGCCTTCGCGACGGGTGCGAGGGCTATCGCGATGTCCTCGTAGAGGTCGAAGTCCAGCAGGTTCCTGTAGTGCGACTTGATCTTCCTGCTCCCGCAGGTCATGCCGAGGGTCGTCGGTCCGGTGATGGCGACCTTGACCTTCAGATCAGGGTGCTTCGAGAGGATGTAGTCCAGGTCCTGGACCTTGGAGAACGATCCCGGCCCGTCCCTCAGCCCGATCTTGCCCGTGACGACGGGGGCGCCGTTCTCGACGGCGAGGCCGGTGAAGGACTCTGCGAAGTATGACACCATGTCCGCCCTCTGCTCCCCGTCCGAGAGGATGTCAAGGCCGTGCTGGAGCTGGAACTCGACCGCCCGGTCTATCGACTCGTGCAGGTCCGGGCTGAACCTGTAGAGGCTGCCGATCGTGGTCGTCTGGATGGGTGCCATGGCGGTGCTCAAGAACCCTGGCAGGATAATAAGGCTTTGCGGGACACCGACTGGAAAAGGATTATCGTATGCGGTTCCCGTGTGGGGCGCGTGAAGCTGATCGTCACCTCCGCGGAGGACCCGGCATCGATGAACATCCGGGCGCGGCTTCTGGAGAAGCCAGGCTGGACCGAGAGGGGAGCCTTCGGAAGGCATCCGGTGTTCTCCAAAGACGATTTCAGGATGGTCCTCGTGGACCGGATACATCTCGACGAGGACCTCGTGGACGTGCGTGCGTCGGAGGCGCTCGGCGAATGCGTCGAGGTCGTCATATTCGCCTCGAGGCACAGGGCGGAGTCGAGGATACCCACGCTCACGGTGCACCCGATCGGCAACTACTCGTCCGCGGACTTCGGCGGCAAACCTGGCACGTTATGCCACTCGTCGCCCCAGCTCATGACCTCGGCCCTGAGGAACCTCGCGGCGAGGAGCCAGGGACTCGGGTTCAACATATCGTTTGAGACGACGCATCACGGGCCGACCGTGGACGCGCCCGCGTTCTACATCGAGATCGGCAGCTACGAGGAACTCTGGGACAGGGAGGACGCGGCCGACGCCATCGCGGGCTCGATCCTGGACATCAGGGACCACGAGTACCCAGTGGTCATGTGCGTCGGTGGCGGACATTACGCACCCAGGTTCACGGAGGTCGCGCTCGCCAGGAAGGTCGCGGTCGGGCACATGGCGGCCAACTACGCGCTCGGCTCATTGGATGACGCCATGGTCAGGCAAATGAGCGAGAGGTCGGGCGGCGCGAAGCGCGTCTACTTCCATAAGAAGGGCATGCCGAAGCCGGCCTACCGGGAGCTCCGGGAACGGTTCGCGTCGTGCGGCATCGAGGAGATCAGCAGCGGGGATCTCGATACCATCGCGTGAGAAGCGTCGAATAGGCAGGACAAACATCAAACGCTTCTTGAGCAGGCTCAGGATCTTCTGAACGGCTTCTCTGCAATCCTGTCCGCGCAGGCATGCATCAACTCTTTCGACTTCGCACTATTAGCAGTCCGCACCCGCAACAGAATGTTCCCGAGACCTCTGTCACCCAGTCACATCCAGAGAATGCGCTGGAAAGGGCATGGCAATACAATTCCGAAGGCCCTGAGGCGTCGCGAGGGAGGACGTGAGTAGCCCCCACGCAGGTAGGAGATATTCACCTCTGCAGCTCATGGGGTTCTCAACCGATTTTTCACAATGTGGAGGTGTCGGCAACATGAAATATCGCAGAAGTGATTCTGGCCCAATTCCCGTTCCAAATGGAAAGAGAAGAGGGTGAGCTTGTGGGGTTCGGAGCCGGTTCTGCAGAGGAGGAGGCTTCCAATATCAGCTAGCCAGGTGCATTCCTCTCGGCAATGCCAGGTTTCTGCAATCGTTCGGGTGATGTATACATGATCTACAAGTATGGAGATGAGGGGGACAAGGTGCTCTGCCCGAAATGTGGGAGACACATGCTACGCGAACGGATAAGATGCGCATTCTGTGGAGAACGACTGACAGAGTTCTTCAATGTTCAGTGTAAGACCTGTGGCGCTCAAGTGCCTGTTCGGAATGCATACGATGCAAGCAAGAGTGACGAGGCATTCCTCTACTGCGACAAAGATTCAACGGCTCTAATTTGGTGCATTTACGATAGAGAATACATCGCAGTCTCTGGGGGGGGGTTCCCCTGGAACCTCACGCAGGAGGCAAGGGACGAAATCGAGAGGCACCTTATCGAGTGTCCATGTGGCGGCAGGTTCCTGTTCAAAAACACATTGAAGTGCCCGGTTTGCGGCGGAGTGTTCAGCAGATCAATATCTCACGCATCTGAAGATGTGATCATTATGGACCGCCATATTGACGGCAATGAGACAAGAATCTGGAAGGACTGAAGGGTGTCCGACTCCGTCGAGGGCTCGTTGGATAGGCATCCCTCCTCGAACCCGTCTCTTGCACTTGAACAGGGCGAGGGAACGATTTCTGAGATGGGTGGCGGCGTTCCTTCTGAGCGTCCACGCCCATCTCTTACACCTTTGTAAGAGATGGGTCTAGCCCACGAGCGTGCCTTTGAACTCCTTGCCCTCGAGCGCGCTCCTCAGGTTTCCGAGGTCCCTGCCCTCGACGACCGCCAGGGTGATACCCTCGTCCGCCAGGACCTTCGCGCCCGTCGGGTCGAACACGACGTTGGGACCCGCACCGAGCGGCGCTGTGCCCACGAGCGACATCAGCTCCCTGTGCGACATCCTCGGGATGTGCCTCGCCTTCGGGTCCTCCTTGGGGTCCGCGGTGTAGACGCCGTCGACCGATGTCGCGTTGACCAGGAGGTCCGCGCCGGCCTCCTTGGCCAGGTACGCTGAGACCGCATCCGTCGTGATGCCTGGGGCGACGCCGCCCATGACCACGATCCTGTGCTTCCTGCCGGCCTCGACGGCCTCCCTGTAATCCTTGGGCACCGTGGGGCACGCTGCCTCTCCGAGGGCGATGATGAGCATCTTCGCGTTGATCCGCGTGACCTCGATGCCCATCTCGTCCAGCTGCGGCTCGGTCCCGCCGAGGGCCCGCGCATTGCGTATGTAGAACCGGGCGATCTTCCCGCCGCCCGTGACGACGTACAGCTTCCTCATGGACGAGACCTCGAGCAGGGCCTCAGCGATGTCCGCGATGTAGGCCGCGCTGTTCTCATCGCTCACGAGCACCGACCCACCCAGTGATAAAACGACAGGTTCCATCTGGTCAACCTTTATAATGAAGAACGCTCTAACCTGTATAAAAGCTTCGGACTGGTTGTTCTAGGATGACAGAGCTCACAGACCTCCAGCGGTACGAGTTCAAAAGGAGCCTCGAGGAGGTAAGGAAACTCTCCGGGAGGGGCACGGAACTCATATCGCTGTACGTGCCGCCAACGAAACAGATCTCCGATGTCTCGAACTATCTCAAGAGTGAGTACTCTCAATCCTCGAACATCAAGTCCACGAGCACCAAGAAGAACGTGCAGTCCGCGATATCGTCGATCCTGGCGAGGCTGAAGAACTTCAAGCAGCCCCCGGAGAACGGGCTCGTGTTCTTCGTCGGCCACAAGAGCATCGCGGCGGACCAGACGGACATGGTCCAGTACGTGCTGGAGCCACCGGACCCGGTGCCCACATTCATCTACAAGTGCGATTCGAACTTCTTCACGGAGCCCCTCGAGGGCATGCTCGAGGAGAAGGAAACCTTCGGGCTGATAGTCATAGACAGGGGCGAGGCGACCATCGGTCTGCTCCAAGGCAAGAGGATCGTGCCGA
>Ga0315275_10008005_pt1 | contig 10270 bp, 5 predicted proteins | sample YL17G03_0_MG_FD_205557 | JGI IMG/M metagenome (GOLD analysis project Ga0315275, IMG submission 205557) | Sediment microbial communities from Yellowstone Lake, YNP, Wyoming, USA - YL17G03_0 | ecosystem: Environmental > Aquatic > Freshwater > Lake > Sediment | place: USA: Wyoming | collected...
GACAGAGACGGATGTGAAGAATGCGTTCATAGTCGTCGACCTCCTTTGTGAACAATCTGTCGCAGTCCATAGGCGTGAGCATAGAGTCCGTCACATCTGCAGAATGGAGAACCTTTCCGGCTTGTTGGTGGGTTCCCAATCATTCATCGTGAAACAGGTTGGCTGCACCGTAATGATAGAGACCTGGCTTCAAAAGAGCAAGAGCCGCATGGTTTGCCTGGAACGGGCGGCATGGTCGGATGAGATATCTCTCCGGGAAACGTTCATCGGCCCGTTCCCACACCGGGATAGGATGAACACGCGCTCCGGTGCGCTTGAGCCTTCTTTGCGCGTCCGGAGATGTTCGTCGAGGAGGGACAGGTGGAATACGCTACTGGCGAAGCGATGTTCAGCTCGATCGCACACAGACTGGAGCGCACGGTGCTGGCAGAAGTCGCCCGATGAGCGGGGCAACTTCGTAACGATGTCTATCACATGTCGGGTGTACGAAGAGCGTCACCCGACATGTCTTCTGCAAGGCACGGCCTCCGGAATCAGGCCGGCCCCCTCACGCAAGAAGCTCCCAGCGTGGAGTTTTCTTCATGGTCAATCAGTTGAGCGGCGACAATCTATTGTGAACGCGACGGGACTTCGAACGGGACCGACCGATTCGTCGGCATCGGGGGCTTGCACGAGGCTCGGAAGAGCGTATCAAAGAAAGGTTCGAGCAACGCGTTTGAGGGTGGTCAGACACCTCCGGTTTCAGTCCTGTGTCGAGGTGAAGGTTATGGCGAAAAGGTCGGGGGTAATTCCGACTTGCGGAACGGTGCGGAAGAAGGGTTCAAGACGAGGTGCCGGGCCACACTGCGGTACCCTGCCGGAATGGTACGGCCGCAAAAGGATTCACGCGATAAACGATAACGAAAGGAGCTCTCGACAACACAGTTCGCAACCCCTCGTACCTGGCGTTCGAAGGAGGGGTCAGCTTCCGGATGCAAAACCAGACTTGACGGCACGGACGCCGATCAAGGGCTCGGGGAACGTTACCCCTGAGCCTTTCCTGTCATCCAGTAGAGCACCCTCCCGGAATCCGTCACTGGTAGAATTTCAGAGAACACAAAGCATTCTCCGAAAACGCGCTCAAATTCCTCGCGTGTGTAGGCGTCGAAAATGTCTTCGCGCGAGCGCAGGAGTCGCTGCACCTGCGGATCATTCTTGGGGACAAATTCGATCACCAGGTGTTTGCAGAGTTGGCGGAAGAATCGTGCGATACTCTGCAGGGGGATGTTTCTGGTGATCGCAAGGTGATGAATGAGGGCCAGGGCGAATACCATGTCCACGGGGCCGCGTGTGAGGAGTGGCGTCCGCTCCTGGTTCTCCCATCCGGTTCCCGGCGTGGGATTTGCCACATCGACGACGAGTGGAAGGATGCGCGCTTCGTGCTGTGATCGGCAATCACGGTAGAGGCGTTCCATGGTGAGCGGGTCGTTGTCCATGGCGATGGTCATGATTCCCTCGGCAGCTGCGATCTTGCTGAAAGCTCCCGTGTTTGCGCCTATGTCCCAGACCCGTGCGGGCTTTGCCAACCGAACGATCTTGCCAATGAATTCCGCTTTCCTACGGAATTCGTCTCCCGAATACGTGCATGTGTCATAGTACGCCGACCAACCTTTCTCGGGCAATTCGAGCGTCAGCTTTGAGATCGCGGCGGTGAGGCTTTCGGTCAAGCCGAGCAAAGCAGAGCGCCGCATGGCAGACGATCGGGAAGCCGTCGGCCTGTCTCCGAATCGCTCTTGACTCTTTGCGTGCAGATGGACATGTATCATCAGCGACGGGTTGAAGCGCGTTCGCCACGGGAGCAGTGAACGTGCAAGCCCGAGCGGGATGCCATCGATAAACGTCTGCTGCAGCACACCCAGCTGCGCATCGACTTTCGCCATCAGCGCCAGAGGGGCAAGGAAGTGCTCGCAGAACTGCCTGTAGGCCACCCAGGGAGATCCTTCCTTCCATACTTCGAAAGACAAGGTGTCAATGAACAGAGGCTTACATGCAGAAAACTGGATATTGTACGCGCTCGCATCCTTCAGGACCATTCCGTGCTCAAGAGCCTTGCGCTGAATATCCAGGGTCAGCAGGGCTGCATCCTTGAGTTCCCCAAACGTCCACTCTTGTGGAGAGGAGATAAACGGGAGCTCCGCGGGGCGGATGACCTTGAAGGCAGCCGAAGCGTCGAATGGGGCAATACCCACTTCCTCATGGGAAACGAGTGCACCTTGGCCCACCAGAGTTCTGTAGAGTCCGGAGCTCATGAGGGCTTCATAATGTACCCGGTACCTCAGATTTACTTGGCGGTAGAGGACGCCGTCCCGGTGAAACACGAAGCCGCTTGGATCCCGAAACGACGCGGCGTTGCGTCCTTCATTCTTAGGAAGGGTCATTCTCGTTCTTTTTCGAAAACTTGGAGATAAACGCCGCCTTGATCTTGTCCCGGACTTGGCGCAAACCGAACATGAGAGCAAAGAAACCCGCGAGCAACATCTGGAGAATGAAACTCCCGCTTCCCGGGTCTATGTAGGCATATGCCGGCGATGCGCCGAAGATCAAGAAAACAAACGCAGCAGACGCATACCAAAAGACGAACGAACTTGACCACTTCTTTTGCATGGTTCTCCTTTGATGATCCTGATATTGATATATGCAGATCCGATGTTGAAATTTTGGTCCTTGCTCCGCTGGCAAGGGCAGCGCCGCAACTGATCCTCTCATGTCTGTTCGTTGAGGCATACTAGTGCCCTGCGGGTTCGTTTTTCCCCGCGACATAGGCGTAGGGACTCACCCACGTGGAGAAGTAGCTCCGGTTTTCCAGTAACGGTAGCGTAGTTCCAAAGTAGCCGTTCAGGATGATTCTGAACGTGTTGACCGGCGTTGCATTCGGTGAGACTTGCGGAGCGTTTTTCCCCGGCAAATAAAGGGCGTTCAAGATAGCAAGACGCTCTGAGTAATCTGTGTCTTCTGGCTTTTCCCAATTCAGGTGCGAGCCGGGTCCGTGATCAGACTGAAGGATAATGATAGGAGGCTGCTTTGAGTTGGCAAGAATTTCACGTACAGCATCGATGGTTTTGTGCTCGATGAATTCAATCTGTTTCCGATAGCGGACTATGTACTCCTCCCGCGACACGACGTTTGTGTACGTTGTTCCGTCCTCAAATGCGAGCGGCGCCAGATCCATGACTTTTTCACCACCACTGCCAAACACAAATGGCGGGTGGGGTGAAACAATATGGGCGAAGGCGAAGAACGGCTCAGCCTCGGCTGGCACCTTTGGGAGCGCTTCAAATGCGTGGAGCACACGTTCACGATGGAGGTCATACTGCCAATCGCTGTTGACGAGATCAAGCAACGAAGAGACCGGCGTCGTCTGGAGCAGGAATTGGTCGAACTCGTTCAGCGATGGAAATGGTGCAAGGTACAGACCCGTGTGCTTCAATTCGGTGCCTGTGTAGCCGGAGGAGCAGCAGACGATCGTATAGCCGATATCCGAGAAGAATTTGAGAACTGCGCTCCGAAGGAGCAGATGGCGCAACGGTCGCCGATCCTGGATCGCCCGGTGCCGTTCCGATATCAGGTCATCGATATACGAAACGTTCAACGAGGAGGCAAGGGACATCATCGTCTGACCATAGTTCGTCTTCGCACGATCTCCCACTTGGAATCCCATGTGAGCAAGAGAATCAACAAACCACCGGTCGTTGCAGCCATAATCCTGTTGAAGAATGTCTGCACGCGCGAACCCATCAAGAATCAAGTAGTAGACATTCGGTTTCCCGGCCACCCCCCTGCCGGTGGTCGCTTCAAGATGTGGCGGTGAAATCTCAATCGGAGAGAAGAAATTCCATTTCAGGAGGTGAGCCGTGGGATACACAAGGAGCATCAGGCCAAAGAGAACCGTTGTCCGTGTCACATTCGGCAGGTTCTCACGTACCCGAGAAAGGACGAATGCCAGTGCCGCCAGCACACCGCCGTACAGGCACAGCATGAAGATGCTCATTATTGTCTTGTAACCGGCAGGGAGGAGTCCCGCGAGAGCGTGATACGCGTGACCGTAAGTGAATGTCAGGAGGAGAACCCCACTGGTCAGCAGAGATACTCGCTCAGCCTTGCGGATCAAAAGCCAGAGCGTCGCCCACAGCAGAAGAGTGAATCCCAACACCAGCGCCAGGGGAACAATCGTCACCGGCCAGTCGATGTTCGCCCCAAAGCGGGAGTACAACGAAAGAACAGGAAAAGCTGCGAACAGAAGCGGGTGCAAGAAGAGAAAGCGTCTACGGTGCATGCTGCGTGTCCTTCTCCTCACTCATGATTGATCTCTATCTGCCCACAGACAGAAAGCGTCTGCCGCACTACTTCAATTAAGGGGAAATCGGAGAAAGAAGCGAGCCGGCTTTTGGCCCATTCCGGTACAACACGGTCTCATGCCCCCTTTTGTCGCACATAGATACGAAAGAATGTCAAATTGCAGAGTGATCGTCGTCACACACCCGAGCAGAGATGTCCCCGTACTGAGTGTCCCGAAGAGACCTGCCTAAGATCCCCTTCCCCATCTCCATGAGCACCTCCCGTCTGAACATCTCACTGGAGCCTTCCTTCAGGGGCACCCTATACTTCGCTTTCTCCTTCTCGTTCATGCACTTCCGTCCTTCCCGGTAAGGATTTTTCAGGACGAGACATCAAATCAAAGGGGTTGTCTCATGACTTATGAGACAGCCCCTTGATGAAGTCTCAACGCGTTTCGGGGCTCGCTAATCTTCTCTTGAAGCTTTGTGCCCATTCTCAACGCGTCGCGGATCAATGCCGGGAGGCGCCTGAACGCGGCTGGCCGGCACTCCGCCGGCTCTGCCATTGTTCGTTCGCCAGAAGCTGTTTCTGTCGGTGGCATTCGTGACGTTGTCCAGATTGAAATCACCAGACCTGTAGCCGACACTCCCATTCATCACACGCCAGATAGTATTACGATCAACCGCATTGATCACCCCGTCAGCGTTGCCGTCTCCCGCAAGCATCGTATACACCGACCCAACGAGTTTCATTGCGTTTGTCCCGTACGCCTGCGTGGTTGCGGTCGTGAAATCGTAGAGGGCACTTGTAGATGTGAGCGCCAAAGGTGCTGCGCTCATGATGCCCAGGTGGTTCCGATGCTTGATGACGACATAATAGCTTCCCTGTGCGACACCCGGGAAACCGACGAGGCTAACACCGTTTGTATCAACGATCGATCCGTCGCTCTTCACAAAGGCTGCTCTCGAGGCAACGCGCGTGCTTCCTGCAGTTCCTGTTCTCAACTCGACGAGCACCCAATCTACAACACCCGCCGGGATAGAACTGGCGGTTTCGGCGCCGGCATAATTCCACGGTGTCGTATTGTATGGCTGCTGTTTCGGGATAGTCCCCGAAGTATTGAGCGTCGTGGTCATGGTCGTTCCGCTCAGTGGACCCTCCAGCAGAAGCTTTGTGTTCACAACAACCCCCGGCGCCCGGGTCTGCGAGAGCATAAACACGGAGAACGCATACGCTTTTTCGTCTGTCCTGCTTGAAGGATCGCCCTTTGCACGAATCGTCAGGGTTCCGGTGCCGGCTTTGATATTCGTCCATCGTGCAACGTATCCTTGTGCATGGTTGTCACCCGTATTGAACCTCACGGAGTTCGGGGCGATGACGGTCACCCCTGAGGTGCTTGCGTTCGTAATGCTGTCGGCCCCGGTCACCGTGAAGATGGTATACCGGTCCGCATAGTCTGCCGTCGAGTTGCATCGCGCAGCGGACGTCGCAAAGGTGTACCGCGCCGCCGGGTTCAGACCCGTGATGGTCAGGTCCACATACCAGCCTGCCGAGCCATAGTACAGAACCCCGGTCATGTCGGCAATGCCGCCGAAGGTGTTCCGTGCGTCTGTCCCGACAGCAGGATCATAGCCGCCATTCCATGACGTGCTGATGTCGGGCTGCCACGTGACGCCGTTGTACTGTGTGAGCGAAGCCCGGACGCCTGTCGATGCGCCGGTGGCTTTGTCGAACAGGAACCCTTGCGTCGGGCCGGGGTTGTTTGCGCCAATGCAATAGGTCGTCACATTGGGAGACGTATAATGGACGAGCTGGCCGTTGGGGTTCGTGGCCTCCAGTGCCTGGGTCGGATCATACACGCAATCGTTGTACGCAGTCCAGGTCTGAGGCAGCGCCGGTTTCGTGATCTTGTACGAGTCAACCAGCGTTCCACCACCTGCGATGGAGTAGAACTTGAATACCATGCTGTCCGCATCGGCCGTGATCAACATCGCGCCGTAGTTTGCGTTGTACCGGACGACACTTCCCGTGTCCGGTGTTGAGTTGAAGGCATACAGGCCATTCCCACCAATGCCATTAACAAAGTAGACGAGCCCGTCTTCTCGTAACCGCTCATAGTTGTGGTTGTGAGCTTGAATCACGGCATTCGCACCCCATGCCTTGAACGGCCATCGCATGGCGGTCACTGCAGCATGGTTCGCACCCGAGGTGTAGGCTGCCTCGTGGAACACCACAAGGTTCCAGGTCGAGGTCGACGCAGCAAGCTGCGTTTGCAGCCATGACGCCTGTGCGGAAGTGCTTGTGCGTCCGTCGGGCTCATTCGGATCGCTGTCAAGCATGAAGAAATGGACTGGTCCACGGATGAAATCGTAGTACCGCTCGTTCCCCGACGTGTTGCTCGATGGGATGCCCGTTCCCGGGAGCGTGAAGTAGGCAACGTACGCCGCACTTCCACCTGCATCACTCCAGTCATGGTTGCCCATCGATGGGAAGAACCGGTTTGTGACGGACCCTGACCCGTAGGCCCCGGTGTAGGAGCCGATGTAGGAACTAAAGTACTTGCCATTCGCATTGTCAATGGTGTTGGGACTGTACGTATTGTCACCCCCCGTGGTGATGAAATCCGGACTCCAGCTGTTGACAAGATCGGCAACAGCCTGTTCGTTTGCATTGTTGATACCGTAATCACCGATGTCAGCGAAACGTATCCCCGGGCTCGTCGTGGCCGTTGCAAGGCTCCAGGCACTCGAATAGGCACTCGTTCCGCCTGCGTTACTGGCATTGACATGCCAGTAATACGTCGTGCTCACATTCAGGCCGCCAACAGGGAGCGAAGTGCCGGCGATATTGCCCTGGTCGAGAACAATCGTCGAAAAGCCGGGATCCGATGACACCTGCAACCGGTACGTTGTTGCGCCGGCGGATGCGTTCCATGTCAATGTCGGGCTCGTAGAGACTCCGGTCGTCCCGTTCGCCGGCGTTGCCAGAACAGGCGCTGATGGTGGCGGAGGCGGTGGCAGATTGTTGATAACATACGAGTCAATAAGTGTTCCGGATCCTCCGCCGGCGACGGAATAGAATTTGAATACGATGCTATCAGCGTTCGCATCAACTCTCAGTGCTCCGTGGTCGGCGTAGTAGCGGACGACACTCCCCGTTTCAGGAGGGTTATTGAACGAATAGAGTGACCCGCCGCCCGCCCCAGAAACGAAGTACGGGAAACCATCAACGATTATTCGCTCATAGTTATGGTTGTGTCCCTGCACCACCGCAGTTGCTCCCCATGTCTTGAACGGCCATCGCATATTGGTGTTCTGCGGGTGCACAGATCCGGAAGAGTATGTTGCCTCGTGGAAGATGACAACCTTCCAGGCTGAGGTCGAGGCCGCGAGCCGTGCTTGCAGCCATTGGGCCTGGACAGAGCTGCTGGTTGTGCCGTCGGGTTCGTTCGCGTCACTGTCAAGAACAAAGAAGTGCACAGGTCCGCGGATGACATCGTAGTACCTCTCATTGCCGGATGTGTTGGTCGAGTGGACTCCGCTGCCCGGCAACGTGAAATAGGCAAGATAGGCCGTGGATCCGCCCCCATCGGTCCAATCGTGGTTGCCCATGGCTGTAAAGAACCGGTTCATTGCCGAACCCGCGCCATAGCTCCCTGTGTAGTTTCCGATATACGAACCGTAGTACTTTCCGTTCGCATCATCGACGCTGTTTGGGTTATAGGTGTTGTCACCCACCGTCACGATAAAATTGGGACTCCAGCTGTTGACAAGATTGACGACCGCTTGCTCGTTTGCGTCATTGGTACCATAATCACCGAACACCGCACACTTGACACTTGACACAGGAACAAGTGTGTAATACGCATCGATCGAATGCGACGCAGTGACGTTCGTGAACGAATACGTTGTCGGGGTTGGTAACTGTTTGACCCCGTCGACGCGCACGCTGTCCAGACGGCCTTCAAGATCCGCTGTCATCAGGAACGGTTGGGATCCGCCGCTGCTCACGCTGACCGCGCCGGCAGGAGTGATGCCTCCCGGCCCATGAGACGTCGCGGTGATCGTGAATGTCGGTCCCGCTGTCATCAATGCCTGGATTTCGGTCTGACTCAGTGCCCGGTTGAAGATCCGGACTTCATCGAGGATTCCGGTGAGGGGCTCGCCCCACGCTTCGTTCGCGCCCATCCAGATTCCCCTGCCGCCGTACGGAATCACGCCGCTTGCGCGGGCCGTCGATCCACGCTCCGTGCCGTCAATGTAGAATCTCATTGCCGTTCCATCATACGTACAGGCAATGAAGTACCAGGTGTTGGTCGAGAGAACGACGTCACCCTGAACCTGCTCCCCGGCATCGATCACACCGTCGCCGTCCCAATCGACTCTGAACACCGGCCGGTTCGCCGTCGGCGCATCCGATGCTCTGACATAGATCTGCCAGTCGAACCAGCTGAGGGCAGCATTGCTCCGCTGCATTGCCGTGATCCAGTTTGCCGTGAGATCGGAAGCTCTCATCCAGAACGCCGCGGTCATCCGATTCGTGTTCAAGCTGAGACTGGAACTGGCCGGCACTGCGACGTGGTTTGTGCCACCGTTGAACTGAAGCGCCCGGCCGACTTTGCCTGTTACGCGGGTCGCGCCGGTCACCGTGCCGTTGTTGCTGTTCCCGGAGCTGTCATACACGGTCGAGCCCGAAGCCTCATTGAAATTCCAGTATCCAACCATCCCCGCCGTCACATTTTGATTGAACGTTGCGGTGACAGTCTTGTTGGCACTCATCGTGATGGTCGTCGGATTGGTGCTGCCGGTGAGATCGCCCGACCACCCGCCGAACGTGTACCCGCTCCCGGGGAATGCCGTCAGCGTGACGACCTCATTAAGATCGTAGCTCGCTTTGTCCGGGCTCTTGTTCACTGAACCGTTCCCCACAACATTCACCGTCAGCGAATACTGTGGTGAGGCGGAGGTGAAGATCTCCGCATACGCGTTGTCACATGCGCCGGTGATGCCGCTGATGTTCTTGTACGCAGGGTAGTTCACCGCAGTGAAATAGCGGCTCGGTGGAACATTACCCGCTCCCCATTTTGACGTGTTGGCAGAATCCTTGACGATCTGGGTGACCGGGTTGCCGCTCGCATCAAGCGACGTGAGTGTGACTATCAGTTTGGCCGAGGCCGCACCAAGCTTCACGACCTCAAGCCGGAAGCGATACCATGCATTCGCCGTCAGCATGGGAAGATTGACGATCGTCGATTCGATGCGCACATCCGACCCGTTCCGCCAGTAGGACTCAATGTTTTGCCCGGTGCCGCCTGCATCAAGCTGGGCCCCAAAGTCGTACAGGGAATTGGAGTCTGTGGCGGTCGTCATCCAACCAAGACGATCATCATCGAATGTCCCTGAACCGCTCGTCTGGAAATCCATCTGGAACACGGCCTTCTGAAAAGTCGGGTCCGTCCAGTCAAACTGATGAGCCTTCCATGTGAAGATATTTGCGGCGGGGTCCAATCCCCTTGAGGAGGCCACGCCGTTCGACGCGCGGACAATCGGAGCGTTTGCTCCGGCAAACCATGCGCTATTGCTCGTGATCGGCTGGCCGACCGTGTACGCGTTGAAGCTCTCGGTGTAGAGTGTCGACTGCGCATCTGCCGGAGATGGTGCCATGATGAGCGAAATCATCGTGGCGGCTACAAGAACGGTGCGCAGGGCATTCACGGTGGATTTCATGTAGACCTCCAGAGGTTCGATGAGGCGTGTCCTAACATCCCGAATGATCGTGCGACAGGCACGTGATTGATTGAATTTATGACGCATTCAATGCCAGCACTACAGGAACCAGTCACCATATTCTCATATGTGGAAGAGGATCAAACAATCGGTTCTACGAAACGGTCCCGAAAACCGTCGACAATCCTCACGTCGAACCAGTACAACGAAGCCAGTGGCGCGTGGCGCCC
>Ga0315275_10008006_pt1 | contig 10269 bp, 9 predicted proteins | sample YL17G03_0_MG_FD_205557 | JGI IMG/M metagenome (GOLD analysis project Ga0315275, IMG submission 205557) | Sediment microbial communities from Yellowstone Lake, YNP, Wyoming, USA - YL17G03_0 | ecosystem: Environmental > Aquatic > Freshwater > Lake > Sediment | place: USA: Wyoming | collected...
CCTCGCAGCCATCATCCGGCAGGAGTCCCGCTTCACGCCGCGCGCCGTTTCACGCGCCGGCGCGCGGGGGATCTCGCAGGTGATGCCGGCTACGGGCCGCGAACTCGCCCAGCGGCTGGGGATCAGGTCGTGGGACCCGGACCTCCTGTTCGTCCCCGACTTCAACCTCCACCTCGGCGCCCGCTTTCTCGCCGACCGCCTCCGAGTGGACTCCTTCCCCGTGTACGCGGCCATCGCCGCCTACAACGCCGGCTCCCAGCGCGTCGACCGCTGGCGGCGCTGGCCGGAGTTCCGAGACCCCGACCTATTCGTCGAGCGTGTCGCGATTCCCGAGACCCGAAACTACGTCAAGACCGTCTACGCGAGCTACCAATGGTATCGTCGCACCTATACCCGGCCCGGCGCCGCCGCGCTGCCCCCGGCGACCGCCGCACCGCTCGTACCCTAGCCCTTGGCGTCGCCCTCCTCTCCCTCGCTTCGTGCAAGGGGGAGGAGAAGGCCGAGGCAGGTGTCGGCGCCGACGCAGAGGAGACGGCGACGCTCCAGGTCCGCGCGCGCTACACTGCGACCGACGCCGGCGCCACCGGCGCGTGGGCGTGGTCTGCCCCGACGGGACTGGTCTACGTGCTCGTGGACGTGCAGTCCACGGAGGAGGGCGTTGTCCAGGGACGCCTGGACCTCTGGGCCGTCACCGGCCAGCAGGTGCAAGCCGTCGGCCAGAGCGCCGTGATGCCCTCCGCAGCAACGTTCGGAGCCTTCGCTTTCGAGGACGTGACCGGTGACGGCCTCCCGGATCTCCTCGGCTACGTCGCCGATTCCGCGGAGGTCGCCTACCCGGTGTTCATCCCCGGAGCGTCCGGGATGATGACGGACGAACTCGAGTTGAGCGCGCCAGGCTGGCGATTCGCTACCGACCAGCAGAACGCCCCGGATGTCGTTCGAGGCCCGATCAGACCGTGCGCGTTGCGCCTCTGGGCGGAGGAACCCGCACCGGATGGACAACTCGCTGGTTGGCGCTTCCTGGAGATCCAGAGCCGCGGAGCTCAGCTCGCGGCACCCTCGGTCGCAATGCCGGCGTGTGCCGGGGTGACCGAGGAACCTCGCTAGACTTGTGGGCCCGGGTAACTTAACCGAATGAACAAATCCCGATTCCTCTCCGCCGGCGCGGTCGGTGCGGCCGTATTGGGTGCCGTCCTCCTGGGAGCTGCGGCGCCCTTGCAGCAGAACCCCTACGGCCCGGTCCGCCCTGAGTCCGGTGAGGTGCACCTGCGGAGCATCAGTCAGTTGACGTTCGGCGGGCAGAACGCGGAGGCGTACTTCTCGGCGAGCGGGCGACTGATCACGTTCCAGTCTACCCGGGACGCTCTCCGATGCGACCAGCAGTTCGTCATGAACGCGGACGGCTCGAACGCACGGATGGTCTCGAACGGCATAGGGCGCACGACGTGCGGGTACTTCTACGACCGCGACCGGCGGGTGCTCTACTCGTCGACGCACGCTGCGGACCCGGCTTGTCCGCCGACGCCCGACTACTCGCAGGGGTACGTCTGGCGCCTCGACGATTACGACGTCTTCACGTCCCGGCGCGACGGCAGTGACCGCCAGCGTCTCACGGACGTGCCCGGGTACGACGCGGAGGCGACGCTCTCGCCCGACGGGCAGACGATTGTCTTCACGTCGATGCGGGATGGCGACCTCGAGATTTACACGATGAGGACGGACGGATCGAACGTGCGCCGGCTGACGCACCAGGTGGGCTACGACGGCGGGCCGTTCTTTTCGCACGACGGACGGACGATCGTCTACCGCGCCTTCCATCCGGCGGAAGGCGAGGAGGCCGATGCCTACCGGCTGCTGCTGGCCCAATACCTCGTCCGGCCGTCCCGCATGGAGATCTGGGTGATGAACGTGGACGGCTCGAACCAACACCAGGTCACGAACCTGGGTGGCGCCAATTTCGCGCCGTACCTCACCCCCGACGACCGGCGCATCATCTTCTCGTCGAACCACTCGAACCCGCGCGGCCGCAACTTCGACCTCTACCTCGTCAACGTCGACGGGTCAGGACTGGAGCAGGTGACGACTTACCAGGATTTCGACGGGTTCCCGATGTTCTCGCCGGACGGGAGGAAACTCGTCTGGGCGTCGAACCGTACTGGAAGAGCGCAGGGCGAAACGAACATCTTCCTCGCCGACTGGGTACCTTGAAGAACAGTGGGCGGGCGCCAGGACGCTCAGACGCCAACGACGGGCAGCAGCCGAGTATGAGCGAGCAGCCGGAACAGCCGCAGCATAAGCAGAAGTCGTTCAAGCGCTGGGCGTGGGAATGGCTGAAGTCCATAGCCGTCGCCCTCGTCATCTGGCTCGTGTTGCGCACCCTCCTCGTCGAGGCCTTCCGGATCCCTTCGAGCAGCATGGAACGCACGCTCCTCGTCGGCGACTTCCTCTTCGTGAACAAGGCGCTCTACGGCGCCGAGCTGCCGCTGGTCCACGCGCGGACACCGGCGGTGCGCGAGCCCCGCCGGGGCGATATCGTGGTCTTCGACTCGAAGACCGAGTCCGGCGTGAAGGTGGTGAAGCGGATGGTGGGGATGCCCGGCGACACGCTTGAGATGCGGCGCGGCGCCCTGTACCGGAACGGGACGCAGCAGGTCGAGCCGTACGCGCAGCACATCGACAGCCTGTCGGACCCCGCGGACCCGGAGATGCGGCTCTGGCAGACGCAGCACCTGACGCCGGGCGTGGACCGCGTGGCCTACCAGCCCACGCGTGACACGTGGGGTCCCCTCATCGTCCCGCCGGGCCAGTACTTCGTCATGGGTGACAACCGGGACAACTCCTACGACTCGCGCTACTGGGGCTTCGTGGACCGGCGCGTCATCCGCGGCCGCCCGCTCTTCATCTACTACTCGTTCGACCACGAGTCCTGGCGCGTGCTGCCCTTCCTGACCGCCATCCGGTGGGGGCGTCTCGGCCACCAGCCACAGTAGTCGCAGACTGGCAGGGAACGGACTGGGGCGCGGCGCCGGCGATCAGGCCGGCGCCGCGCTACGTTCGGTCGGGTCGGGCCGGTGACGGATGGCGAGCGTCGCTCCGGCGCCGAGCAGGGCGATGCCGGCCCCGGCGAAGAACGGGGCCGAGCGGCCGTAGGCACCGTACAGGGCGCCGGCGGAGAGGGGGCCGACTATGCGGCCCAGGTTCTGGGCCGTCTGCGCGAAGCCGAGCGCCGAACCCTGGAGGTGCGGGGCCGTGATGCGCGAGATGGCGGCGAGGATCGAGGGGTTCGAGGCCGCCGACCCCATCGACAGGAACCCCAATGCCAAGTAGAGATGGCCGGTGTGCTGCGAGCCGGGGAACAGGGCGAGCCCCGTGGCCATCAGCAGCGCGCCCACGGTGGCGAGGCGGGCCTCGCCGAACCGCGGCGCGATCCGCCCCACGAGCCCCCCCTGTACGATCGCCGAGATGACGCCGCTGAACGCGAAGAGCATCCCGAGCCGCTGCGGCGAGAGGCCGAGATCGTGCTGGGCGAGCAGCGGCAAGGAAACGTGGATCACCGCGAACGACGTCACCAACAGGAACGTGGCAGCTAGTGGCGCAGCGAGCGGGCTCACGGGGACCCGGCCCCTCGCTTGGCGGCCCAGGTGCCGCGGGGTCTCCGGGAGCCAGAGGAGCGCGGCCAGGGCGTTGACGCCGCAGAAGGCGGCCGCAGCGAACCCCGCCGCGCTGTGGCTGTACGAGTAGAGCACGCCGCCGAGCGCCGGCCCGAGGATGAAACCGAGCGCGAACGCGGCGCCGAGGATCCCGAGAGACTGCGCGCGCTTGTCGGGAGGGGTGATGTCGGCAACGTAGGCCTGGGCCACGCCGACCGTCGCGCCCATGGAGCCCGCGACAACGCGCGAGGCGAGCAGCGCCCAGAAGTTGTGCGCGAAGGCGAAGAGCAGGTAGGACGCCGTCGAGCCGGCGAGCCCGATCAGGAGCACGGGCCGGCGTCCGATCCGGTCGGACAGCGCGCCCCAGAGCGGCGAGACCAGCAACTGGAGCAGGGAGAAGCTGGTGACGAGCACACCGATCGCCGCCGGAGAGATGCCGTAGGAAGCGGCGAAGCCCGGCATCAGAGGGAGCACGATGCCGAACCCGACGAGGTCGATGAAGACGATCGTAAAGACGACGGCGAGCTGTCGGCGCATCAACGGGGCTTCGGAGGGGGCGGTCCGGAGCGCGGTGTGGGACTACTTGTAGCGGTAGGTGATGCGACCCCGCGTGAGGTCGTACGGCGAGAGTTCGACGGCTACGCGATCGCCTTGGAGGATTCGGATGTAGTTCTTGCGCATCTTGCCCGAGACGTACGCCAGGATCGCGTGGCCGTTCTCGAGCTCCACCCGGAAGGTCGTGTTCGGGAGCACCTCGGTAATGGTGCCCATCATCTGTATCGCGTCGCCTGCCACGTGCGGCTGGTACTCCTCGGATAAGCGTTTGCGGCGAGCCGAGATGGCGCCGCCTTCCCAGATATCCTAAGCTATTGAGGGCGCTGGTCGCGCGCAAACACCTCCGCGGCCGTCGCTTGCCAAACCCGAACCCCTGTGGGACCTTTCACGCCCCAAGCGGCGACATTATTGGCTGGTCGGGGTAGTAGGCGAAACCCAGTGGGCCCCCAATCCTCTTGAGTGGGAGTATGTTCGCGATGACGCGCTGGTCCCTTCTTGCGGTGCCGGTCGTGGCGTTGAGCGCCGTGGGCTTCAGCGACGGCCCGAGGCCCCAGCAGCAGCGCCCCCCCCGGACGGTCCGGGTCGAGATGGTCGTGCAGGGCAGCCGGTATCTGTTCCGGCCGAACGGGATCCGCATCCAGCCGGGCGACGTCGTTCAGTTCGTGAACGTGTCCGGTGGTCCGCACAACGTGCAGTTCTATCCGAACCGCATCCCCACGGGCTCCCGAGAAGTGCTGAATCGCGCGATGGCGCAGCGGATGGGCGACCTCGCAAGCCCGATGTTCACGCAGCCGAACCAGACGTACACGATCAACTTCACCGGTGCGCCGGCGGGCACGTACGACTACTTCTGCCTGCCCCACCAGGCGCTCGGGATGAAGGCGACGATCATCGTCGGCCAGCCGGGCGGGCCCGGCAGCAGCATCAACGACGGGGAGCCGACCCCGCAACAGGTTCCTCCCGCGAGCCCCTAGCGGTGCCAGCTTGCACGGAGCTCCCCTGGGGGATAAGTCTCCCCGTGGAGGTGCCGAATGAGCCCCGACCAATCCGGCGACCGCTTCGAGACCGTCGCCGCAGTCTCAGTTGACGAGGTGCGCGCCTCCGGTGCCGGGTTCGTCCTGGCAGGCCGTGGCACCGACCGGCAGGACTATCGCGTCGAGTTGCGCTTCGACGTTCCCGTGGACGCGAAGACGCGGAAGGTCCTCGGCGAGCTCCTGTCGGAAGTCGAACTGCGGGTGCTGCGGCGGACGGCGCCGGGCTGAGCGGGCGCGCCCCAAACGGGCCGCGCGAGACGACCATCACGGCGGCCGCGTCCTGTCCACCCCCAGTCTTCCACGCGTGCGTACGGCACGGTGGAGCGCCTTGTCGAACTCCGCGTGGGGGGTGCATTTTTCCCGGTCAGCCCCTTTAATTGCGCAATCCCTAGGTGAGGTGGGTTCCCAATGAGCGCATCTGTTCGCGCCCTCGGCCTCTCCCGTTTGGCCCTGCTCCTGTCAGTGGGAGCGTGCGCCGGCAGCGGGGCTATCCGGGTGGGCGACGTCACGCCGGAGTCCATCCCCGCGCTCGAGTCGGCGCAGGCGCAGCGGCCGGCTGACGCAGCTACTCTCGCGCGGCTCGGTGTCGCGTACTTCAAGGCAGAGCGCTTCGTCGATGCGCAACGGGTACTCGACACGGCCGTGGCGCGCGATCCGCGGAGCGGCATCGCCTTGGTCTACCTCGGGATGACGACCGAGGCGCTCGGGGACTTCCCGGCCGCGCGGCAGGCGTACGAGCAGGTCGTCAGCACGGCGCACACCAGTCAGCTCCGCGAGACGGCGCGCCGGCGGCTCCAGTTGGTCGGCCGGCACGAACTGGAGTATCAGGCCCGGCGCGCACTGGCCGAGGAATCCACGCTCGCGCAGTTGCCACCGGAGGCGAACACCGTCGCGGTGATGCCGTTCGCCTACTCCGGCGCGAATGAGGAGATCCGCCCGCTGAGCCGTGGCTTCGCGCAACTGGTGGTGACCGACCTCGCGAAGAGCCGCCAGATCCGCGTCCTCGAGCGGGACCGGATGCAGTCGATCCTCGACGAGATGCGGCTCTCGGACTCCGGGCGGGTGGATCAGGAGACGGCGCTGCGCAGCGGCCGGCTGCTCCGCGCCGCGCGCGTAGTGCAAGGCTCGCTCGCCGACCAGGGACAGGACCTGCGGGTGGACGCCGCGGTGGTGGACGTCGAGAGCGCAGGGGTCTCGGCTTCGGCCGGCGCGGCGGACGCCCTGGACAGGCTCTTCGATCTCGAGAAGCAGTTGGTCCTCTCCATCTTCGCCAACCTCGGCATCCAGCTTACGCCCGCCGAGCAGTCCGCCATCAACCAGCGGCCGACGCAGAACCTGCAGGCCTTCCTCGCCTACAGCCGAGGCCTCGAGGCAGAGGACGGGGGCGACTTCGCGGGCGCCCGGGAGGCGTACAGCGAGGCGGCTCGCCTCGATCCGTCCTTCCGCGCCGCGGTGCAGGGGGCCTCGGCGGCCTCGGACCTCGAGATCGCCTCGCAGCAGACCACGGGGCAGGTCGAGGAGGTGGTTGTGCAAATCGAGCGCGCCGAAGGGGGGAGCACGGGGGTGACGGAGGACGTGCGACGCGATGCGCTCCAGCAGGCCACGAACAATGTCACGCCCACGCAGGTGGTGCAGACGAACACCGAGCAGACGCAGCAGCAGACGCTGCCTCCTCCGAACCGCGACACGACTGCCGAGACGACCAACACGGCAGGCCCACGTCCCGCGACCGGCACCGTCGTGATCGTCATCCGGAGGCCGCGGTGAACGCCCGGCACAGAACCCTCGCCGTTCTGGTCGCGACGCTCGCGGCCGCGCCGCTCGCCGCGCGGGCGCAGGACCTCCCCGTAGGCCACATCCGGTTCCTCTCGGGCCTGGAGGCGCGCGGCGTCAGCTTCGACGCCGGCCTCGGCGTGAAGAGCATCAGCGAACTGGTGTTGCCCGTCGGGGCGATCTGGACTGCGAGCCAGAGGCTGGCCTTCGACCTAGGCGTGCGATACGCGCGCGTCACGCGCACGCCGGAAACAGATTCCCTTGCCTCGGCCAGCGTGTCGGGCCTCACCGATCTCCAGGTGCGCGGCGTCTATCAGGTCGTGCCCGACGCGGTGGTGCTCACCGTCGCGGCGAACGTGCCCACGGGAAGGACGAAGCTGACCGCCGAGGAGTTGCCGGCGGCTGGCTCCGTGGCTTCCGATCTTATTCCGTTCCCAGTGTCGAGCTTCGGCTCAGGCGCCAACGTCACCTCCGGCATCGCGGTCGCCGTACCCTTCGCCGGGTGGGCATTGGGCCTCGGCGGCAGCTACCGAGTGTCGGGTGCGTACGCGCCGCTCGCGGACGTGGATTCCAGCTACAAGGCGGGTGGCGAGTTCCGGTTCCGCGTCGGGGCGGATCGCCTGGTGGGCCAGGGCCGGGTCTCGCTCGGATTCACCTATTCGAGCTTCAGCCAGGACGAGTTCGGGGGCTCCTCTATCTTCCAGCCCGGCAAGCGCTACATCGCGCAGGCTTCGTGGAGCTTCCCGCTCGGGAACCTCGGCCTCGCGATCTACGCGTGGGACCTCTACCGGAACGCCGGAACCGTCACGCTCGGCAGCAGTTCGACCGAGAAACAGAACACCCTCGCAGCAGGCGCGGCGGCTTCGATCCAGCTGGGGCGCAATGTGTTGCGTCCGCAGATCGAGTTCCGGCAGCAGATCGCGGGGCTGTCGGAGATGAAATCGGCCGGCCGGTTGCTCGGCCTGAGCTTGCGCTATCAGATGCAGCTCACCGGGTCGCTCTCACTACTCCCGACGCTACGTTTCGACACCGGGAGCGTGGTCAGCAACGGCGCCACCATCGGCTTCACGGGGTGGGGCCTGTCGCTGGGGCTTCGGACGACGCTCTGACCTCCCCACCGCTCCGTTCTTCGTGGGCGTCGTCCTCGCCGCCGCCCAGGCTTCGTCCCTAGCGGCGCCTGTTCCATCGCCGTGACGATCCACGGTCCTCCGGCCCTGCGGCGCAACTGACACCGGTCATCGGACGAACGGAGAGGCCCGGCAAGCTAAGTCCTTGCCGGGCCTCTTCTTCTTGACGGCTCCCCCGTCAGAGAGTACGTTAGCCCGCAAATCCGGTCGTTCCGCGACACCGTCACTGCACCGCGCCGTGGTCGCGTGATGTAACTCTATGCAGGAGATGGAGATAACGGTGGCCACCGAACTCAGTAGCACCACCATCACGAACATCCTTGAGGCCGTACCCGGCATCAAGACCGTCCTGCGCAGCCCGGCTGCCGATGCGATGGTCAACCTGACGCGTGCGGCCGCCGGAATCGGGGATTTCGATCTCAAGGACGCCCGGGAGTTGATGCGGTTCGCGTTCCGCCGGGGCCTGATCAACAACGAGGAGCACGATCACGTGCTCGCCGACGTCGAGGGCGCCGCGCGGGCGCGGCATGACCGGCTCGCGGCCCGGAAGGCCGCGCGCGACCACAAGAAGAAGGTGACGTCGAAGCCCAGGGCCGCGAAACCGAAGGCGGCCAAGCCCAACGCGGCGAAACACAAGCCCCGCCCGGCGGCGAAGAAGAGGCCTGCGCCCAGGAAAGCGAAGCCTTCAAAGAAGGCGAGGCCCTCCCTGAGGAAGGCCAAGGCGGTGAAGAAGGCGAGGCCCGTCCCGAGGAAGGCCAAGGCGACGAAGAAGGCGAAGCCGTCCGCGCGTTTCAGGCCCAAGGCGCTGAAAGCGAAGAAGCGCCGCTAGCCCTCGAAGCGGGCATCGTCCCGTGCGGACACTCGGCCGCGTGGAGCTGCGCTCCCGCGGCCGGTGTCGTTTGGGCTGTCGGCGTTTCGATGCGTGTGGTGACGCGCGGCACCAACCTCGACACGCGCGCGGAGGCCCTAGTAGGGTCGCAACCGCTGGGTGGGGGTGCCGCGCGTCGAGCCCACACTAGCGAGCGCAGCGTAGTCGCGCGAACCGGATCCACGGCGCGGCGTATCATCTTGTTGCGCGCGCGGGGGCACTCCGGTTCGCCGGCACCCGTGACGCACATCACGCAGCCCGTGGTGCGCGCGAACTGGCGTCGCGCGGGGTGAGGCGTTATTTGTTTTGTATGACCCGTTCACGCATCGCACTCGCTGCCGCCTGGCTCGTCGCCGGGTTGGCGATGCCGCTGGCCGCGCAGAACCTGAACGACCTGGACGGCGACGGCGTGCCGAACCTACAGGACCGCTGTGCGAACACGCCGCGCGGCGTTCGCGTGGACGTGAACGGATGCCCGGTCACAGCGGGGGCGCAGCCTGCTGCCCAGCCCCAAGGCGCGCCCGGCGGCCCGGCTCCGGCGGGTAAACGGGCCCGGCCCACGCCCACGCTGGTCCGGCCCGGTGCGACGCCCGCGAATCCCGGGGCGACGCCGACAGCGCCCACGAATCCGGGGGCGGCGGTCGTGACGCCGCAGGCCGCCGTCACGCAATCCCCGGCCGCCGCAGCGAATGCCTTCACCGCGGGCCTTGCGATGCCGCCGTTCGCGGGAGGCAACGACGCCGCGCGCCTGGAGTATGTACGGACACTCGCCAAGAACCTCGATTCCGCGATCGTCACACTCGTGGGCGTCTTCCGGAACACGTCCGGTCAACCGATGCCGGGCGCGTCGGCACCGAGTTCACTCTCGGCCCGCGAGCGCGAGCGATGGGGGCGGTGTCGCGACCTGCACTTCGACCTGACTACGTATGCGAGCGGAGTGGAGAGCATACTCGATGGACTGTCGGCGAACCCCGCGCTGCAGCGTGCAGCCGCCGCGCTCGACACCACGCTCACCGAACTCGACGCGACCGCCGAGTGCGACAACGTCTCGAGCATGATCACCGCGCCGGAGCAGTGGGACCCCTGGGCAGAGCAGTACGCGACTACCGCCCGGCGGTTCTACGCCGATTGGTATGGGCAGGCGCGGACGGCACACGAACGCGACCGCGCCCTGGTGATCCAGCTGAACGCGGTCCTGCCGCAGGGGCGCGCGCTCCCGGTGCCATCGGGCCTGCCGCGCAATCCGCCCTACGCCGGCGCCG
>Ga0315275_10008007_pt1 | contig 10269 bp, 3 predicted proteins | sample YL17G03_0_MG_FD_205557 | JGI IMG/M metagenome (GOLD analysis project Ga0315275, IMG submission 205557) | Sediment microbial communities from Yellowstone Lake, YNP, Wyoming, USA - YL17G03_0 | ecosystem: Environmental > Aquatic > Freshwater > Lake > Sediment | place: USA: Wyoming | collected...
TCACCTTGAGGCCACGACGGCCAAGGAAGAATCGCTGCTGCTGACGCTGGGCCTGTCGAAGCTGCTCGGGGACAGGCAATTCACGCCGCAGTCCGACGCGACGATCGAGCTGCGGATCCGCGAGCTTGACGGCATCGGCAAGACGTTCGACCAGACGCGGGTTGAGATAGCGTGGCGAATCGCCAAGGCCGACGGGGATGCCAGCGGCTGGGCGTCGGCCGAGGGCGCCGTCGCGGACTTCGACCAGCTCGTCAAGGATGCCTGGGCCCGCAGCGCCGAGTCGCTTGGCCGGGCCTCGCCCCGTGCGGCCGGGGATTACCTCGACGAAATGGCCCTTCGCCGCAAGCAGGCCCAGGCGGAACTGGATGCGGCACAGGCCATGCGGGCGTCCAGAGGGCACGTGACCGATCCTGTTGCGCGAGCGGCCCGGCTGGCGGCGGCTGTCAAGATCGATCCGACCTTCGAGGAAGCGGCTTACCACTACGCCATCGCCGTGCTCAACAGGGGCTGGAGCAGCTACGATCCCAAGCTTGAGAAGTCGCCCGATACGTCAGACAGCGTGCTGGAGGCATTGCGCTACTTACAAAGGTATCCCCAAAATTCGCGGCGCCGCAAGGAGGTCTACCAGAGCGCATTTTGCACTGCCTGGGCCGGGTTGCAGGCCGCCAGTGGGACATCGATGAGTTCCTCGAAGAATGAGCTTGCGACGCTGGACGCGTTGAAGCAGATTGTCGATCTGGCAATCATTGCGCAGCCATTGGAAGACTACTCATACTTTGCCGATTCCGTCCGGTTGTGCTACGAGGCGATGTGGACCGCCGGTGTCGGCTCGGACTCGCGGCAGCAATGGCTGCTGAACGCCCTGGCGGAGCGGCGGGGCAAATTGAAGGCCGCCGAGAGGCTCGAACCGTTCTTTCGGAACAGTTACGTTTATGGCTGCGTTCGGTTGAGCCGTTTCGCCATGATGCTCTCGTGCGGCGAGAGGCGCCTGGACGACGCGCGCGGCGTGGCTGTCGGCCTCGAAGCCCTGGCGACGGCCTACCCGCGGGAATTCCGAGAGCAAACGCAGGACCTTCGGAAAGAGGTCGCCCGCCTCAACGACGACGCCCTGTTGGCGAGGTTCGACGGCTGGGCTTCCGCAACCAAGCCCGTTGGTTTCGTGGTGATGGACTGGCCGCGGCTGAGTCCGATTCCCGTCAACCGATTCGCCCCGCTCGACCCCGATCATGCCGGGTTTGAAAAGGTGCAGCAAGTGCCGGCCGCGCCGCTTGTGGCTGTGGGCAAGAACATGTTTGTCCTGGTCAACCGATGGAATACCGTAACATGGGAACATATCTGGGGGAACAGCGGGGAATCTCCGCAACGGATCGCCTGTCTGCCGCTGGATGACGAACAGGCGCCGGCCGGCCGGCTCGAGTTCGTGCCCGAGCCGAAGACGCGCCAGGATCTTCGGGTGCTTTCGGCGGCTTCGTTGGGCGGCCGGCTGTACCTGGGCACCCACGGTTCGGGCATTCTGGCGTACGACCCGTCCACCAATGCGTGGCAGGTCTATGGCGTGGAGCACGGGGTGCCAGAATGGATTATCCAAAGTGTCCATGTCATGGACGAAGACAAGCTGTTGTGCGCCGGGGGCGTCTCGGAGCGTCGGGGCGTAATCTTCACGCTGAATGTCAAGAATGGCGAGGTCGTCATACTTCAGCGGGTCAGCGATGACGAGGAAAAAGGATACTGCTTCCGGGCGGTGGATTTCTTCTGGATAGACGGGAAGATGCTGCGAGGCATGAATCGCTGGGGGCGGTTCGTCCAGGATATAACGGATACCGCGACGCCCATGCAGAAATGGCCCAAGCCGGGCGCCTGGGGCTGGCGGGAGCGAGGATATGTTGATCCCACGCCAACATCCTTTGCTTCCATCGGCTCGCGCCGTTTCATCATGTCTACCGACGGCCTGCGCGAGATCGACGCCGCGGGCAAGGTGCTTAATGCGTGGGCGGTTGCGCATCAAATCGCGTTTCGACAAACTCTCGGCGGCGTCTACGACGGGATGGATACGATCACCATCGCCTGCGACCTGCCAAGCTCCCAGCCGGCGCCGAGGTTCATCGTTCAGGATGAGACGCACCTGTTCATCCCGGAGGGCGGTACCTGCTATGACCCCGCGAAAGACACATGGTATGGGCCTCTGAAGATGAACCTGGGCGGGAGCTACGCCATTTCTGGCAAGGGCGGTTTCTGGTCGGGCGGCAACGGCACCGTGGCCTTCATTCGAACGGCGGATTTCATCGCCACCGCCAAAAGGGCGGGGCTTGTCATGACCACGGAGCAGTTCCGGGCCAAACGCCAGGAAGCCCTAAATGCGATGAAACCCCTGGACCAAGCAAAGTGGGCCCTGAGCATGCGGCAATGGGATAAATCACGCGGCCTCTGCGGCAGCGTCCTGGAAAATGACGCCGGCGATGTCCAAGCCCTGCTGGTGATGGGCCTGGTCCACGAGCCGTACTGCCTCAACCAGCCGGACAAGGCGATTGAGTACTATGGCAAACTGGCGACGATGGACGACAATCCCTCGGCCGCATTCACGGGACTGGTGCATCAGTACCGCCTGCAAATCGAGGCCAAACGGTACGCCGAGGCGCTGCGGATCGGCAGGCTCATCGAGCGGGAATATCCTCGCAACTCGATGGGCGAGACACTCGGCGAACATAATCGCTGGTTGGAAAAGCAGGTCAGTCCGAAAAAGGAGGCCGGTAAATGAAACTCGCCAATGTGGCTGTAGTATTGTGCGTTCTCGCCGCCGCCATGTTTGCGCCGTCCGCCGCGGCGGCGGCGGAGGCTCAACAGGCAAAGCCAGGCATTCGATTTGGGGCCAATGCCCTGACGCACCCATACATTCGCGACACCATCGGCCACAATATCGGATTCGACAGTATCCGTGGCAATGCCGTCAGGACACTGCCGGACGCCGAGGTATTGAGGCTGTTGCGCGAGGGTAAACTCGACGCCGGCTCGGTATTCTTCCCCGTCGGGCCCGCCGCGAACGAGGGGCGGACCTCGACGCGGCCCGACGAGACGAGCAAGCTCCTGCCGAAGGATGCCGTCGTGCATTCCGTCGGAAGGCTGGGCGCGTGGGTCCTCGTCCCGGCCGGCAGAAACCTGCCGCGACTGACCGTTGACCAACTCGCGGACATCCTGTCCGGCAAGATCACCAAGTGGGAGCAGCTTTCCGCCGGGACGGGCAACATCGTCATCGCATATGACGACGCGTCGCTGACGGCCGCTTGCACGGTCGCCGGAATCGCACAGCCGCGAGTGTCGGATTCCTCGCGATGGGTAAAGGATCCGACAAATGGACTGGTGACGTTGAACCGCCTGGTGGGTGATGCGATGGTGGCGGAGCAGGACAGGCTGTCGAATCAGCCGGCCCGCGCGGGCGCGACGGACAACTACCTGCTCATCGCCAGCAGTTTCCAGATTCTTCAGGCGGACCAAGGCCGGGCAAAACTGAAGCGGTTCGTACCGATCGCGCCATCGGGCAATAAGCCCGCGGTGGCACCCGATATAAAGACGGTAAACGGCGGCGGCTATCCGCTGCTGGTGGACTGGCGGATCGTGGTTCGCCCGGACGCGCCGGAAGTGGTACAGGGCGCGGCGAAGATATGCCTGCGGTCTTACGAGAGCGGACTGGTGAACGCCTATTACGTCAAGGAATGGCTCATCCAGCCGGCCGGAGGCGAGCAGCCTGACATGATCCGCATCTTCTACTATCGCGGGCAGGACGCGATTGAGGATGCGGCCAAGGCCTATGCAAAGACCAATCCGCAGACCAGGTTCGCCAACGTCACCAGTGTTGACAGACCCGGCACCGACATTTTTGCCCAGAAAGCTGATCTTCTCATCGTGGTGGGTTGCCGGTTCGCCGACGAGCACAAGAGACTCTCCGAACTCTGCGGCGGCGAGGTTACGGAACTGGCCGTGGGGCGCCAGCCGGTGCTTATCGTCGCCAGCCAGGAATGCCCGGTGACCAGCCTGACCCTGGAGCAGGCCCGGCACGTTGCCTCGTATGACCTGACCGACTGGAAAGAGCTTGGCTGGGACTGCGGGCAGGGCGTCGTCAAGCACGCCCTTGGGAACAATTTGCTGGCCGACGCGCTTTTTGGCGGCCCGGGCAAGATGAAGCGGCACAGCATTATCGACAGGGGAACCAAGGCCGACTGGGATAGACTTAACGCCGTAATCAAGAAGTACGTCCAGTTGAGGTACCTCTCGGAAGCTGAATTGCTCCGTGCGGTTGCCGCCGACAAGTACAGCCTGGGCTTCGTCGCCGCCGGCAAGTCTTCGCTGGGCAGCGGACTGAAGGTGCTCAAGGTGGGCCTGAGCAGTTCGAGCGCCGTCGGACCCGAGGCCGCGAATGTGGTCTCCGGCGCCTATCCCGTCGCGCTGCCGGTCAGCGTGCTGGTTCATCCCAAGGCGCCGCCGGCTGCAAAGGAATTCGCCGCGTGGCTCCAGTCCCCGCAGGCGGCGGAAGCTCTCGCGGCCCATTACATCTATTCCAAGGCGCTGGTGCTCAAGCCGCCAGCCGGCGTAACGGCGGCGGCCAATACGCCGCCGGACGTCAAGGATTTCACGGGCCAGGTTTCCGGTGCGGCTGCGGTGCTGCCGACAGAGGTCCTGAGCCGGTACTTCCTGATGGCCAAGAGCGAGCACCTGGCGGCCTACGAGGACGCGATATGCAGGATGATCGACGCGGACGGGCGGGTCAAGGTCGTCGACCGCGCGCATCTGGACAAGGTGTGGCGGGAGCGGCAGTACGCGTTGCTTTCGGGGCAGACGGCATTCAAGCCCGCAATAAGTGCCGACGTGTTCGCCGCGCCGGCGATTGTCCCGGCCGGGGCGGGCAGCGCGCTGCGGATCCGGTTCCTGCACGGCCCCACGGCAAGCCTGCTAGGCGAGCTGAGCCTGCCCGTCGATCCCGCCGACCCGCTGCGGTTCGATCCGCCGCTCCAGCAGGCCCTGGCCCCGGCCTGGCAGGCGGCATTGGCGAAGCTGGCGGAGGCACGGACCCGGCCAAGCTGGGCGCTGCTGGGCGTGTACTCGGCCACGGAAACAGGCATGGGCCAGGCGGCGCAGATCGAACAGCACATTCGGGACACGCTCCGGGGCGACAAGCGGCTGTTCTTTTGCGAAACTCTGGACGTGGAGGCGGCCCAGCAGGAAGCGCTCATGGCAATGACGGGCGCGGGCCGGCCGACTGTCGGAGGATTCCGGGGCGACAGCGATTTCCTGCTTGAAGGCAAGCTTCAGGATGGACAACTGGAACTGCGCGTGCTGGCTGGCCGCAACCTGGCGCTGCTGGCGCGGAAGTCGTTCGAGCCGGGGGCCGATGAGCTGATCTCGCAGTGGCTCTCGACTCAGGCCCAGCGGGAGAAAGGCGCGGGCGCCGCGACGGCCGCGGCGCCGGCCGAAGACTGGAGCTCCAGGCAGGCGCGGCTGGAGTTCGAAATCGCCGAACGCATGGGCAAGGAGATCGACTCCCGGACTCGCGAGGCGGAACAGCGGCGGGTCAAGGCGGGGCTGACGAAGATCACGGACGAGGACGCGCAGGTGCTGAAAGACCTGGCCGAGCAGAGAAAGCAGCACCTGACGCGGGCCGTCCAACTGGACCCCAACGATGAGCGGATATGCCAGGCCTTCATAGGCGCCGTCGAAGACGGCAGCAGCCGGTTCCCGGTCTACGTGCGAAAGGCGCAGATGTACGAGCGTGTCGCGCGGCTGTTTCCCAAGTCCGCGCAGCATCGCGGGAACATGGAACACTCCATCTCCAGCTATTCCGCGGCCGCCAGTTACCTGGCCAAAGGGATGTGGGGCACCGACTGGCTGGATGTGCCTCGCGGCATCGATCATGCTAAGCTGCGGCTTTTCTACCTGGGCAAGATATTGAGCCTTTATGAGTCCTACGCCACCCGCTATGCCGGGTGTTTTGACGACCCGAAGGAGAGCCGCGGCAGTTGGCGCGATTTCCCGGATTACATGAATCACTATTTGTATCGCGTCGGCGAGTATGCGCTGTTGAGCAAGGCCGGCGCGAAGGAGATGGACGACATGGTCGCCCGCTGGTCGGCCCTGTTCGACGACAAGCCGGCCGCCGGGCCGCACAGCGATTTCCTTCGCCTGAAGCTGATCTCGCAGCAGAACGACAAGCCGGGCTTCCTGAAGTTCCTGACCGACATGCAGCAGCGGCACCCGAACCCCAAGGACGCGTACTGGCAAACCGGCGACTACTTCGTACGGAGCGACCTGTACCGGCTCTTCAGGGTTGATTCCGGCAGGAACAGCTTTGATCTGTGGCTGGCAGGCAAGCACGGCATTGGCGGCCTGCCGTACGACGGATACGACCCGGCCAAGGATACCAGCCGGCCGGCGGCGATAAACATCGAATGATCCACCCGGGAAATGATGATATGACCAAGCGGAAGCGAAACATCTTTGGCCTTCTGGGTGCCGCCGCGATTCTGGCGGCGGGGGCGGGCTGGTGTTATGGCCAGCAGACGCAGCCCGCCGCCAGCCAGCCTGTGACAGCGTTGCGGACATGGGCGGTGTTGGCGTCGGATGAGTTGCGCAAGTCAGGGCTGGAAGACCAGATCCTGGCCGATCTGGGTACGGACAGGACCATCACGCTGGTCGATCGTGAGCACTTGGCCCTGGTGGCAAAGGAACTGGCCCTGAGCGGCCTTCTGGAGGCCCACGACGCCGGTTCTCGCCGCAAGGCCGGGGCGGCCATCCGGGCCGACGCCCTGGCGATCCTCCACCTGGAATCCGCCGGCGGTGAGAGTTTCGTCCGCCTGGTGATCTGCGAAACGCGGGCCGGGGCTCGCCTGGCGGTAGAGTGTTTCCCGTACAAGGCCGACCATGCCGACGAGGCCGGCAAGGCGACCGTCGCGGCGATCGAGCAGACCCGCCGCCGATTCCGCAACGGCGTTCAGCGTGTGTACGCCGTCGCGCCGTTCGTCTCGCGCGACCTGGGCCACCAGTACGATCACCTTCAGCGCGGCTGTGCGAGCCTGCTGGGCGGGGCGCTGGGCTCGCGCGACGGCGTTGCGGTGGTGGAGATTGACGAGGCCAGGCAGATCGCCCGCGAGATCGGCCTGACCGACGGCGCGGACATCCGCCGCTTCGTGCCGCTGCTGATCGAGGGCGAGTACGAGGTGACGCGGGCCAGGCCGGACAAGGAGCCCGCCGTCCGCTTTGCCGTGAAGGTCACAGGCAACGGCTCCCCGGTTAATGTGCCGCAGCGCACGGTGAAGCTTTCTGAAATGGCCGGCTATTTGTCGAGCGATCTGCCGGCGCTGATCCTCGGCGGCACAGACCAGCAGGAAAAGCCGTTGGCCGCCGACCAGCAGGCCGCTGCCCTGGTCGCTCGTGCGGATGTCTTCGCTCGCCTGGGGGCCTGGGAGCATTCCACCGGCCTGCGCGAGGCGGCGCTGCTGCTGAAGGACGACCCTGCCCAGCGCATGACGTTGGCAGGGGAATACCACAAAGCCGCGAGGGCGCCGCTGCCTACGAGCGTGGTCAAGAGGACAAGGGAGCATACGGCGATGTGCGGCAGCCGACTGAGAACGTGGGCCTGCGCGCTGCCGCACTTGGCCTACATGATACGTAACGAACAGCTCGATGCCAAAACGGCGAATGAAGCAATTGGCCATCTCGCGCGGTACGAGGCCATGTGGCACATCCGAGACTACGCGGACAGTGAAGACCTGGACGAGGCTGCAGTTGCCAAGATGCGGTTCGTCAGAAACATCTGGCCGGCGCTGTTTAAACTGAAGTGGAAAGTAAGGCCCTTTCCTTCCATGACTCGCAGTACCGCCGAAACACTGGTCCTGGGCACGCGCCGGTTCGACAAGGCATACCTCGACTTCGTCTATGACCTGTACGAGAATGTCACACCTCAGGATGAGCACCACCGGCTGTTGATCGTATACCAGTTTACCGGCTGGGCCAATGAGCGCAGCCGTAGCGAGACCGCCAACGCCGGTCTGGATTTCTACGACCGCCTGGCCCAGTCCAATCGAATGGCCAACAGGCTCACGGGCCGACTGGGCCGGCTGTGCATAGAGCGGGCCCGCCTCGACCCGCCGGAGGACCTGTTGCGGCGAGTCAGGGCTCTGGCGGCGGAGTACGACAAGGAGAAGGAAATCGCCGAGGCCAACCCGGACCATATCACCCGGCTGGACATTCTGCAGCGGGAACTTGCGGCCATGGTGAAGCCGCCGCCAGCCGCTGTCACATATGTTCCACCGGCACAACCTGCGACAGTGGCGCCCAAACCACCCGAGCCGACGACCAAACCGGCTGAGCAGGTCTGCTACGAGCCGCTGGAGTTGAGCGTGCGGACGCCGGACGGCAAGCTTGTGCCGGTCAGGCAGATGCAATGGAAAGAGGCGCGCGGGGTCTGGAACCGGGGGTTGCGGCTGGTCAACTGCGGCGAGGTGGATTTCTACTGGCGCGGGGGCGCCGTGCTGCTGCATCGCCAGAAGGACATCCTGGAGGAGGTCATCGTCGACCCGAATGCCGTCTTCGCCGATGCCAGGTGGGACGGCAAACACCTCTGGCTTGCCGCCTGCTCCGGAAGCATCCGCCTGCTGGATAAGACCGGCAGGGAGGTTCTCCGCGTCACGGGGGAGCACGGCCTGCCGGAATGCGACCGCACAATGCTGGTCTATCCGCTGGGCGACGGCAAGGCAATAGCGGCCGGCTGCCTCGGAACCAGCGAGCGGATGTGGATAGCGACAGTGGACACGACGTGTACGACGCCGAAGGTGACGGTCTTCCACAGGGCAACCCGCGTCAAGATCGACTCCGACGCCAAGCACGACCAAGAGCCCGACCTGGCCGTGCTACCCATCTGGATTTGCGAATACCCGCAACCCAAGGACGAGCCGCGCATGCTCATTATGGGCCGTGGGAGCCTGTACGGTCAGCCGTCGCTGATGCCCCTGGCGATCTTCCCACAAACGCTCAAAGTCGGCATTTCTCCCATTGGCTTGATGGGGATCGAATGCACGTCGCTGTGCAGATACGGTGATCGCCTGTTGTTCGCGAGCCAGGGAAGGCCCGTGATGATAGGCGGCCCGATCCCAGAGAGCCTTGGCAACCCCCAGGGATGGAACGGGCAGTCCACATACATACTCAACTGGAATGGATACCTGTACGTGACCGGCCATCCATGGTTCCGCATAAACCCGAAGGACTGGCGGTCCGAGCCGCTGATCCCGCAACGGCTGCCGGTCAGCGGCGCCGGACAGGCCCGATGGGGCGCCTCGATGCATCATGGGATCGTCTGCTGGAGCGACCAGACAGGATTCTACCAAGTGGTCTTCAGGAACGTCCCAGTGACAATGACACCCCAGCCGTCACTCGATGAACGGATTTGGCGGCTTTTCGGCACAACGCAGCCCGGAGACTGATGGGCCGTGAAACAACCCGCCCCGGCGGCGTCTAATCAGTAGCTCGGCGAGAAAGTCGGGCGGCAAGGGCCGGCAGCAGCTAAGGAACAGGAATGGACGAACCGACAGTCAACCAGGCGAACTTGGCGATGCCGCAACAGGTCGGCCTGCACGTGCCGCGGATGTACCGCGTGGCGTATCGCATGCTGGCCGATGCCGACAAGGCCCACGACGCGGTGCAGGATGCATGCGTCAAGGCCCTGGCGGGCATGGGGCGGTTCGATGGCCGCTCGGCGCTGGCAACCTGGCTGCACCGCATCACCGTCAACTGCGCCATGGACGCCATCCGAAGCGAAACCCGCAAGGAAAACGCCCATCAGGCGCATGCCAAACAGGTTCTCCATGCGGCAGGGGTCAGCCGTCGCCCCTCATTCGGCCCGCATGGTCAGGCCGGGCGTGGCGTTGAAGCAGTTTCCCCGGCCGGCACGCCCGCCCAACAGGCCGAGCGGCGCGAGTTGGGCGACCTTGCCTGGCGGCTGCTGGAGAAACTGCCCGATGATTGCCGGTCGGCATTCGCACTGACGCAGCTTGACGGCTACAGCTACGACGAGGCGGCCGAGATCGAGGGCCAGCCCCGCGGCACCATCGCCTCGCGAGTGTTTCGCGCCAAAAAGATCCTTCTGGAACAGATGAACGCCCGCATTGATGGGAGTGCGAAATCATGATGAACGAGAACGAAGAAATCCTGATGTCCCAGCTTGCCGACGGCGAACTGCCCAGCGACCAGGCCAACGAACTGCTGCTGGACGTGCTGGACGAGCCGTCC
>Ga0315275_10008008_pt1 | contig 10268 bp, 16 predicted proteins | sample YL17G03_0_MG_FD_205557 | JGI IMG/M metagenome (GOLD analysis project Ga0315275, IMG submission 205557) | Sediment microbial communities from Yellowstone Lake, YNP, Wyoming, USA - YL17G03_0 | ecosystem: Environmental > Aquatic > Freshwater > Lake > Sediment | place: USA: Wyoming | collected...
TAAAAAATTAATTGAATCATATATTAATTTAAAATTAACAAAAGAAGGGTTGGTTACTTTAAAAAATTCAGAATGGTTAAATGCGTGGATTGTAGATAAAAAAACCTCTCCTACAGAAATTCAAGATTTCATAATTAGTCTTGTAAAAATGGGCCCGGAAGCAAAAAAGTTTGCTTTGGAATTATTAAAAAGTGGTGGTATAATATGGAAATCATTATTACAACCAGATAAAAAAGGAATATCTTCATATTTTAATATGATTACTCATAGTGACACGTTTGGTGCAGAAGGTGTTAGGATGGGCAAAAATATGATAAAAGATAAAAACATAACAAAAGAATTAGAAGCTAATGGTGTCTCACCATTAACAATAGATATGATAAAGAAATTCTTTGGCAGAATTCCGACAAAACTAGAAGAATACGGAGTTTCAACGTTACATCAATTTAACAATGAAGCAAGGTTGTATTTAGAAAATATTCTTAAATAAATTAGAAAGGCAATTCATCATTTTCGTCATAAACTTTAGGCGAATCTGATTCTTTTTTTTCTGCAAAATCTATAGATTTTTTTACCAATTCTAACTTCCAAAGTTCAAGGCTGTTAAAAACGTATTTTTTACCATCCGTTTTTCCTGTGTTTTCTCTACCTTTTAGGTTGTAAAAAATTTTAACATCATCGCCTGGATTGTATCCATCTAAAATAGATGTTGTTTTCTGAATCGCTGTGAATTCAAGGGTTTGTGGGTAAGTAGGGTTTTCAGCATACTCTACTATTAATTTTCTTTTTTGAAACTTTTCAGTTACTTGTTCGGTTGATTCTACTCTTAGAATTTTTGCTACTATTTCCATGTTTATATTGTTTTTTACAAATATACATAAAAAATAAAACATTTCATATAATAATGTTGACTTTTATTTAAAAATATGTTTTATTTGAATAAATAAACTATCTACCATGAACGACAAAAATGAACAAAAACTAGAAAATGAACACGACGACAATCAGCAAGTTAATGATAAAATAAATGATGTAGTTGCTCTCAATCAATTAGTTAATGTAATAGTTGATTATTATTCTTTTAAAAACAGAGTGGAAGACGATGAGGAAGGGGAGGGATATAAAAAATCACTATCTGATTCCAGCGATTTTGTTGTTCCGACCAATATAGATACAATTATAGAAAAAGCATTTACTGTCCAGCTTAAAAAATTTACTACATAATTTTATTATGGAGTTTCATGAATTTTTTGAATTTATGGATTTTAGTCAGCAATATGCTGATGATGAGACTTCGCTCAAAAAAATTCATAAACTAACTATGTCTCAAAATCAATTATTAACTTTTGTTAATGATAATAAATTTACTATAATTTATAAAAAAAGACAAGAAGGAGTCAGTTCGGCCTTTGCTGCATATTTTTTATGGTTATTGATAAACAACAATAATTATAAAATTGGAATGATTACCTCTAACAGAAGTGAAATGGAAATTTTTAGACAAATAATAAATATGAATTTAAACAAATTAGAAGCACTTTTCGGAAGAAAAGGTTTTAATAATTCTATTTTGACTCCAGAAAATCATAATGTAAATTTTACAAAATTCATAAATGGTTCAAGTATAAATTATTGGACAAAAAGTCAACCGGATGCTGGGCGTGGTCACGATTTAGATTTGGTTCATATTTCAGAATTGTCTTATAATGATGATTATACTAGACTAATAAATTCAATGATATTATCTGTTATGAATTCAAAAAATGGAAAATTCATAATAACAACCACTAATTTATCGAATGTAAAAGATGATTTATTTATGAATGGTTATGGAGTAAATGAATATTGGATGGATTCTTTTAATGGAACAAGATTTGTTATTTTTGAAAAAATGAAATCAAAGAGTATAAATTTTAAAATCTAACTCCTTTGCTAATGCACTGTAGTACAAACTAATATCTCTTTGAACACAAGATATATCTTTATAACTTTGCATCATATCAATAACAAGCATTTCAAAAACCGAACTTGCTAAAAAATCAACAGAAGCTTTATATCCACAAACACATAAAGCCCCGGTTTTTTCAAGAAAATTATTTATTCTAGAACGGTCAGCTTGAAGAACAAGACAGCTACCAAAAAACATTATTTTATCTTTACAGGCACCCTCCAACTCATCAGCTATCTCTTCTAGTGTAACTCTATCTTTTCCAACTGTAATTTCCCCTTCAAATCCATGAAAAGCAAAATAGCAAATAGAATAACTTTTATATTTTTTTGCTTTCCAATTAGAAAGATAATAATGTAAAGTTTCTTTTGTGCCGCAATGTTTGTGAATGTATTTTATACCGCAATTTTTTTCTAAAAACATTAAAGAAAAATCGACACTCGTTTTTTTTCTGAGGTCTTTTTCCCAATTGCCTTCGAGACAATAAATGTTCTTTTTATAATTTTTAGCGATTCTCATATTCTAACTTAATTCGGTAGGAGTCCTTATGTGTATTATAAATATAAAGGTATAAAGCTGAAACCACAACTTGTATACCCAACCCAATCCAGTTTGATTTACAAATGTCTGATAATGAGGAAGTTAGTGAACCTAAAAAGATAAATAAAAATGCATTTATGGGCACTAAATTGGCTTTTTTTCCCAAAAAATTAGAAGGTTTGTAGAAAATGGATAAAAAATACAATAAAAAACCGGTTAAATTAAGACTAAGAGTTAATATCGATAATAAAGTAAGCATTAATGTCATAGTTGTATTATTTTACTTACAAATATAACAAAATCATTACATATTTATAGTTAAAGAATCATTTTTAACATGAAAAAATTTACAGAAAATGGATTAAGAGCCTTTTTAAACTCCGAGATAAAAAAAGCAATCATTTCAGAGGGTTTACTAGATGATGATATGGGTGATTCACAAAAGGAATTAACATTAGAATGCGACAAAGTTCAACTGGAAGATGTTAAAAATTTAACTGAAGAAATTAAGAGAATGAAAGAACTTATAGATTTCAGAAATCCTTTACTAAAAAAAGATTAAAATGGAAAATAAAAAAAAACAAGTTAGATGGTTTAAAACAGATGTGAATTTTGAAAAATCATTTAAGTTCTGGTTCGCACTTCAATGGCAAAATAAATACATTCAAATATTTGCTGTTGCTTTTTCAATATTAATTTATCAATTAATTAACTATGCAGATAGTTTGGGTTCCATTTTTGAAGCTTGGGCTGAAAGTATTGGCGCTGGGCTTATGATTACATTTGGCTCGTTTTTGCCACTTATAGTGTCATTTGTAATTGTTTATAAAAGTTTTTATCAATATTTCAAAGACTTGTCTAATGGAAAATCCAGATAATCAAAATTCTTAATAAAATAAGAGTTTTTTGCTTTTGTCAAAAAAATCCTTTTTATTTGCAAGTAGCAAACAAACTGTAAAATGGAAAATTTAGAATTCTTTAATAGCGTAGATTCTATGCTATGTGAAACATTATCAAAAAAGCAAATAAAGGAGTTCTGTGAAGACTTCGAAAAGGAAGTGGAAGTCAATAACGGAAAGTATGTAAACGACTTTGAGTTGGCTCTAAAAATGGGAGAAACCGGCGAAAGAATAGTTCGAATGTTTTTAGAAAATCTTGGATATGTGTTTTTATCAAAATGTAAAGATATTTCTCATGATTATAAATTTCTAAAAGATAGTAAGGAATCTGTGTTTGAAATAAAGACAGATGTGGGTCATTATCGATTAAATAAAAAAACAGATAAATTCTATGATACTGGAAATATAGCTATTGAATTCGAGAGTAGAAATAAACCATCTGGAATAGATGCTACAAAAGCTGATTTTTTCGTTACATATTTTCCTAGACTAAATGAAATATGGCTAATAAAAACAAATAAATTAAGAAAGTTAATTGAGGACAACAAAGATAACATAACAGATACTGAAAACTCCGGGGATGACGAAAGTAATACGAGATTACATTTATTAAAAAGAAAAAAGTTTAAACCAGAATTTAGAGTAACAAATTTATATGTTAAATGAAAATGCTTGTCATAGAAAAGTTATTATTGAAAAGCTTACAAAGATGTCTTATTTGTTTGATGTGGAACAAAAATTATATAGAAACATTGATGTATTTGAAGAGTATATGAATCTTGGATACGAATTATGTTCTGAGCCCATTTTTGGATACTATAACGATTCAGAATTTTTAAAACGTATAAAACAATATGAGCTTCAAAGGATTTAATTATTGGAGTGGTTTTGGTTCTGATTATAAGACACAATATGAACCGATATTCAATGAAGATATTGCAACAAGAAATGTATTGTTTGAAAAAACATATGTTCCAAAATTAATCATCACTTCAACGCCGGCATCTACTTTTGGTTTTAATTTTATCCAAAACCTTTGGATGCCAACTAGCACCATTTATACTCCAAAAATTTATCCAATAGGAACTATCGAAGATTTAAGTGTAAATACAGGTAAAGCGCTAACTTCTAGTGCTTATGGAGATTTATCTTGGGGAGATTATCCTGAAGAAACTTATTGGGAAAAACAACAAGATTTAGGTAATGTTTCCACGAGGATAGTTATATTTGAAAAATATAATCCAAAAACTTGTATTGATGCAGAGGCCGAACTTACAGCTTTGCTATCGGCCGAAATATCTAGAGAAATTGATAAAGAAATAGTATTTGGTTTAATTGCTGAATTAACAGGAAGAAATGTTTTAACCAGAACAGTATTGATTGAAAAAACGACACAATTTAAAACAGTACTCTTTCCTAAAATTAATCGGCTATTTAGTTAATAGCAATGAATATTTCAGAATCATACAAAAAACGCCTCAAAATCCTTTCAGGAATTATTGTCGAAGATGATTCTAAAACTGAATTAAACACTCCAGGTCTTGATGGATTTTTAAAAACAGTCGTTGAAGCTTATGAAATAGATAATGAATTCGTTGAAAAAATTAAACAATTCGTTTTAAATTCTGGTTGTAAAAAAATATCAGTTGAAGGTATGAAGATGGGAGATGGACTTGCTTTGGCCGATAGGTTGATATTAAGTCCAAAGATTTTTAAGTATGACCTAGGTAGATTTTTGTTTATATTATTTCATGAAACCGCTCACCAATATCAATTTAAAAAATATGGAGAAGAGAAGATGTTCTCAGTATATGTTGGAGATTTAGATATTTATACAGCTGCAAGTTTTATGAAAGAGGTTGAAATTGTTGCAGATGAATTTGCCACCAGAAAAATTAGAGAATTTATAAAATTAGGGTTTCTGGATGCAAAAGATGCAAATTTCAAGGGATTTTATAAAAACGTTCCTTTAGGAAGTTTAGCGACGACAATATTCAGCGTCAAGGATATGTTGAAAAAATCAAACATAACAGACCCGTCTAAAATTAGTGAATTATTTTACAATTGGATAAAATCCGATTTATAATAAAATAGTCTCCAATTATGTCTTTTTTAAAGATATTTAATTGTGAACTATGTACATTTCAGAATCATATAGAAACAAGCTTAAAAGGCTATCAGGAATCATTTCTGAGGCTATTATTGGCGAACTTAACATAGAAGATGTAGAAATACCAAAACATTACATCAAAGATTCTCTAAACCCAGCTGTTTGGAGTAGTCTTGAGTTAAAGCCTGAATTAAGGGAAAAACTCCTAAAAATAGCAGATGAGTATGTAAAATACTTAGACATCCCGGTTAAACCAGAAAGAATTATGTTGTTGGGAAGTATGGCCAATTATAACTGGAATGATTCCAGCGATTTTGATTTACACATTGTATATGATTTTAAAAAAGTATCTGAAGATGAGAAATTTGTAAAGAATTTTTTTGATGTTAAGGGTTCGAATTGGAAAAGCAATCACAACATAACCCTAAAAGGATATGATGTAGAAATTTACGTTCAAGGAAAAGAAGAGGAAAATAAGTCTGTGGGTGTTTATAACCTAACTGAAGACAATTGGATTCACGCACCTAAAAGAGAAAGTGTAAAAATTGATAAAGAATCAATAAAAAAGAAAGCAACTTCAATAGCCACAAGAATAGAACATCTTGAAAATATGGCAAAAACAGAATCTGATTTAGGTAAAGTTCACAAAGAAGCAAAAAGTATTAAGGATAAAATAAAGAAAATGAGACAAGCCGGCCTGGATGAGTCAGGAGAATTTTCTGCTGAAAATTTGGCATTTAAATATTTACGCAACAATGATTATTTAGAAAGACTAGGAAAGGTCGCATCAGAATCTTTTGATAAAAATTTATCAATGGATGAAAATAATGTAAATGAAGACAAGCACAGTATTGACCCAAAACACTTAAGAAAGGTTGAATTTACCGGCAAGAGAAATCCTAATCTAAAAATAACTGTTACCAAAACTCCAGATGGTAGGATTGTAGAAATAGAAAATGAACGCAATATAAATTTCCCATTTAAAGTAGGTCAGATTTTAAATAGAAACCACGAAGTATGGGCTTGTAACAATAATTATTTTGTAAATGATAAAGACACTTGTCCGGAAGAAAAAATACACGGAATAAAAATAAGCGACATTCTACAAAGACACGATTTAAGATTGTTGCATCCCGGTAAATTCAGAAACGAATCAGAAATGAAAGAATCAATAGAGCCAGACTTTTTAGATAATTTTAAACCACAAAGAATGAAGGATGCAGAAAATAGAGACAAAGTTCCTTCTCAAAAAGAAATTGAAATAAAAAGAATTGCAAAGCATGGTAATTTAAATATCGGAAGATATGATATTAAACAACTTATAATGGGTTTTGAAATAGAAAAAGAACACGGAACTGTTAGTCCTATAACTAATGTTACTAATGATGATGAAGTTAAAACTTTAAAAATTGCATTAGCTCATCTGAATGAGGTTCCGGATTATTATACAAAATTAAAGAAGTATGTTGAGAAAGGTGTTTCTGAATCTTTGAATGAATCTACAGAAATTCAAACCAATCCTAAACACAGATTGGTTATAAAAAAATCTGTTGACAATCTTGATGTAAGTAAAGTTAATCTCATAAAAGAATTTATAATTTTTTGTTGTAAAGAATTAAATATAGACAAGCCTTGTTGCGTTTACTTAACCGGAGAAAGAGGCGGACCAATAACTACAACTGCCAGCTATAATCCAGAAAATGACCACATTTGGATTTATACAAAAAATAGAAATATGCTTGCTGACCCACTTAGGTCACTAGCTCACGAAATAAGACATTTCAGACAAAAATTAGATGGAGTTCTTACGGATACTTCCGGAGAAGATGGAAGCGAACATGAAAATGAAGCTAACTCTTTCTCTGGAAAGATGATTAGAAAATTCGGAAAGAAACATAGAGGAATTTATGAATAAAAACAACTCGTGGCAGTTGTTTTTATCCTTGTAACACTTGTTTTGTTTCTGAACTTGTTACCGGCCCAGATACATTTGATAATGATTTGATTTTAGAATCTAACCTATCGCATCGCGAATCAATTATTCTTCTTATCTCTTCTGACTCTCGATTAAGATTACCTGTCACTTCATCTATTCGATTTTCAAGGTCCATTCTTGTAGAGTCCATTGCTCTAAAGCATTCGTCGTTATTACTATCAACCCTTCTTCTTAACTTCATAAACGAAACCACCACTATTGTTATAACGGCAACTACACTTAGAGTAGAGAGAACTGATAATAAAATTGTTGTTGTTGTTTCCATGTTTTATTTCTCCTTTTCTTTTTTTTTAAATTAAATTAACCACGAGTTATTTTTATCTAACTCAAACTTACATTAATAAAATCAAAAAGTCAATAAGATTAAAGAAAAAGTAGGATTTTGTATATAGATTTAATACTAGAGCTAAATTGGATATTTCCCATCATCAAAAATTGTTAGTTGTATAATTTTTTCTAAAAAAATAATCTTCATTTCAGTATCATTGCCTTTCCACCAAGGTTTTTTCGAATACATATTTGACATTAAATCAAAAAAATCTTCTGCACTAAGTCCAGTATCTGTTAAGTGGGCGCCGGAAGATATTATTTCCCCCATTGTTTTAACATCACCTCTTAACACTTTAGCATAACAGAAAAAAGCTTCCTTAATTCGAATATCAAAAACTTCATCAATAGAATACTTTTTATAAGATGGTCTTATAGTTGTAAATACATTACAAAGTAATTTACTATTCCAATTCTTTGAAAACTCTATTCTGTCGAATTGCATTTCTTTTTAATGACTTCCATTTGTTTTTTTCCAAGCTCTTCTGGGTGGTGACAAATATCTATGCAAAGATTAGATAAATCAGTGTAATCCATTACAGACATAGCTGATATAATTGGAGGTAAATCGTGACTTGTAACATCTGCAGTGCCTAACATAGCTCTCCATAATGTTGGGCCAAAAAAGTAATGCCATTGTTCATCGGAGTACTTATCAGCCTCAGCATAAACATATTCTAATTCATAAGGAGGAATATTTGGAATTCCCATTGAAATAAGGTAATCAACAACACCTTTAGATAGTTCGTGAATAAGAACTGGGAAATTCATTGCAGAAGCCTTTATGTCCTTTTTTTCAACATCTACCTCATTATATCCCTGAAGAACCGGTCTTCCACCCATTGCCATCATATCAGCTTGTACAATTTGCCAATTAAAGAAATTTACAATAGCTGATAATGTGTTGTATTTAGTTAGCAACTCCGGATTTATGTCATTTAGTTTATCTGCTACAATAAAATAAGCAGATGTCCATTGATGAATAGCGGCTCCGTGAACTATCGAATTTAAAATTCTACGTTTTTCAATCTCAGGTTTTAAAGCTTCTTTTCTTTCGTCGCTTATGAGGGTTTCTTCAACATCACTGTCGTCAAAATCTTCTCCAGCTTCTTCGTCTGAATTTTCCAAAAACGCTCTTAAATTAAGGCTGTCCGGAACATTATACATTTCTTTAACTAATTCAATAGCAATTTCTGTCAACTCTTCTCTGTGAGGTCCTTCAAGAACTAAAAGCTCTTCCATTAATCGCATAGCGTGCATAGGGTTTTGACCCATAGCTCTTTCTCTGTAAACTTGAACACATCTATTAAATTCATCAGCTGCAAGTGCTGCTGGATTGTATGTGAAAAAATGATTCTCAGAAAACGGGAAAGTCTTCTGGTCAATCATTCTTACAATTTTAGAAGCCGGTAACAAATCTCCGTTATTCAAACAATCAACAAATCTTTGATTTGCTACTTCTGGTCTCATTATTTCATTTTCTCCTGCCATTTTATTGTGTTTTATTTATTGTTAATAATTAAAAAAGCCTTTGGTGTAGGTTTTACATTTGGATTTGGTACGTTCCAAGGGTCATTTCCTGGTTTTGTATTTGGTGTTACTGTAGGGGCTGTATCGGGTTTTGTTGGAGCTGGTATCGTTGTCGGCTCTGGGTTGTTGAAATTTATTTTGCTCATATTTTATGTGTTTGAGTGTTAAACGTATTTTATTTAATTTTGTTACAAATTTAAATAAAATATTTGGGATATTTGTCAATTAACTTTAATAAGTTATTGTACATATAGGTATTTCTGTACCCTTCTTTGTCTGGAATACGTGAATCTACATATACAGTATAATCAAAAAGCCAATTTTCGTGAGCCATTCTTATTGTATCTATTGTTTTTTGGTCCCCATCAATTAATCTAAATTGATTAATATGTATTAATAAGCTATCAAATTCTGGAGTTGATTGATTGTCTTTTGCAAAAGTTAAATTTTCAATAGGCATTTCGGCAACAATTATATTTTCAATCTTTTTTCTTTGTTGCTCTTTGTTGTACTTAAACAATTCGAGTTCATTAACTCTTCTAACATCTGTAATGACAACTTTTTTACTTTCACCTATTTCCAATAAAGCCCTATTTGTCCAGTGATGAATTCCGTTTCTGATTTTCATTGTTTCACCAAACCATATCATATATGGCCTTAATAACTCCTTATTTTCGATTGTTTTAGGAGATAAGAAATTCACATCTTCAATAGTTATTTCAACACCTTTTTTTAATAAATCTTCACAAACCTGAGTTTTCATATGTTCGTCAAGGTCTTTTTTCAGAACATCACCAAATGAAATTCTCTTAAATCCAAGTTTGTCAACCATCATAGTTCCAATTGTATCTTTTCCGCTTCTGGCGTAGCCACAAAGTCCTATGACTGTCTTATCTTTCAAGAGGTCAAAATTTATTT
>Ga0315275_10008009_pt1 | contig 10267 bp, 4 predicted proteins | sample YL17G03_0_MG_FD_205557 | JGI IMG/M metagenome (GOLD analysis project Ga0315275, IMG submission 205557) | Sediment microbial communities from Yellowstone Lake, YNP, Wyoming, USA - YL17G03_0 | ecosystem: Environmental > Aquatic > Freshwater > Lake > Sediment | place: USA: Wyoming | collected...
AAGAATCAATACCTGGTTGTTTTTGTCCTTGGCACGAAGCTTTTTTAGTATACTCAGGCCGTCCATTCCCGGCAGCATCAGGTCAAGGATTATCGCATCATAATCATTAGACATCGCATACCACAAACCATCCTTCCCGTCACCGGTAACATCTACAGCGTAACCCGCCTCGCGCAGCCCCTTTGCCAGTGATTTTTGCAGCGGCAGATAATCTTCGACAAGCAGTATTCGCATTGCCATAACCTTAAAGGAAAACGCCGCCGATTCAGTTTTCTGTCCCGGCGGCGTCAGTGTCTTTCAGCAGACAGCTATATTACTTATGTTCATGTTCCTCATCTTTATCGTCTTCGTCTTTTTCCTTGCCGCACTTCTTTTCTTCCTTGCCGCCCTTTTCGTCCTTTTCTACTTTTTCTGCGGCTTCCTGCTTCAGAATTTTGCCGTTGGCGGCGATTTTGATTTCACTTTCCTTGCCGTCCTTGGTGACTTTTACTTCATAGGTAGTTACAGGAGCCTTGAGCTCGACCAGCTTCAACTCGGCATACGTAACCGCCTTGTCAACTGTGGGAACATTTACATCCTGTGCCTTTAGTGTTTTCTTAACCGCATCAGGCAGAGCGTTCATATCCACGGTTGTTTCGACCTCTATGACCGTGCCGTTCTCACCAACATTGACTGAAGCTGCCTTGCCGTTATCTTTCAATTCAACTTCATAGGCACCTATTGACGCTTCTTCCTTTGTCGATTTTTCAATCACGGCTTTCGGAAACAGAGCCTTTACCGCTGACTGTACCGCCGATGGAAGTGCATCTTTCGTTTCGCTCTTTTCGGCATACGTTACCGCGCACACCAGCGCCGCCACTGCCACAACACATCCAATCAAAATCCAGTTCTTTCTAACCATTTGAAAACTCCTTATAAAAGGTCATTAACTTTACAGTCTGCCACCGCGGTCAAACTGCCCTGCCTGACACATTCATGTCAACACAGTGGCAAACATATTACCAAAATAAACATGAGAAAAACATGAGAACAAAAATATTTTTTTATTATTGCTTATGAGTGTCTATTTGGAAATGCTGCGTCGTCCGGCATTTTATGAAAATGCCGGACTTCTCATTATAAACTCGAAAAATACACCATCCTTCGTCATGGGCGGGCCGGTCGGGTCGAAGGTATGGGGCTTATCTCGCCGCGAAGCGCCCGTCCAGCCTGGCTGGTTAGCCAGAGATATTCATCTGAAGGCAGTCCCTCATAAGTTACGAATGGCGATGCTCCTACCGGCACATCATTTGTGCATTTGAATATGGCTGTGCCCTCATTGATTTCGTCAAACATCGCCTGATATATCATCGTCGCCCCTGCATTTATTACAGAGGCATACTGGCTCCAGAGAAACTGACCCTGACGGCGGGGAATCGCATTAAAGGTGGCATTCGGATATTTGAGGTTGTACCAACTAAAGCCGGGGAAAACGACCGGCAGATATTCCTTATTGTTCGTCCTGCACCAGTTGACATCCGGTGCCCACACATTATTCACGTAGTCATTGAGCGTAACATCATCGCTGAATCGGCCGACTGCCCAGGGACTGATGATATCGGCGGCAAGGGCAATTTCATGCACCCTGACATCGTTGACGCAATCTCTTGTAAGGGTTCGCCAATAGGACGGCACACCAATCATTACGGTATTGCCGCCGTAATTGGGGTCATTTTTTAAGAAGTCAACAAGCGAGCGGCATTCATCCAACGTATATAAGCGGTCATTAAAGCCAATGCCCCAGATGGTTACGACCGGTTTGCCGTTGTGATGAAGGTATGCCCTGTCATTTGGGTCGCGGGTGATTTTCATGGAATCGACAAGAAATTTCCAATCATCAATGACCTGCTGTGTACCGCCGGCGCCAAGGCCTGATAAATCATACATCACGGCATAGGCCCTGCCGTATGTATTCGCACCATCGCGACAAGAAGACAAGACCGTATTGCAATGATTAAGGCCTGCGGCACTCATTGTTGTAACGGCGAAACGCTGAAGGAAAACGCCGTCAATGCCATATTGGAACATCCATTTGAAATGCCGTAAAACGGTTTTGCGATTGTAGGCGCTGAAGACGTAGGCTGTGCTGCCGTCTGCGTGCTGGAACGGCGTGGCGTATTTTTCGTCCGGTTCCATTTCGCTCATGTCAGGCCAGAAATCGATTACACATGAGCCAGGCTCGAAAAGTCCGCTGCCATCCTGGCCCCAGTGCTTCCAGCCTCTGTCGGCGCCGTCGGTAGGGGTGTTAAACCAGCCCTGATAGCCACACATAATCTTGCCTGTAAGAGTGGTTGAATCTACACCGGTGTGAAGCGTCCAGATGTCTCCTTTTACTTTTTTCGGGCCATTCACTTCGTCAACTCTCCAGTAATACATGGTATCCGGCACAAGAGGAGCAGCTTCAAAAGTATTTGAATTCTGGTTACCCTTGAAAGTCTCATTGGCGCCGGCCATCCAGTTTTGCGCCATTAGTGCAAAATCAGCCCAATCAACTATATTGTCTTCATTTACGCCTGCATAAGGTTCTGAGCCGTTCGGGTCAGCCAGCCAATACTGGCAAAGCAATGATAAATCAAAAGTGTTGACCGAACTGTCGCCGTTTAAATCTCCCGACAAACGAGTCGCATTGTTGACATCGTCTAAACTAGTTCCGAAATAAATATCGTGCGAAACAGCTTCGTCTCCTGATGACCAGGTAAGGGCAGCGGAAGTTTGCGGCCATGTGCCCGTCGGCTGCGGGTTCCATGCCTTCGATAAGTCTGGAAATGCAGCGGTCAGGGTAGTCTTTCCAGCATTTGAGATATTGTAATCAAGATTGAGAATCGCTCTCGGATTGCCGTTGTACGCCTTAATCCAGCCGTTGGCGATGTATATTTTTATGAGTGTGGTTTTGTCACCGCTTACTATCAGTTTGCCTGCGGTAATGTCCATGGTTGCTGTTTGCCCAGATTCGGCCATGGAGAAATCGCCCGCTGTTATTATGCCGCCATAAAGAAGGGCGCGGCCATTGCCGCCTGCTGCAAATGCCAGGCCGAATTTATTCGTTACGTTGATAGTGCCGCCGTAGATTTCGAGCCGTCCGTTGCCGCCGTAACCTATCCACAGATGACCACTGCCGCCCCCTTGCAGACCGCAAGTTATTAAGCCGCCATTGAAAATAAAAACACCCTTATTGATACTGTTTTCGGTTCCGACCATAAGCCAATTGGTAGTCGAAAGACTCCCGGCTGACATTGTCATTGTGGTTGCAATGCCGGAATTTGAACCGACGCGGATTTCTAAACAGTTGGCATCGATGCCGGATGAAATTGTCGGACCAATTTGAGTGTTTACGGTTACAATGGTATTGCTGTCGGGAACAACGTCTGGATTCCAGTTAGTTGCTGTACCCCACAAGCCGTTACCGGAGCCGTTATCCCATACTGTCGCCGCAAATGCCGTGACATCCAGACTTATAACAAGCAAAGTGCAGAGGAAAAACATCCTCTGCACTCTGCTGTCAAACTCTTTACGGTTTTTCAAGTGCAAAGTCATTTCTTTAACGGCGATATCTCAATCGTATCTCACGGCCTGCTTGGTCTTGTCGGATTCACGGGTATCTCACCGCGAAGTCCTCTTGTGGCCTGGCCGACAAGCCACAGATATTCGTCGCTGGGCAGAGGATAACCATCAATGTCATAGGTAACAAACATATCAACGCTGCCCGGTCTTGGTGGATCATTAGTAACTTTAAATATAGCTGTACCTTCGTCCACTTCGTCAAACATAGCCAAATAGAGCATATTAGCGCCGATAGTGGAAATATCGGCATATACCTGGTCCCAGAGGAACTGGCCGCCGACTCGCGGAATCTGGTTCAAGGCACCGCCATTTAGATTGTGCCAGCTGAATCCCGGGAACATAACAGGCAGATACTCCTTGCCGTTAGTGTCGCACCAGGCCTTATCAGGCACTCCATATGTGCTGGCGAAGCTATAAGCGCCGCTGGTATTTCCATATCTTCCAACCCACCACGGGCTGATGATGTCAGCCAGGAGCAGAGTTCGCGTTTCTACACTTGCACCCGATCGCCAGTTATCGTTGACACCTAACATAACAACATTGCCACCATAGACAGGGTCATTCTTAAAGAAATTTATAAGGTTATAACTTTCCTGACCCTCATACGCACGTCCAAAACCAAAGCCCCATAAGGCCACAACGGGCTTGCCGTTGTGGAACATATGGCCATGGTCGTTGGGATCTCTGCTGATATGCATTGTATCGACAAGGTATTTCCAGTCGTTTATGACCTTTGAAGTTCCACCTGCCCCAAGGCCGGAAAGGTCATACATTACCGCATATTTTCTGCCGTACATATTTGCGCCGTCTCTGCAATGAGAGAGAACGGCATTTCGGTCGTTGAACTCTGCGCTGCCTGGGGTCACTTCGGTTGCAAATCGCTGCAGATATACGCCATCGATGCCGTAATCCTGCATCCACTGGAAATGGCGGAGTACGGTATCGCGTTTGTATGGACTGAAGACATAATGATCATTGCCGTCGTTAAATGCACTTGCCAGGAATTTTTCGCTGGCGCCATATTCGGTCATATCCGGCCACATATCGACGGTGCAGGTAGTCGGGGTAAAGCTGTTGTTTCTGCCCCAGTGTACCCATCCCCTTCCGGCGCCATCGGTCGGTGTATTGAACCAGCCCTGATAGCCGCACATAATCTTGCCGACCAGCGTATAGTTGCCGCTGACCGCAGCAGTTGTAAAGCTCCAGACATCGCCTTGTATAGTACCGAAACCGCCGACTTCGTCTATACGCCAGTAGTAAGTCGTGTTAAGTGCAAGCGTACCCGGACTATATGTTGTACCTGCCTGATTGATTCGGAATGTTCCCGGACTCGTTGTGCCGAAGTAAACATTATGCGAGGTTGCGCCTGTGCCGGCCGACCAGCTCAGTGTTGCATTTATAGCCACATTTGAGACGCCGCTAACAGGACTTGGGTTAAAAGCCTTGCCTGACTGAGTGGTAAAGCTCCAGACATCGCCCGTAACGGTGTTTGGCCCGTTTACCTCATCGATTCGCCAGTAGTACGTCGTGTTAAGTGCAAGCGTACCCGGATTGAAACTATTTGCACCCTGATTGCCTTTGAAAACAGGATTTGCACTTTTCATCCAGTCCTGCGAAAACAAGGCATAATCGAAAAAGTCCACGATATTATCGTCGTCAACTCCTGCGTAAGGCTCTGTGCCGGCAGGGTCTAACAGCCAGTATTCCGTTAATCGCGATATATCATTCCAATCGACAATGCCGTTTCCGTTCAAATCACCGAGTAACCGCTCGGCATTATTGACATCATTTAAAACGGTGCCGAAATAGACATCGTGCGATTTTGCGCCTGAACCGGCTGTCCATGACAGTGTCGCAGTTGCCGATACGCCGGTTGCGATATTCGCAGGATTTGGACTTGTAGCTTTTACAGGAGGCACAGGAGGCTCAGGTGGTGTTCCAATGAACTCTATCTCCGTTAATTGTACTGAATTAGGGGCAGGACCCCTGAGCTGTGTAATCGACAGGCGGTAAATGTTGTATCCGGTGCTGTTGGTGAACGAGAAAGAACGCTTCTGCAAACGAGCGGTAAATAACTCACCGGTTCTCGTATCGAGTGTGACCCAGCTCGACCCGCCGTTATTGGAGCCCAGGAGGTTCCAGTTCGTTGGGTCCCTTTCCTGAGCATCGTTACCTGATCTAAGCGTATATTCCGTAACGACAGACCTTTTGCTGGAAGCATACTGATACTGTATCCAGCTGGAACTGGGTGAAAAATCAAGCCACTTGTTGGGACTAGTTATAATGTTATCAAAGGCCTTAGCCATGCCTTCATTACCAGCCAGATTTTCGCCTCTTGCGCTGATAGTACCTGTCCCATCATCTGTGGTGTCTGATAATACCGCAGAGGCGTTAGCGGTTAAATAAAACAAGACCACACAAGCCGATACAATTACTTTTTTCAACATAATTTACCTCACTGATTTTAAACAAAGGTTTTTGTTTATATTTTCAATTATCTTAATTCCATTTTTTACGGAAGAGTTATTGTAACTGGTCCATCAATCACTACACCGCTATTCGATACCGCGTTGAACGTCAGCGTATTGCCGCTAATCGCAACCTCGGTAAATTCAAGCGTACTCGCCGCGGAAGTTACATAATAGGGTTGGACCACCGCTGTATTATAGAATGGGGCACCACCGGCGCCACTGGTTACATGCTGAACACCGCTAACATTGTAACGGGAATAGAAATGATTGTGCCCGGCCAGAACGATTGATACGCCATAAGTTAAGCACAACGGCTGTATAACAGTCTGCACCGTTCCATCATTGCTGTGAGCACCAGAACCATAGGCGGACCAGCCGGGCTGATGAAGAACAATAATCTTCCATGTCTTTGTACTGGTGCTCAAGTCGTTTACCAGCCAGTTATACTGGGCAGAACCCGAGGTGTAAGTCGTGTACTGGTCAAGCACAGTAATATGTACCGGGCCGTAGTCGAATGAGAAATACTCAGCAGGAGCCGCGGCAAAGGGGAACGGATGATACTTCTCAAAGATTGGTTGGCTGCTGGTGCCTTCATGGTTTCCAATAGTTCCCATGAACGGCATATTTGCTGGCGCAGTCATCAGGCTTGTCCAGGTGTAATTGTACCATTGGTTTGTCCAGTAAGCCTCTGTATCGCCTTCGACCCAGTCTCCTGCGTGCAGCACCATAGTTTGATAAGCCGGGTCAGCGGTGTACGTCGAAATCATCTGCGCACAAAGACTGTTATTGCTGCCTCCGTTGGTTCGCGTATCGCCGTACATAAAGAATTTCACATTTGTCGCATCTGTGGCAGGAGCAGCATAGAAATTACCCGTCCAATTGTTTGAGCCGGCTGTAACTCGATAATAATACTTCGTACCGGGCGTAAGGCCGGTGATGTTGTACTTATGCTGGTAGTCGGTGCCGTACCCGGTAGTACCAGCGTTTCCGGTTGAATAACTCGTATCGGTGCCCCATGCAATAGTGCACCCTGTAGCAACATTAATCTGCCATAGAACGGTCATCTGCGTATTGACGCCCGGATATATCAGGTAAGGACCTTTTCTTATATTAGCAGAGACAGAAGAAACCGTTGTGAAGCTCCACGCATCGCCTGTAATAGTACCCAAGCCGCCGACCTCATCTATACGCCAATAATAAGTTGTGCTGTTGGCAAGCGTTCCGGGATTATATGTTGTACCTGCCTGATTGATTCGGAATGTTCCCGGACTCGTTGTGCCGAAATAAACATCATGTGACACAGCTCCTGCACCCGCCGTCCAGCTTATAGTTGTGTTTACGGCAACGCTTGAAGCGCCATTCGTAGGGCTGGGGTTATATGCCTTGCCAGACTGAGTAGCGAAACTCCACAGGTCGCCTGTAACGGTGCCCGACCCGCCGACCTCATCTATACGCCAGTAATAGGTTGTGCTGGTTGCAAGCGTTCCGGGGGTGTATGTTGCAGCAGTCTGATTACCTATGGATGGAGGCGGATTCGCTGTGCCGAAATAAACGTCGTGTGAGTCAGCGCCGGGACCCGACGTCCAGCTCAGGGTTGCGTTTGTGGCAACATTTGAAACGCCGTTGGCAGGACTCGGATTAGACGCCTTGTCTGACTGAGTGATAAAGCTCCAGACATCGCCTGTAACGGTGTTTGGCCCGTTCACCTCATCGATACGCCAGTAGTAAGCCGTGCTAAGTGCAAGCGTGTCCGGACTGAAACTATTTGCATCCTGATTGCCCTTGAATACGGAGCCGGCGCTGTTCATCCAGTCCTGTGCAAGCAGGGCATAGTCAATAAAGTCCACAACGTTATCAGTATTAACTGCCGCATACGGCTCTGTGCCGGCAGGGTCTAACAGCCAGTATTCGGCTAATAGCAACATATCATTGAAATCGACAATGCCGTTTCCGTTCAAATCGCCGAGTAACCGCTGGGCATTATTGACATCATTTAAAACGGTTCCCAAATATACATCGTGCGAAGCTGCGCCCGAACCGGCTGTCCATGACAGTGTCGCAGTTGCCGATACACCGGCTGCGCTATTCGCAGGATTTGGACTTGTAGCTTTTACAGGAGGCGCGGGCGGCGCAGGTGTTGTTCCAATGAACTCTATCTCCGCTAATTGCACTGAATTAGGGGCAGGACCCCTGAGCTGTGTAATCGACAGGCGATAAATGTTGTATCCGGTGCTGTTGGTGAACGAGAAAGACCGCTTCTGGAAACGAGCGGTAAACAGCTCACCGGTTCTCGTATCGAGAGTAACCCAGCTCGCCCCGCCGTTATTAGAGCCCAGGATGTTCCAGTTTGTCGGGTCTCTTTCCTGAAAATCGTTAGCTGATGTAAGCGTATATTCCGTAACGACGGATATTTTGCTGGAAGCATACTGATACTGTATCCAGCTGGAAGTGGGTGAAAAGTCAAGCCACTTGGTAGCCGAATTATTATCAAAAGCCTTAGCCATGCCTTCACTTGGCAGGTTTTGGCCTCTTGCGCTGATAATACCTGTCAGGTCATCTGTGGTGTCTGATAATACCGCAGAGGCGTTAGCGGCCAAATAAAACAAGACCACACAAGTTGATACAATCACTTTTTTCAACATAATTTACCTCACTGATTTTCTACTATTTATAACTCTAACGCATCTCGCTTCTGTATCAGAAGCGAGATGCGTTTTACTTCTGTCTTAATTCCATTTTTTACGGAAGGGTCAATGTAAACGTATCAAGCACTGTACCAGTCTCCGACAAGGCGGTTAATGTCAGCGTATTTCCGCTAATCGCAACCTTGCAATAATCCAGCGACTTAGTATAAGTATCAATATTCGGCCACCCTGCCTGGGGGTCGTACAATGGTGCTCCGCCGCCACCGCTGGTAACATGCTTCACGCCGTTGACGGTAGCGCGTGAATAATAATGAACATGCCCTGCCAGAACGATTTGTACGCCATAAGTTACGCACAGCGGCTGAATAACAGTCTGAACGTTGCTTTCATTGCCATGACCGCCGCCATCACAGCTCCAGCCCGGCATATGAAGAACAATAATCTTCCACGGCTTTGTGGTGCCGCTCAAATCGCTCACAAGCCATGTGTACTGGGCAGAAGGATTGGTGTACGTCGTGTACTGGTCAACTACGGCAACGTGAACAGGACCATAGTCGAATGAGAAGTAATCAGCAGGAGCCGCTGCAAAGGGGAACGGACGATACTTCTCAAAGATGGGGCAGTTACCGCTGCCTTCATGGTTTCCAATGCATCCCATGAACGGCATATTTGCCGGCGCAGTCATCAGACTTGTCCAGCTGTAATTGTACCACTGGCTTGTCCAGATAGTCTCCGAATCGCTTTCGACCCAGTCTCCTGCGTGCAGCACCATTGTTTGATAATTCGGGTCGGCAGTGTACGTCGAAATCATCTGCGCACAAAGACTGTTATTGCTGTTTCCGTTGGTTCGCGTATCTCCGTACATAAAGAATTTTACATTTGTCGCATCTTCGGGAGGAGCTGCGGTGAAACTACCGGTATACGGCGTTCCGCTGACCATAACGCGATAGTAATACTTGGTGCCGGGTGTAAGGCCGGTGATGTTATATTTATGCTGATGGTCGATGCCGTACTCTGTCGTATTGGCATATCCCAGAGAATAAGTCGTATCAGTGCCCCATACGATATTGCATGAAGAAGTACCGGCATCTACCTGCCACAAAACGGTCATCTGCGTATTGTTATTCGGATATATCAGATAAGGCCCTTTCTTCATGTTGGCAATGCCAACCGGAAGGCTGTCAAGGGTGCGCTGCTCTTGTTCGACACGGTCAGAATACACCTTGAAAATGCGAATACCAGGCGGTGTTGCCGGCGAGCCCAGTCCGCAGGTGCAGGATGTCGTTGTAAACATTTCAAGGTCGCCGTCGACACCATAATTATTCGTGTGGCGATGTCCTGCCATTACAACTTTTACGCCATACTCATGGAAAAGACTCAAGAGCTGCCCGCGTATAACCAAAGGCAAATTCCCCGCAGGGTCATTAGGTTCTGTGGCAGAAGAGACGAACAATGCAACATGCATAAACACAAACTTATGGGCATATCCAGCAGTTTCTGCGTCTATGAGCGTCTGAGTGAGCCAGTTCATCTCTTCGACATCTTTGCCGC
>Ga0315275_10008010_pt1 | contig 10266 bp, 9 predicted proteins | sample YL17G03_0_MG_FD_205557 | JGI IMG/M metagenome (GOLD analysis project Ga0315275, IMG submission 205557) | Sediment microbial communities from Yellowstone Lake, YNP, Wyoming, USA - YL17G03_0 | ecosystem: Environmental > Aquatic > Freshwater > Lake > Sediment | place: USA: Wyoming | collected...
GCCGTGCTGGCACGCGTGGATGAGCCCGCACTGGCCAGGCACGTGCACGACGAACTCGATCGGCGTCTCGTGCGCCTGCTGGAGGTGGCCGCATGAGCGCCGCTCACTCCGTAATCAGCGAGACCGGCGTGCTCGACGTCGCCGCCATCCGCCGTGATTTCCCGGTGCTCGCGCGCACGGTCCGCGGACTGCCGCTCACGTACCTCGACAACGCCGCTTCGAGCCAGCGCCCACGCGCAGTCATCGATGCCATGTCGCATTACTACGAGAACTCCCACGCGAACGTGCACCGTGGCGTGCACACGCTGAGCCAGGAAGCCACCGAACTTTTCGAGGGCGCGCGCGCGAAGGTGCGTCGCTTCATCAACGCGAAGTCGACGCAGGAAGTCGTCTTCGTGCGCGGCACCACTGAGGCCATCAACCTCGTGGCGCAGTCGTATGGCCGGCCGCAATTCGGCCCGGGCGACGAGATCCTGGTGTCGTGGCTCGAACACCACGCGAACATCGTGCCCTGGCAGATGCTTTGCCAGCAGACGGGCGCCACGCTGAAGGTCGCCCCGATCACCCAGTCGGGCGAAGTGGACTTCGATGCATTCGCTGCCCTGCTGTCCCCGCGCACGAAGCTGGTTGCGCTGGCCCACGTCTCGAATGCGCTCGGCACGGTCATCCCGGTGCACCGATTCATCGCGGCAGCCAAGGTGCGTGGCGTGCCGGTGCTGCTCGACGGCGCGCAGGCCGTTCCGCACATGAAGGTGGACGTGCAGGCGCTCGATTGCGATTTCTACGCCTTCTCCGGCCACAAGATGTGCGGTCCGACCGGGATTGGCGTGCTCTATGGGCGCGAGTCGCTGCTGAACGCGATGCCACCCTGGCAAGGCGGCGGCGACATGATCCTGGCCGTTTCGTTCGAAAAGACCGTTTATAGCGGCCTGCCCTATAAGTTCGAGGCCGGCACGCCGGACATCGCGGGCGCAATCGGTCTCGGCGCAGCGATCGATTACCTCGAATCGCTCGGCATGGAACGCATTGCGGCCGCCGAGCAGGCATTGCTCGTCTACGCCAACGAACAGCTCGCAACCATTCCCGGCCTGCGCTTCGTGGGCACGGCGTCCGAAAAAGCCGCCGTCGTGTCGTTTACGATCGACAAAGTGCATCCGCACGACCTGGGCACGATCCTCGACCACGAGGGTGTCGCGATTCGCACCGGCCACCACTGCGCGATGCCGGTGATGGAATTCTTCGGGCTGCCCGCGACGGCGCGTGCATCTTTCGCCTTTTACAACACGCGTGCCGAGGTCGACCGACTGGTCGCGGCCCTGCACACCGCCCGGGAGATGCTCGGCTGATGGACCTCAAGGACCTGTACCGCGACATCATCGTCGACCACAACCGGCATCCGCGCAATTTCCGCGAGATCCCGGATGCGGATCGCCGCGCCGACGGCTTCAATCCGCTGTGTGGCGACAAACTGACGGTGTTCGTGAAGCTCGAAGGGAACCGCATCGCCGACGTCTCGTTCAACGGCAGTGGTTGCGCCATCTCCGTCGCATCCGCTTCCCTGCTGACCGAGAGCGTCAAGGGCAAGACCATTGCGGAGGCCGCAGGGCTGTTCTCGCAGATGCACCAGTTGCTGACGCGCGACGACGTCGACATCGACGTCGCCAGCCTCGGCAAGCTGGGCGCGCTGTCCGGTGTCCGTGAGTTTCCGGCCCGCGTGAAGTGCGCGAGCCTCTGCTGGCACACGCTCGACGCGGCGCTGCACCAGCAGGAACAGGTTTCGACCGAATAATCGATCGACAGGAGCCCGCCTTGTACCGAGCCGACAACGAGCCCGTGAACTTCACCCGCGACGTGGACGCGGTGATCGTTCCTGCAGGCGTCAACGTGAAACTGCGCCAGGGCCAGCAGGGCTACATCACGCAGGCCCTCGGTGGCAGCTTCACCGTTTACGTCGAGGGCAACCTCTTCCGCATCGCGGGCAAGGACGCGGACGCGCTCGGCAAAGAGGCGGCGGAAACGCCCGAACTGCCGCCGAATGCAAGCGACGACGACGTGAAGCAGGTTGCCTGGCAGCAGATGAGGGGCTGCTACGACCCGGAGATCCCGATCAACATCGTGGATCTCGGCCTGGTCTATGAATGCGAAGTCATCCCCGACGGCGATGGCCGCGTCCTGTCGATCAAGATGACGCTGACCGCGCCCGGCTGCGGCATGGGTGACGTGCTCGTCGCCGACGTGAAGGAAAAAGTCGGGGTCATCCCGACCGTGAAGCATGCCGACGTCGAACTGGTGTTCGACCCGCCGTGGGACCAGTCGATGATGTCCGAGGCGGCGCGTCTGCAGACGGGGATGATGTGAGCGCACAGCGCGCAAGCTGCGCGACGGCCCGGATGGCCGGAACATCAGGCGCTCGGATATCCGGGCCACATTGCGATTCGCCGGGACGCCGTAAACCCATCCCTGGGGGCTCCGGGCTCGGCGTCCATGCCTCGCACGGCCCGCCGAATCGAATCTGGCCCGGACATCCGGCGCCTATACGGTGCCGCGCGCGGCACCTCGATCGCCTCATTGCGGTCGCGGCAGGTCCGTTGCACTACTCGGCACCATCGCACCACCTGACACCATGACCACCTGGATCCGCGTTGCACCCGCCGTGGACATCAAGCCGGGCGATTACGCCTCGGCCGACGTCGGTGACGCCTTCGTCGCCGTCTACAATATCGACGGCGAGTTCTTCGCCATCGACGACGTCTGCACGCACGACGGCGGCGGTCTCGCCGGCGGCGAGATCCAGGACCACCAGGTCATCTGCCCGCGCCACGGCGCCCGCTTCTGCCTGCGCACCGGCAAGGCGCTGACGCCCCCCGCCTACGAACCGGTCAGTAGTTATGCCACCCGAATCGTGGACGGTTACGTCGAGGTGGCCGGCAAATGACACGAAGACTGACGCTGGTCCGGCATGCGAAGGCGGACACGTCGCTGCCGGGACAGCAGGACTGGGACCGGGTCCTCGACCGTCGCGGCCAGCAGGACGCACCGGAAATGGCTCGCCGCCTCCGCTCGCGCAAACTCAAGCCTGACCTGATCCTGTCGAGCCCCGCCGTGCGCGCACTGTCGACGGCCAGCATCATGGCCCGCGAACTGAAAGTGCCCGCCGACCGGATTGCACAGGACGAGCGCCTATACCTCGCCGACCCGAAGCGGATCCTCGAGGTCATCCATGAATTGGGCGGTGACGCGAAACACGTGATGGTGCTTGCGCACAACCCGGGCATCACGGACTGCGCCAACAAGCTCTCGGCCGGCGATCACATCGACACGCTGCCGACGTGCGGAGTCTTCACCGCGTGCTTCGCGGTGGATGACTGGTCGCAGCTCGGTTGGGAGAGCGGCTGCGAGGCCGAGTTCGACTACCCGCGCAACCTGGCGTAGCGCGCTGCGGCGTCAGCCGCGCCCGAACACCGGAATGGCGGCACCGGTCACCGGCGCAGCCTCCGCCGATGCCAGGAACAGGATCACTTTCGCGATCGCCTCGGGACTCACCCACCGCGTGAAATCCGCCTTGGGCATGTCGAGCCGGTTGCGCGGCGTGTCGATGATGCCGGGCAGGATCGCGTTGACCGTGATGTTGCGATCCTTCAGTTCCTCGGCCAGCGCTTCGGTGAAGCGCTGCACACCCGCCTTGGATGCCGCATAGGCGCCCATGCCCAGCGCCGCCTTGCCCGCCGCACCGGCGCCGATGTTGACGATGCGACCGCCACCGCGCTCGAGCATGGACGGGAGCGCACATTTCGACGCAACGACGGCCGTGCGCAGGTTCGTCGAGTAGAGCGAATCCCAGGTCCCGACGTCGCCGTCCTCGATCTTTTCCCAGCGAAACCCGCCGGCCACGTTGACCAGCACGTCGATGCCGCCGAAGCGCATCGCGATCGCGGCCATCGCCTTCCGCGTCCCATCGACGTCGGCGAGATCCGCACCGCCGAGCAGCATGTGCCCCGCACCGCCGAAATCCCTCTGCAGTTCGGCCGACGGCTGCGACACATCGACCAACGCGAGCCTGGCGCCGGTCTGGCCAAAGGCACGCGCGACCGCCGAGCCAAGCGCACCGAACGCTCCCGTAATCACGACCACCGAGTCGACTGGCTGCATCGTGCCTCCGCGGTACCGTTAGCTCAGCATTCCGGAACGTTGACCGCCAGGCCGCCCTGGCTGGTTTCCTTGTAGATCGTCGACATGTCGTGACCAGTCTGGCGCATCGTGTTGATCACCTGGTCGAGCGACACCTTGTGCGTGCCGTCGCCACGCATCGACAGTCGAGCCGCGTTGATCGCCTTTACTGCGCCCATCGCGTTGCGTTCGATGCAGGGTATCTGCACCAGGCCGGCAATCGGATCGCAGGTCAGCCCCAGGTTGTGCTCCATGCCGATTTCGGCTGCGTTCTCCACCTGCTCGTTGGTGCCATTGAGCGCCGCGACGAGTCCCGCGGCGGCCATCGAACAGGCGACGCCGACCTCGCCCTGACAGCCCATCTCGGCGCCCGAAATCGAGGCATTGCGCTTGTACAGCATGCCAATGGCACCGGCCACCAGCAGGAAGCGCACGATGCCGTTCTCGCTCGCACCCTGCTCGAACTTGCGGTAGTACGCGAGCACGGCCGGCACGATGCCCGCGGCGCCATTCGTGGGAGCCGTGACGACACGCCCGCCGGCGGCATTCTCCTCGTTCACCGACAGCGCAAACGCATTGACCCACTCGATGGCATCGAGCGGACGCTGCTGTGAAGACTGCTCCAGCAGCACGCGTTGCATGCGTGACGCACGCCGGCGCACCTTGAGCACGCCCGGCAGCAGGCCGTTGGCTTCGAACCCACGCTGGATGCAGCCCTCCATGATCGCCCAGAGGTTGAGCAACGCGGCGCGCGTCTCGGCATCGGGTCGGAACGCCCGCTCATTCTCGAGCATCAGCTCGTGCAGTTCGAGACCGCGACTGCGCGCCATCTCGAGCAGTTCGTGGCCCGAAGCAAACGGATGCGGCACATCGACCTGCGGTTCGCCTGCATGCGTCTTGCCGAAATCGCCGGCGCGCACGATGAAGCCACCGCCAGTGGAGAAGAACTCCTCCCGGTGCAACACGTTGTCCGCCGCGTCGAGCGCCGTGAAACGCAAGCCGTTCGGGTGTTGCGGCAGGGTCTGGTCACGGTGAAACAGCAGGTCGAGCGGCTCGTCGAAGTCGATTTCGCGCTTGCCCGCAATCAGGATGCGGCCGGTGCTGCGGATGCGTGCGAGCGAGGGCTCCATCGCCGCCGGATCGATCGTGGCCGGCTGGTTGCCTTCGAGCCCGAGCAGGATCGCGCGATCGGTGCAGTGCCCGCGGCCGGTCAGGGCCAGCGAGCCATAGACCTGCGCCGCGACCTTGTCGACGCGTCCCAGCAGCGACATCGAGTCGAGGTCATGCACGAACGCACAGGCGGCGTTCATCGGCCCCATGGTGTGGGAGCTCGACGGGCCGACGCCGACCTTGAAGATGTCGAGGGCGCTGAGGTTCATGAACTCCTTGCGCGGGCGTGCCCGCTTACTCCATCGCCAGCAGCGAGGCGTTGCCGCCCACCGCCGAGGTATTGATCGTCACCGTGCGCTCGTGCGCGTAGCGGTGGAGGTAGAACGGCCCGCCAGCCTTCGGTCCCGTGCCCGACAGGCCCGAGCCGCCAAACGGCTGCGTGCCCACGACCGCACCGATGATGTTGCGGTTGACGTAGACATTGCCCGCCGCCACACGGCTCGCCACGCGTCGCACGGTGCCGTCGATGCGGCTGTGAATGCCGAACGTGAGACCGAAGCCCGTCGCGTTGATCGCATCCACCAGCGCTTCGAGGTCGCGCGCCTTGTAAGTCACGATGTGCATGATCGGGCCGAACCACTCGCGCTCGAGCATCGACAGCGACGAGATCTCCACCGCGAGCGGCGCGACAAATGTGCCGGCCCGAGTGGCGTCCGGCAGCTTGATGCGGTGGTGCCAGGCGGCCGCCTGCATGACGTCGTGCGCGTGCCCTTCGAGCATGGTGCGCGCCGCTTCGTCGATGACGGGACCGACGTCGGTTTCGAGGTACGCGGGATCGCCGACCACCAGCTCTTCCATGTAGCCGGCCAGCAGCCGCTTCACCTTCGGCGCGATGTCCTCCTGCACGCACAGCACTCGCAGCGCCGAGCAGCGCTGTCCCGCGCTGTTGAACGCCGACTGGACCGCGTCGATGACGACTTGTTCCGGCAGCGCCGAGCTGTCGACGATCATCGCGTTCTGGCCGCCGGTCTCCGCGATCAGCGTGCCGATCGGGCCGTTGCGGCCGGCCAGCGCGCGATTGATGATCCTGGCAGTGTCCGTGGAGCCGGTGAATGCGACGCCCGCGATGCGCGGATCGGCGACCGCCGCTGCGCCGACGACGGCGCCGTCGCCCGGCAGGAAGTGCAGCACGTCGGCCGGCACACCGGCCTGCAGCAGCAGGCGCACCGCGTGCGCCGCCACCAGCGGCGTCTGCTCGGCCGGCTTCGCCAGCACGGCGTTGCCTGCGGCCAAGGCAGCAGCGACCTGCCCCGCGAAGATCGCGAGCGGGAAATTCCAGGGACTGATGCAGGTGAATACACCGCGTCCGTGCAGGCTCAGCTCGTTGCTCTCACCGGTCGGTCCCGGCAGACGTTGCGGGCCCGCAAACTCCTGCCGGGCACGCGCCGCGTAGTACCGCAGGAAATCGACGGCTTCGCGCACTTCGGCGATGCCGTCCGGCACCGACTTGCCCGCCTCCCGCACGCACATCGCAACGAGTTCCGCCGTGCTCTCCTCGAAGAGGTCAGCCGCCTTGTCGAGTGCGGCGCCGCGCTCGCCTGCAGGTGTGGCCTCCCAGGCCGGCTGCGCCTGCACCGCGATGTCGATCGCCGTTCGCACGTGCGCAGCCGTGGCATTCGCCACGCTGCCGACGACGTCGGAATGATTGGCAGGATTGCGAATCGTGTCGGCATCCCCGCTCTTCTCCTCACCGCCAACCAGGGGCGCTGCCACCCAGGCACGACGCGACACGTGCTCCATGCGGTTCGCCATCGCCTTGCACACCGCGCCGTTCGCGAGGTGCACGCCCAGCGAGTTCCTGCGTTCCGGCTGGTAGATGTCGAGCGGCTGTGGGATGCGCGGATGCGCAACCTGGTCGAAGCCGTCCACGGTGCGCACCGGGTCCGCGATGATTGCGTCGATCGGCTCGTTCTCATTGACGATGCGGTTGACGAACGACGTGTTCGAACCGTTTTCGAGCAGGCGACGCACGAGGTACGGCAGCAGGTCTTCGTGCTCGCCGACCGGGGCGTACACGCGGCACGGAATGCCGAGGCCGCTCGGGTCCGTCACGTGCGTGTAGAGCTCTTCACCCATGCCGTGCAGGCGCTGGAACTCGAACTCGAACCCGGCTTTTCTGGCCATGCTGGCAACAGCCGCAACAGTGTGCGCGTTGTGCGTGGCGAACTGCGGGTACAGCACACCCTTGCCCTGTTCGAACGCGAAACGCGCGCAAGCGAGGTACGACACGTCGGTATTGGGCTTGCGCGTGTACAGCGGGTAACCCGGCAGGCCACGCTCCTGGCCGCGCTTGATCTCGGCGTCCCAGTAGGCACCCTTCACCAGGCGCACGTGCAGGATGCGGTTTGTCTCCTGCGCGAGGCCGACGATGTACTTCAGCATCGGCAGCGCGCGCTTCTGGTAGGTCTGCACGGCGATGCCAAAGCCGTTCCAACCGGCCAGCGACGGATCGCGGCACACGGCCGCCAGCTGCTCCAGCGTGAGTTCGAGCCGCTCGGACTCCTCCGTGTCGAGCGTCAGCGCGATACCCGCATCGCGCGCGAGCCGGCACAGTTCCACCAGCCGCGGCGTGAGTTCGCGATGGACGCGTTGCCGGTGCGATCGCTCGAAGCGCGGATGCATCGCCGAGAGCTTTACCGAGATGCTCGGGCGCGATTCGAAGTCCGGGTATTCGTTGACCCGCGCGGCGAGCGCGCCGATGGCCGTGCGATAAGCATCGAAGTACCGGGTGGCATCGGCCGTGGTCAGCGCTGCCTCCCCCAGCATGTCGAACGTGTAGCGATACCGCCGGTTGGCGCCACTCAGCGAGTTATCGAGCGCCTCCTTCATCGTGCGGCCCATCACGAACTGATGGCCCATGATGCGCATGGCCTGGCGCATCGCCGTGCGCACGACGGGTTCGCCCACGCGGCCGACGACGCGGCTCATCACGCTGCCGGGTGCGGCGACGTCGTTCGGGTCGAGTCGCACGATGCGACCCGTCAGCATCAGGCCCCAGGTCGAGGCGTTGACGAACAGCGACTGGCTGTCACCGAGGTGGCTGGCCCAGTCACCGCCGCGCAGCTTGTCCGCGATCAGGCGATCGGCCGTCTCGTCGTCGGGAATGCGCAGCAGCGCCTCGGCGAGGCACATGAGGATGACGCCTTCCTGCGACGACAGGTCGTACTGCCGCAGGAATGCGTCGAGCCCGGTCTTGGCGGCGGGCGCCCTGCGCACAGCCTCGACCAGCTTGCGTGCCGTGGCCTGCACTTCGTCGTGCTGCGCGGGATCGAGGCGCGCCATGTCCGCCAGCGAGCGGACCAGCGACTCCTCGTCACCCAGGAAATCGTCGTTGATCGCCTGACCGACCGGGGTCAGGAAGTCCTCGACATCGGCAAACAGGAAGCGCGACGAGGGCGCTTCGCGATTCGAACCAGACATGGGGAATTCGCCTGCAGAAATGATCCCCGATTCTATCCAAAAACGCAGTCGTCCCGCGGGGGTTCCCCCGCCGCGGGACGTGTTGCACTGCGTTACGAAGCGACTACTTCGTCTCGTAGAGCAGGCCGACCGTGGTCAGCGTGTCGGTCTTTTCGACACCCGGCAGGACATCGGTGTTGTGACGCACCTGGTAACCCACGCGCAGGCCGAGCGCTCCCTTGATCGTGACCTCGAGGCCGAGGTCGTTCTGCACGTAGGTGTTGTCCGAACCGGCTTCCACCAGGAGACGGTCGACGATCTTGGTCGTCTCGGTGAGCTGGTGGTCGAAGCCCAGGTCGCCGCGGAAAATGAAGCCGTCCTCCGACTCGCCCGTGGCGAGGATTTCAGCATAACGGTAACCGGGGCCGCCCTGCACCCACAGCTTCGTGCGCTCGCTGTCGATGATCCTGTAACCGACACCGCCGGCCAGCGAGGCCTGGTAGTTGAACTGGCTGAACCGGTCATCGTCGTAGCGGCCGGCGCCGAAGGCGTAGGCGCGGTCGGTGAGGGCATACTGGGTCTGGCCACGGACTTCCCAGCGCTGCGCGGTGGTGGTGCCGCCTTCGCTGCCGTAGTTGCCGGCGAAGCCGAGCGTGTGCTGCCACTTGTCGACCGTGTTCTTCAGTTCGAGCGCGGCGCTGGCCGCCTGGTTCTCACTGTTGCCGGTCGCAAACGACGCACCGACGTTGCCCTTGCCGGTCCAGTCGGCCAGGGCGGGGGTGGCCGCGCCGCAGAGTGCGAGGGCTATGCAAAAGTGGGGGAAACGGATGGTCGACATCGAGGGCTCCTTGCCGGTCTTTTGGTGGAAAAAGGGCGCGCGAGTATAACCGCTCGACCGATGGACACATAAACAGGCTGACTCAACCTGAAACGAGCTTGCATCGGCTCCACGGCACGCGAAAACTGCGCTGCCAGTGAACCCGGACGCACCCGATGCCTGAAACCGCGCAGAAGATCGTCGCCACCGTCGAAAACTTCATGACCGACGTCGTGGACGCCTCGAACACGAAGCCCGTCCTGGTGGACTTCTGGGCCCCCTGGTGCGGGCCTTGCCGCACGCTCATGCCGTTGCTCGACCGGATCGCGGACGACTACGAGGGCCGCTTCATCCTTGCCAAGGTCAACACCGAAGAACAGCCGCAACTGGCAGCGCATTTTCAGATACGGAGCATCCCTACCGTCCTGCTCATCCACCAGGGCGAAGTGGTCGACCAGTTCGTGGGCCTGCAGCCGGAACCGGCCATCAAGGCCCTGCTCGACCGGTTCGTGGGTCCAGTGGGCGAAGTCGCCGAACCGGTGGCTGCGGCCCCGGAGCCGGACCGGCCGGAGGACCTCGCCTCGCGGCTGCTGGACCAACGTGAGCCCGTGGGCGCGGCCGCGGCGATCGCGGCACTGGCGGCCACCCGGGCCGATCATCCGCAACTGGAGGCACTGCGGGCACGGCTCGCGTTCGTCGAGATCGCCAATGCC
>Ga0315275_10008011_pt1 | contig 10266 bp, 7 predicted proteins | sample YL17G03_0_MG_FD_205557 | JGI IMG/M metagenome (GOLD analysis project Ga0315275, IMG submission 205557) | Sediment microbial communities from Yellowstone Lake, YNP, Wyoming, USA - YL17G03_0 | ecosystem: Environmental > Aquatic > Freshwater > Lake > Sediment | place: USA: Wyoming | collected...
AAACCGGGATGCCGTTGACGAAGCCGCATCCGGCCTCAAGGATCTGCTCTACGTACCACTTGGTGGCTTCCTCGCTGCCCACCGGCAGGAAGTTCACCACCACGTCGGTGCCCGAGTCCCGCAAGAGCTTGACGATGTCGTCGGTCTTGCCGGGAGCCTTCTTGATTATCTTCGAAAGATAATGGCCCAGGCCGTCGTGGGTCATGCCCCTGGCCACCCGCACGCCCAGCTTGGGCACGTCGCAGAACCTGTAAGTGTTGTTGGGCTTGGTATAGATTGCCTCACTCAAGTCCTTGCCGACCTTGTTGATGTCGATGTCGATTGCCGCGCTGAACTCGATGTCCTTGACGTGATAGCCGCCCAGATTGACGTGCATCAGCCCCGGAACAAACTCGTGTTCCTTGGCGTTACGGTAATAGTAGACACCTTGCACCAATGAGGACGCGCAGTTACCGACACCGATTATCGCGGCTCTTACCTTTGCCATCTCACGAACCTCCAGTTACTACCCGTTCTGTTTGCCCATGAGCGACCTGGTTCGGATCAGTCTCTCCACGGCCGTGATGTTGGCCAGGACGGCTACGAGCCAGATCGCCCATTTGAGGACGTTCGCCCCTATCAGAGCGCCCAGGATCAAAATAACGAGCCTCTCCGGACGCTGGAGCATCCCGCTCTTACATGAGAACCCAAGGCCCTCCACGCGGGCCTTGAGATAGCTGACCATCAGGGAGCCGGCAAGTGCGAGCAAAACGCCCCAGAGCGTTGCATCTCCCCGGTAGAAGATGGCAAGTCCGATGAAGACCGCAATCTCCGAGTACCGGTCGATCGTTGAGTCGAGGAGGGCGCCGAACTTGGTCTCCTTGTTCCCGAGCCTGGCCAGAAGCCCATCGGAAAGGTCAAACAGCCCGGAGACTCCCAGGAGGACGCCTCCGAGCCTCACCATCCCCTTGCCAAAGGCCACACCCGCACCCACGGCAGGGAATAGCCCGAGCACCGTCAAGGCATTCGGGCTTACATGACTCGCGCTCAAAGCCCTCGCGAGCGGCTTGAGCAACTTCCGAAACCAAACCCTGAAACCTAAGGGTATGAGCAAATCTCTCTCCGTCCCCTCTCGGCCTGGGGCTCCTTCGGGTCTTGCCCGTCCCCCGTGCCCATCTCCCTCGAGGGCTCAGAATCCTTCTTGAAATCGCCAGATGTTAACAGCGCCACCTATCTGTGTCAAGCAAAAGGGCACGCCGCCCGATTGACTGTTAACGCATGGCCTGCGGCTTCCCGATATAGCTTGATGGGATGGGACCGCCATGAACCAGGTCATTCTGATTACAATTGATACCGTAAGGGCAGACCACCTTGGCACCTACGGCTGGCACCGGGCTACCAGTCCGGCGCTCGACCGTCTGGCGGCCGATGGCGTCACCTTCGATTGGGCCCTGAGTCCCGCGTCTTACACCGGTCCTGCCCATTACTCGATAATGACATCCCGGTACCCCAGTTTCCACGGAGTGCAGTTCTCGAACAGCCGCCTGGCGGCCGATAACTGCAGCGACACCACCCTCGCCCAGGCCTTAGGTCAAGCCGGCTACGCAACAGGGGCGTTTGTGAGCGCCTCGGTCTTAGGCCTCCGCAATCTCCGCCCCATGGCCAGGGGCTTCGAGGCCTATGACGACCGGATGACCCGTAACGAGAGCAATCGGGCCACGGAGCTTAGGCGGCTGGCTGCCGATACCACTGGCGCTGCGCTGGCTTGGATCCGCGAACACCGGGACCGGGACTTCTTCTGCTGGATTCACCTTATGGACGTCCACGGGCCCTATGAGGCTCCCGAGCCCCACGGAGGGCAGTTCATTGACCAGGTAACTGGGACGGAGCCCTGGATGCTCGAAGCCGTCCGCGACGGTGAGATCGGCGGCATCCCGGAATACCAGATGCTGAACGTGGTTCGGGCTCCCGACGGCAGGGTTCTGGACTACGAGCGGAATTACAACTACTACGCAGGCCGGTATGACGGGGGGATACGCTACGTCGATGCTTGTGTCGGGGGCTTGCTGGACGACCTGCGGGGTCTCGGCCTCTACGATGACCTCTTGCTCGTGGTGACGTCAGACCACGGCGAGGCCCTCGGCGAGAACGGTGTCTTTTTCTTTCACGGCCTCACCGTGTCCATGGACCAGATCCGGGTACCGTTAATCGTACGGCTTCCCGACCGGGTAGGGCGCGGCGCTGAGCGGGTCGAAGTCCAGGTAAGCACCTTGGACATCGCTCCTACCATCCTTGATTATCTCGGCCTCGGCGGGCTCAGGGCCCAGGGCACGTCTTTGCGCCCGTTGATGGAGGCCCGAGCGGGTGGCGAGGCAGCCAGGCGGGTCATCTTTTCGGAGACCGAGACCCAGGTCTCGGCCGTTGATCACGAGCGCCAGGTGCTGCTTGGGCGGGGGATCCCATCGGTCAAGCAGTTTCCCTTCTTCCACCCTGCCGCACCCGACAGTGAGATGGTGACGGCCTACCGCGGAGGCGCCGCCACCCCGCACGACTCGGAGCGGCCGCTGCTGGAGACGCTCGCAGCCGACTTCGCCCGGCGCGGCCGCGAGGCTGCGGCCCCGAGCCCCGCAGTTGGGACAGGCAGTGACGACGAACAACTCCTCCACCGCCTCAAAGCCCTCGGTTACGTCACCTAAATCTGGTGACACAAAACAGATTTCCCGGCCGACGAGCTACGGCCTCGAGTACATCTAGTATGTCACCCCCAGCTGCCAGTTGAGAAAGAGCGCCTCATCGGTAAGGTCGTCGATCTGCTTGGTAACTGGCGTCCCGCCCGAGTGTCCCGCCTTGGTGTCATAGCGCAGCAGGATCGGGCGCTCCGCAGGGTCGGACCCTGTCCGTGCCTGAAGCAGGGCTGTCATCTTCCGGGCGTGGAGCGGAGCCACACGCGTGTCGGCGTCCCCCGTGACTAAGAGCACGGCCGGGTACTTCACGCCAACCTCGACGCGATGATAAGGGGAGTAAGCATAGATGTACTTGAACTGCTCGGGATTGTCCGCCGAGCCGTATTCCGGCACCCAGTATGCCGCGACCAGGAACTTGTGGAAGCGGACCATGTCAAGCAACGGGTAGTAACACACGACAGCTCGGAACAGATCAGGCCGCTGAGTAAGCGCAGCACCAACCAGCAAGCCGCCGTTGCTGCCGCCCTCGATGGCCAACTTCTCCGGGCGGGTGTAGCCTTGCTCGACGAGCCACTCGGCCGCCGCAATGAAATCATCGAAAGTGTTCTGCTTCTTGTCCAGCATGCCTGCCCGGTGCCACTCCTCCCCAAACTCGGAACCGCCGCGCAGGTTGGGCTCCGCGAAAACGCCGCCCTCGGAGAGCCACAGGGCCGCGCTGGTGGAGTAGTAGGGCGTTGCGCTCGATCTGAAGCCGCCATAGCCCGTCAGCAGGGTCGGGTTGGATCCGTCCAACTTGAGGTTCTTGGCATGACCCACGAACATGGGCACCCGCGTGCCGTCCTTGGACGTGTACCAGACCTGCTCAACCGTGTAATTCTCGCTCACCAGGGGTACATTGATCCGGGCCCAGACCGCGGTTGTGCCGTCGTCCATGAAGTAGTTATAGATGCGGGTCGGGATGTGGTACGACGAAAACGTGAAGAAGACCTCGCTGGCCTGCCACCTTCCGCTCAAGCCCCCCACATAGCCGATTGCGGGCGGTTCGATTGTCCCGGCGGGTTTGCCGTCAGCCTCGAAGATGGAGACCGACGGAATGGCATTATGAATGTAGGTGACCAGCAGTTTGCCGCCGGCGACCGCCATGCCGTCTATGATGTCGCCGGACTCTGGCACGACCACGCGCCAGGCCTCCTGCCGCGGGTCCGCCAGGTCAACCCGGATTATCCTTCCCCTGGGCGCCTGCCAGTCGGTCTTGAGGAAAAGCCAGCCACCACCAAACTTAGGTTCGAAGCTCGCGTCGAAGCCCTCCACCACCGCCTTCGGTTTGCCGCCGGCGGTGAGGTCCGCGAGGTAGAGATCGTTGCTCGAGGCCGAGCCGTGCCAGACATCGAACAGGAGATAGCGGTCGTCATCGGAGAGAGCCACGCCAACGCCCATCTCGGGGCCCAAGCCCTCGCCGAAGATCTGGACGTCTTTGGCTATGTCGGTGCCCATCACGTGGTGGAGCACCTGGTTACCCGTGCTGTCATGGCGGGCGTAATAAAGCCCCGAGCCATCACGCGTCAGGCAGATGCTATAGTATTCAGCCTTAGGCAACGAATCAGCAAGATCCTGCCGCTTATCCACGTCGAGGATCCTGACGGCAACTTCGTCCTCTCCGCCCTGGCGCAGACCGTAGGCGACCAGCCTGCCCTCCGCGGTGATATCTTCGATCTCGAGGTTCACGGTGTGATCAGCGCTCAGGGGGTGCGGGTCAATCAGCAGCTCGTCATCTCCCGACAAGCCATTCCTCACGTAGATGGCAGACTGGTCCTGATTGGCCAGGCGCTTCATGAAGAAGTACCTGCCGCCACGCTCGGTGGGAGTTGTGTAGGCATCGATGCGCTTGAAGGCGGTAATCCTCTGCTTGATCCTGTCGCGGCCGGGCAGGGCCTCCAGGACAGCCCGCGTATAAGCATTCTCGGCGTCGATCCAGGCCCGGGTCTCGGGACTCTGCTGATCCTCGAGCCAGCGATATGGATCCGCGATGCGCACCCCGCTTACCACATCCTCAACATTATCCTTCCGAGTGCTCGGGACGTTGGCGCAGAGCGCGCCCTGGATCGCAACCGTCAACAAGCACAGGGAGACTAAGACCGCCAGCTTTGCCATATGGTTTCCGACCTCCTGTTCACGCAGGTTCAAGTATCGCGCCATTCCGAAGTGATGATCTCCACCTCGCTGACGCCGCATTCCTCTCAGACTGGCGCGCCGAGCCACGCAGATACCGCACCGGCGCCTACTGTGCCAGAAACCAGCTCCGGGGGAGCAGGGTTTCGTAAACTGATCGGATCTACTGGCTGGTCTCGAGAAGATCGATGTAAGCTCCTCTTACGAGGTCGGCATCGCTGATCCCCATCTTAGTCATGAGGTCGCGAGCCGCGCCCAATCCCTGTTCCACGCTCCAGCCGCTTACCAGCGTAACCTCGAGCTCCATGAAAGTGCCCAGGCCCTCGACGCTGTCAAGGTGAACCCGCGTGTTGCCGACCATGTAGAGCCGCCGGTGCTTGCGAACGACGCCCCTGACACCCAGCGCAGCTGCAAGCAGACCTTTCAGCGATTCCGGGTCGGGGGCCGGAGACACCAGATAGCGAGAAGGTTTGGGACCCAGGCTGTCTTCGCGTTCATAGTAGATCAGACAGGCGCCGCCGGGACGGGTCACACGGAGTTTGAGACGCCCGGCCGTTGTTCGGAAGAAAGTGTCCTCCTGGAAAGTTGCCTCGCAGGGCTTGTCACTCAGCGGCTCGACAAGCGATCTCAGCCTGTCTAGATCACTCACCCGTGCTTTTATCTCGACATTGGTCGGCATCGGTCCTCACCTGGTCAGGGCAATGATCGCTATTCGAGCAGCCGTGCCGCGAGGCGATAGCCACCGTAAAGGCCTGCGCCGGTGCCGACAGCGCTTGCCACAACCGCGGTCACCATCCCAACGTGCGCGCCCAGCCACCATCCGAAAGCTCCCCCAACCGTTGCGCCCACGAAACCAAGCAATCTTCTCGTGAATCACCCCTTACGGCCCGGCGGCCTCGATCACGATCCTCGCGAGATCAACGAAACTAGGGAGCCCGATCTCCGCGGCGTCCCCATTGGTATCCGGTTCGGCTGTCATCACGATCACAAGCTGCTTGGCCGGGGCCACCAGGACATACTGGCCGCCGTGACCATAGGCCGTGAAGGCGCCCAGCTCCGGAACCCGCCACCAGTAGAAGCCGTAATCGAAGCCGTGACCGGCACTCTCGGGGTCCATGTCAGTCTGCTTGGCCGTCGAGGTATCGATCCAGGCCGATGAGACCACCTGCTCACCGTCCCACAGTCCACGCTGGACCACGAGCTTCCCCAGCCGCGCGAGGTTCCGTGGCGCAAGGTAGAGACCGTAGGCCCCGTAGGTCGTCCCGTCGCGTTGCCTGAGCCAGATAAAATCGGAGATGCCGATCTTGCCGAAGAGGTTGGTGACGGCGAACTCCTCGAGGCTTGCCCCCGCCAGGCGCTCCAGGGCGGCGCCCACCAGGTGCGGATCGCAGTCCTGATAGTTGTAGTACGTGCCCGGCTCGTGAACGAGCGGTTTCCGGAGGATGTGCGCTGTCCCGTCGCCCCGGACATCGTAGGCCATCTCGAGGGTGAAATCGTCGTTGCTGAAATCCAGGCCGGATTTCATGGTAAGAAGATCGCGCAGGGTGATCGCCCGCCTGGCCTCATCGGCGCCGGCGCCGAACTTGTCGGGGACGATGCTATAGAGCGTGCGCCCGACACTGTCTAAGATGCCCTGATCGATCGCTATCCCGACCAACAGGGAAGTGACGCTCTTGGTCGCCGACTGGATGGCGCGCTTCGTGCCGATGTCGTCCAAATCCCGGCAGTAGCCCTCGGCCACTAGATAGCCGTTACGGACCACCAGCAGGCTCCTGGCAGTCACGAAGTCGTCTTCGGAGAAGAAGAGGTCATAGCTCTCCTTCAGCTTGGCGGCGTCGAAACCCTGCGACGCCGGCGTGGCGACCAGCCAGCCGTCATCCAGCACGGCCGGAACGTCGTTCAAGGGAATCTTGAGCCTGGCATCCGGCACACAGCCGGCGAGGCCGAATGCGATTAGAAGCGCACCTGATCCGCGGGCCAAGAGACCCAGAGCAGCCGCGAGCCTGGTCTTAGAAGTCATGGGTCACCCTCAGCGAGAAAGTGCTCGAGCTCATCCTAATGGTTTCAGGCTCGGGGTACCGGCGATATTGGAATCCGTACTTCGCCCAGAAGGCCCAAGAACCCTTGAGCGCGAAGGCGTAAGAGAGCGATGCGTCAAGCGAGAGCAGCTCGCCAAACACCGCCACGCTCATGTTTTCCTGCGGCTTGCTCAAGTAGAAGCCGGGGTTCTTGAAGTCGTCGACCTTGTAATAACGGGAGCGCGGCGGCCGGGAGACCAGCGACACCATCGGCACGGCCAGCGTGATTTCGAAGCCGTGCCCTTTCGCCAAACGCACTTCGTGCTGGATTACGCCGGCGAGATCGTAGGTCGTGATCCAGTACAGATGCTCTTCATCCCAGTCGAGGTAGAGTTGCAGATCCGAGTTCCGCCCAAAGCTTCCGCCCAGAAAGGTGCTCGCTCGCCCGCCGGACCAGGCAGTCCGGCGAAGATAGGCGTAGCCCGCCCTCAGGCCGAGAGCCCCGGCCCGATGGCCGTAGCGGTTGGTAAGCAAACCAAGGGGAAGGTCGAGTTCCACGCCTTGACAACTGACCGGGCTTCTACGCCAGTAGGCGAAGTCCATCGCGGCCCCGGGGCCGTCCCACTTGAGTGGACCTATTATATCGTCGCGCAGGGCCATGTGGAGTGCGCCCAGCGCCAGAGCGATGCGATTGGCTGAGCGCGCGCCGCCATCGGGGACGACTGGCGGGGCCGTCTCGCGAGGTGAGGCCGGCACGTCAGCCGCAGCCGGCATAACGGCGGCTCCGCCGACGGCCGCAAGTACCAGGACAAGTAGAGCAAGCCTCGGCGCCCTAATCACCATCTACGCCATCTCCATCGATTTCCCCAAGAACAAGACCAACGGCGTGCCCGGTCAGCTTGATGCTCCGAGCGCGTCTTGTGATTGTAAACATCCGTCCCTGTGGCACGCAAGGATTTCGTTGGGGATCGGCAGCGCCCGCGGCTGCTCATTCGGCAGGCAACCAGCCCCCCTCAGGTATGAAGCCGGCACCTATACGGCTGCGGACCGGCCCGCGACCCATCCCGTGGAAAACGCGGCCTGCAGGTTGTAGCCGCCGGTATCCGCATCTATGTCCAGGACCTCGCCGGCGAAATAGAGGCCCGTCACCAGGCGGGACGCCATCGTCCGCGGATTGATCTCCCGAGTCTCAACCCCTCCCGCGGTGATCATCGCCTCGGCAAACTGGCGGTGCCCGGAGACCTCGAGGCGAAAATCCTTAAGCCATGTGCGCAAGCGCCGGCGCTCTTCGGCGGTCACCTGGTGGGCGAGCCCGGCCTGTAAGATACCCGTCGACTGCGCACATACCAAGACCAGTCTCTTCGGCAGCAGCCTGTTGAGCCAACCGGCCACCCGCTGCTTGCCGTGCGAGCTGAGCTCACGCAGCAAGAGCCGATCGAGCTCGCGCTCATTTAGACCGGGCTTGAGATCGATCGAAAGCACGACGCGTCCACCTGCGGCGAGCGCATCGACAACCTGTTTGCTGAGGGACAGGATTGCAGGCCCGGAGACACCAAAATGGGTGAAGAGCATCTCCCCTGAAAGCTCCGCGCGTTGCCTGCCGTTAGCCAGCACCCGAACCGACACATCACGGAGGCTCAAGCCCTGGAGACTGCCGGCGACGGCCCCGGCAATCTCGAGAGGAACCAGCGACGGCCTGATCGGCACGATGGTGTGGCCGGCCGCCGCGGCCAGCCGGTACCCGTGGCCGGTCGATCCCGTGGCCGGATATGAGGCTCCGCCCGTGGCCACGATAACTGCGTCGGCTTTCCGGGCCCGAGCGCCGGCAGTCTGGACCCCGACCAGCCGGCCCTGCTCGGTAATCAGCCGTTCCACCGGAGTCCGCAGCCGGAGCTTCACACCGCACCTGCCAGCCCAACCAACCAAGGCATCGACCACGTCGTGGGCCCGGCCGCTGGCCGGAAAGACGCGCCCACCATCTTCAACGACCGTACGAACACCCAGGCTCTTGAGCAACGCCACCAGGTCCGCGGTGAAAAACCGGGAAAATGCGAACCGCAGGAACCGCCCCCGCGGTCCGAAATGGCTCAGGAATTCGGGTAGCGGAGCAACATTGGTGAGATTGCAGCGCCGATTGCCCGAGATGCCGAGCTTGCGTCCCGGCCGGTCCATCTTCTCAAAGAGCAGGGTCTCGGCACCCGCCAGCGCAGCCTCCCCGGCAGCCACGAGGCCCGCCGCACCGCCCCCTATGACAATGACCTGGCGCTTCGCCATCAGAACCTCAAGCCCCCGCGTTTACGAGATCGACGGTCGGCAGGAACAGTGGCGCATGCCTCGCGTGCGTTGCCTGTTCAAAGGCGTAGGCGATCCTGATAAGCGCCGGCTCGCTGTACGCACCGGCAAAGAAGGACATCCCTATCGGCAAACCGAAGACGTAACCGAGAGGCACCGTGATATTGGGATATCCGGCCACGGCCGCCGGGGACGAACTGCCGCCCGTGTAGTGATCGCCATTGACCAGGTCGGTCGGCCAGGACGGGCCTCCCGTCGGAGCGAGGATGGCATCCAGCTTGTGCTCACGCAAGACGGCATCGATGCCTTCATCCCTGGAAAGCAGCTTCGCGGTCGACAGCGCCTCCAGGTACTCCGGAGCCGTCAGCGGACCCTTCTCCTGGGCCATGACGAAAATCTCCTGGCCAAAGTAGGGCATCTCGGTTGCCCGGTTGGCTTCGTTGTACTTGATCAAGTCCTCGAGTGAGCCGGCCGGCGAGCTGACGCCGCGCGCCGCCAGGTAGGCATTCAGGTCAGCTTTGAACTCATAGAGCAGTATGTCGAACTCGGGTTTATCCAGCTCACCGGGTTTGGGAATGTCCGCCGGGTCGACTATGGTGGCTCCGTGGCTCTTCATCACGCCCAAGGCTTCTTCGGCAAGCGCAACCACCAGCTCGTGTGACGGGAAAAGGTTACGGGCGACCCCGATGCGGACGCCTTCCATGCCACGGGGGTCGAGAAACCGAGTGTAGTCAACGGAACCCCATTCCCGGCCGGCCCCGGTTGCGGCATCGGCGGGATCGGAACCGGCGATCATGCCGAGCACGGCCGCCGCGTCCGCGACAGTTCGCGCCATCGGCCCCGCCGTGTCCTGACTATGGGAGATGGGCACAATCCCCGACCGGCTTATGAGTCCCACGGTAGGCTTGATTCCCACGACCGAATTGGCCGATGAAGGGCACACGATCGAGCCATCGGTCTCGGTCCCGATCGCTGCGGCACACAGATTGGCCGCCACGGCTACTCCCGAACCGGAGCTCGAGCCGCAGGGGTTGCGATCGAGGACGTAGGGATTGTGAGTCTGCCCTCCCCTGCCACTCCAGCCGCTCGAGGAGCGCATCGACCTGAAGTTGGCCCATTCACTG
>Ga0315275_10008014_pt1 | contig 10264 bp, 3 predicted proteins | sample YL17G03_0_MG_FD_205557 | JGI IMG/M metagenome (GOLD analysis project Ga0315275, IMG submission 205557) | Sediment microbial communities from Yellowstone Lake, YNP, Wyoming, USA - YL17G03_0 | ecosystem: Environmental > Aquatic > Freshwater > Lake > Sediment | place: USA: Wyoming | collected...
GGTTCTGGGCGGCCTCGATGGAAAGGTCCTGATTGCGGTCAACGATGGGACTGCAGAACTGCCGGACTTCACGGTTGTCCTGACGGTTCAGGAGGGTGTTGGTGATTTGCTGGTTCCCACGGGGCGATCGAGTGTGGCGGTCTTTGATCTCAACGGTGACGGACGCAAGGACCTGATCTGTGGCAACACCGCAGGCCAAGTGGTCTTTTATCCTAACGTAGGTACAGATGTATCTCCAACATTTGCTCATCACGAGATGATATCATGCAATGGTGAACCAATCGATCTGGAGGGGGATGCACGATCCCGTCCGGACGTAGCAGATGTTGATGGAGACGGCATCGCTGAAGTATTGGTCGGTGCTCAGGATGGCAAGGTGCGGCAATATGATCTGCCAATTGGAGGTCAGAGTAATGCTCGGCAGTTCCTAATAGTTAGGCTCACAGGTCAAGCCGAGGCCGCTCAGGGTGATCCGGCTGCCTTCAGTGCCCTCCCAACTGGTCTGACATTCGAGTATGAATGGAGCTTCGCAGACGGCACACCATCGGTCAGAGGATTTGGTCTGAGTACCATGGAGCACGCTTTTGCCGTTGCCGGTAGCTACACGGTTGCTGTGACAGTCACGGATGCCTACGGGGAAAGCGACTGGGATATCTTCACGATCGCCATAGTCAACATCGCACCCATTGTGGATGCCGGGTCCGATCGGACTGTAGATGAAGGTCAGATGTTTGGACTGGGGATCACGTTCAGCGATACTGGCATTTTGGATACACATGAGGCTCTGCTCGACTGGGGTGATGGCACAAGTGAGCCAGGTGTGCTCTCGGAATCAGAGGGCGTTGGCACGGTGTTTGCCAGCCACATGTATGGAGACGACGGAATCTACACTGTAGAAGTACGTATAACCGACAATATGGGAGAAAGTGGCTGTGATCAGTTAGAGGTCACAGTCTTGAACGTCTCCCCGACCATTGTCCTGAGCGGAGCAGGATCGACAGATGAGGGATCGGCTTATACCCTTACGCTCGGGCCGGTAACTGATCCGGGCGACGACACCATCAGCAGCTATATTGTGCACTGGGGAGATGGCACCACAGGGACATACAGCGCCGCCTGCGATGTAACTCACGTTTATCCCGATGGCCCGGCGGTTCACACAATCAACGTCGACCTGATGGATGAGGATGGCTTGCATGGCGGAGCGGGCAGTCTGTCGGTGTCGGTGACGAACGTCGCGCCTGCCATCGCGGTGGATGCCGCGTCAGTGGTGGTGGACGAGTCCGACACGGCCACAAATACGGGGACCTACAGTGATCCGGGCGACGACACAGTGAACTTGGTGGTTTCGATTGGCACGATCGTAGATCACGGCGACGGCACCTGGAGTTGGTTCTTCAATACCCGTGATGGTACCGACGAGAGCCAGGTAGTGACTGTGATGGCCACGGATAGTGATGGGGCAACGACCAGCACGAGCTTTGATCTACGCGTCAACAATCTCGTGCCTCTGCTGGTGATTGACGGCTCTGGCAGCGTGGAGGAGGGAACTCTGTACACGCTGTACCTTTCGTCGAGTGATCCGGGTGCTGATACGATCAGCTTGTGGTTGATCGACTGGGGCGACGGAATGCCTGAGACAGCAGCGGGCAACCCGTTCTCTGTGACTCATGTCTATGCCGACGGGCCTGCCAGTTATACTATTGCTGCGCAGGCGACAGATGAGGATGGAACCTATGAGGCCAACAGCCTGGCGCTAACGGTCGCGAATGTGGCTCCGACGGCAATCGCTTCTCCCGACACCCAGAACGTGCAGTACAGCGACGCTATCACTGCTGTCGTGATAACGGCGACCGATGTGCAGACCGATCAGATGAATGCTTCCGTGTCATACAGTAGCGATGGTGGCGTGACCTTCCTGCCGGGTCTACCGGATGCACTGTCGATTGCGGGTGGCCTTGCCTTCACAGGTAGCCCTGATCAGGTGGGTACGGGCACTTGGACTCTGGCCGGGATCGCCGACCTCGCACCTGGTACGTATATCATTCGCGTGACGGTCAGCGATAAAGACGGTGGGTTGTCGGCAGCGGGCACCACGCTCGTGGTGACCCAAGAGGATGCGGTAGCAACCTATAGCGGGCCGCAGGCTGTGTCCACGAGATCGACCAAGGATAGGTTTGCCACGGTAGAACTGCGGGCCGTCATCCAGGATACCACGGTCGTTGACCCCTTCTCTGATCCTCAAGTTGGGAACATCACCAAGGCCACAGTCACGTTTGTCAACCGTAGTACCGGAGTTGTCATTGCACAAGGTGTTCCTGTGGAACTCCTGACAAGCGGTGACAGCCGGACCGGCGTAGCCCTGTTCGATTGGCAGGTGAATCTTGGGGCCAGTGCCTCCATGACGTTCACGGTCGGGATCATCGTCGAGGGGTTCTATACTCGCGACAGCCCAGCCGACAATACGGTCGTTGCCGTCTCCAAGGTGGTGACCACAAACGAGGTCACGGGTGAGGGGCGGTTGATTAACAGGAATTCGGCGGGGCTCTATGCAGGCGATGTGGGGCTGCACACGGATTTCGTATTCCAGGCGAAGTACAACAAGCAGACAGAGAGCCTCAAGGGGAACGTGAGTATGACGATCCGCCAAGCCGGGCGTACGTACGAGGTCAGGAGCAGTGACGTCAGATCCCTCGTGGTCAGTTCGGACGGGAACAAGACTACGGCCACAGTGATCTTCAAGGCGATCTTGCTTGATGTCACCAATCCCAAGAAGCCGATCACCGTAGCCAATAATCTGTCTCTGGTGATAACCTTGACCTCGGTGAAGAAGCCCGTGGTCCGGTCGATAGGCATCACGCTCTGGGACGGCAGCCAACTGTTGTTTTCCAGTCGCTGGTCTGGCACCAAGACAACTGAGCAACTCTTGGACCGCGGGAGCATAACGATTCAGTAGGTTCATCTTCGTGTGGCAAGCAGCGACCGAAACTCGACAGTTGAAAACACAGGCATGTGCCCTGTGGGGACCGCGAATGTTGCGGTGGTTGCCCGTGACATCATGTCTTTAAAATGTCTCCAGCCGTGTCAATTCCGGCGAAAACCGGCACCCTGACACCCCCTGTCAAGCACAAAAGAACGCAGGTTGAGCAACTTATGGGTCTCGAAAACGGACAACAAGTCCGGAACCCCGGTTTGTAAGTGCTTGTCACAAAACGACTAACAATTGACATTACAGGACTTATGATGCTGGCCGAAGCGGAGCCGAAGCCGCGCCGAAGGCGAAACGAATCCCCTTGTGGCGCGCCTGTTGCGCGCTTCGCGGCTTGGGTTGGTCCATTCAGTCACAACTGTGACGTGCTGCGTATGATGCAAAGAAAGGGCCGGCGACTCTGTTGTCCACCAGCCCTTGGCAGAATATTGTGGCACTCCTCAAGCGAAAGCGAGGAGAAACAGGGAATACAAAGAATGCCTACGTGAGAAAGCTATATTACGTCTACGCGACATGCCGACGGGCGAAAATAGGCAAGCCAAGCGAATACCAGGCGCACTCTGGTACGTACTTGGTGACATTGCTGGCAGGAGCGATCATGATTTCCTGACGATATTGCAGACCTCAACATGGTGGTTGGCAGGAAAAAGGAGGGGCGGCAGTCTCGCTTAGATCGAGAGCCTGTCCTGAGCCGAGTGAAGGAGTGAACTGCGTAAAGCATCCGGCCTTCGTACTGGAGACTCATCGCACATCCCGCAACCAGGATCGCTGAGATGAAGATAACGCAGATGAACTGCCGCAGATCCATCCGATCCGCCTCCACAACGTGTCAAGTGCTTGGTCAGTCCCCCTTCATAGCCCGCCCAACCCGTTTCAACTGCGCCATGCCGAAGTCTTTCAATAGGCCGGTCTTGGGGTCAAAGGGCCAGTCGAGCGTGCAGACACCCCCCTGGCTATTGCACGTGTGGATCCAGTCGATCAACTCCTGATCACTGAACTGGTTGGCGTTGCCCTGGCCATGGTAGACGTTGCCACAATAAATCTTGCCATGCCACAAAATGCCTTCTTGTGGCGGCAACTGTTGGGGTGTGAACCGTTCTAGATCCTGCTTGCTCCACGTGTCGCCTCCCGTGTAATCATCAACCCCTTTGCAGACGCAGGCTTGTTCGTTGGCGCCATAGCTGAAGGCGATGATCGCCTTGGGATTGGTACAATGGACGATGGATTCAATCGTCCCCCAGTCATCCGGCCGGACCTTGTACGTGTTTAGTCCCATGCCATCAAACCACCAGCCGGCGATCTTATCTTGGTAGCGGTCCGCGTACTCCTTGAGAATCGCAAGCCGCCGCCGGCGGGATTCGTCCGAGGGGGGCAAGTTGTTATTGAACTCCCCACGCGACCTAGCATCGCCCAACCCGGCGGAAACCTTCGGCTCTTTCATGTAGCCGTTCAAGCCGGCAAAATAGCAGATCAGCTTCACGCCCCTGGCATTGAGCGCCTCCGCCAAATCCAGGATCAGATCTCTGCGGGAACACTTCTCCCCCGGCGCATACCCGGTGTAGTCGCCGAATGCCTTATTGGGAGCACAAGGCCACGCGAAGTAGTGATCGTCGAGGCAGAAGATGACCCACCCGACTTTCGCCTCGGCCATCTGCTGGGCAAAGCCCTTCACATCGAACCCATCCACAAACCGGTTCCACTCCCCGGCGGTCATTTGCGACGGATTCGGGAACTGGGGTTTGGTCTTGATCGAGTAGCCCAGAAGAATTCGGTACTGGTAGTGCAGGAAAATCCCATACTTGCCTTGGCTCATCCAACTTGTGTCGCCGGTCCCGGCCAAAGCCTGAATCGGGAACAAGAAGGCTGCCATCAAAGCCACGAGAGCAATACGTATGATTTTTATCACCCTGGATTTCATAGTCGAGTTCATAGATGGCACTCCTGCATGCTACACGTCCCAAGACCAATAGGTCTATTGGACGGCAAGTTAAGGTCTTCCCCATCGTAAAATCCATGCGCATCATTGAAGGTGAATGTCCCTTAAGGCAATTGCTTTTTTTACGCTCCGCGGGTGAGTGAAAACTGCGGGATTCTCAGGGTTTCTCCATCCTTCATGGCAGACAGATGGGCATAGTAACCGGGGACCGTCATGTTCAACGCGTCAATAACATCAACAGCCGGTTTTCGACCACGCAGAATGGCGTCAATGAAATCGTTCGCAAGGTAGCCGTGAGAACCACCGTGCCCGCCTGGGGAAACACCCGGCGGCAGTGCGTATTTCTTCGTCTGCAGACCTTTTGCCATTGCCTCCTGGAGTCGCTGGTTTCCCGTTTCATCGCCAACAAAACCGCCAGCCAAGCCGTTGTGCCAGTTGTATCCGGCATACTCTCCCCGAATCCGACCGGCTTCCAGGTACTCTCCCTGGGAACCGCAGATAATGATACGGCAGAGCCCGCCTTCACTGGTTCGGAACAATCCGACTTCCGAGTTGAAAATGTTGCCAATACCGTTGGGCTGGCGTTTGCTTTTATCAAACAACGCTGTTCCCTGACAACTGACCTCTATAAAGCTGCCATGTGTTACACTGATATAGTAAGCCGTCGCATGGGTCGGATACCACATGGGAGACCCGTTCTTGCGCCAGTCTTTGTACGATTCCAGCGGAGGTAATCCCAAACTATGCGGATGGCAGTATTCCCCTTCGGAATAAACTATATGGCCAAAGACATCCGCTGCGTAAAGCTTTTCCATGGCGTACAGATCGTCGTGAAAAACGGATGTTTCAAACATAGCATACACCAAACCGGAGTTTTTCTTGACGCATTCCAGCAGTCTCTCCGCATCTTCGATGTTGCCGTAGAAGACGGGAACGGCGGTGCAAACGTGTTTGCCGTGATTGAGAACCTCAATGCAATGTTTGGCGTGCGATGGAGCGTCCGTAGCAACGAAAATTGCCTCGATCCGATCATCTTTCACCATTTCCTCCAACGAAGGGTACGTCTTGGCGCACTTGACGCGTTCGGCCAATGCCGCACAACGATCGGGGAACAAATCGCTCACCGCAACCACCTCGACGTTGGGGTGATTCTGGAATTCGAATTCCGCCGAAAATTTGCAGAAGCCATAGCCGACCAAACCAACTCTGATCCTGCGGTCGCTGAATGGTTCCCATGCCTTCGTCTTGTCGTAATCGGTGTGCGTTTGGTCAAACCCCGGAATGACTTCTGCGCTTTGGGCGCTGTTCATCATGGAATGAGCCGCAACCATTGCCGTAGCAGTACTTCCTAAAAAAGAACGACGGGTAATGCTGGTTGACATAAGATTCCTTTCTTGACGCTCTGCGATTCAGGGAAAATTACTTTTGAGTAGGGTTCATTTACCTGACATCTACCATATTGAACGCTTGGCTACACAACAAAGCCTTCCAATTCCATAATGAAATCAGAATCTTCCTCGAATTATCATAATCTGTACGGCCCTGGGTTTCTTGGACACAGGTTTGTAGATAATCATGCCGCGGTCTCCACGGCAACGCAAGCATCTTTCAGTGCGCCTTTGGGAACCGGTCTGCCGTCAACTACATCGCATGTTCCCGTAGCAGGCCCTCCATTCATTCCACTGGTGATGGCATAGGCGAGCATCTCTCCGGTTGCACCCACCACTGAGCATATATGAGCTCAGGGCAGCCGGGCCGTTTACACCACGCATCGCCCGGATGGTTACCCATTCCGAGATGTGGCATCGCTACGTGCCTGAATCGGGCAACTGGCACGACGGGACTTTCACCTGCTGGATTGCAGCCTTGTCGGCTGCTCCAAATCCCTGTAGCCACAAAAATTTTCTTTGAGGCATCCTCGTTATGACTTATCAGCCAAGCTTCGCAACTTATTTGAACAGCTTTTCGGGCCTCACGATGTAATCATAATGGATATCACCAATCTGCTTATGTCATGGCCAACCTCATCCACGCTCGCCACTCGGACATCATGGTTGTATCTGGATGAACTTGGATATATAAATGGAGACAAGTATTACGTGCGCTTGTGATGTATTGTTGACAAGGACGATTCGTCATTCTCAGTGTATGACAGGAAGTTTCAGGAGAGCGGCAATATGGCTTCTATGTTACATTGGTTTGCAGCGACAAGTTTGGTTCTTACGGGTTTTGGATTGTCGCCAGCCCGCTCCCAAGTGCAGGCTCCCGCCGATACCCCCCACCCAGTACTCCACGTCGCGTACTTTGTCCCCACGGACCGAGAACCGGAGCCGGATCACATCGCACGGCTGGACCGAGTCATGACCGAGGTTCAACGATTTTATCGCGAGGGCATGAAACAAAACGGCTATGGACCGATGGCCTTCGAGCTTGACCGCGACGCAAAAGGGGCATTGAAGATTTACGAGGTCCGCGGCCTGGAAGCGATGCGTGCCTATGGCCGCAACGACAGCGAAAAGGTCCGCCGAGAGGTGAAGGCGGCGCTCGCCAAAGAGGGCTTGAATATCGACCGCGAGACAGTCGTCATCTTTGAGGTGCTTCTGGAATGGCAGGAAGCCAAGGCGGCGGAGGTCGGCCCGTATGTCGGCAGTGGCAACGCTCATAGTGGCACGGCCTGGGTGTTTGACGATGCCAAGCTCGATCCTGTCCTGCTATCTTCGAAGCAAGCCGGGGGTTACTACAACGGACCCTGCTCCATCGGCCAGTTCAACACCCATTACATCGGTGGCGTCGCGCACGAACTGGGACACGCTCTCGGTCTGCCGCATGAGCGGGAACGCGACAGCGAACGGCCGAGCAAGGGATACTCCCTGATGGGATCGGGCAACCACAGCTACGGCCTGGAACTGCGGGGCGAAGGGCCCGGCACCTTCCTCTCATCGGCCTCCGCCTTGCCGCTGTCCGTACATCCGCTCTTCTCGGGCAAGAAGAAATCTCCTGTGGAGCTGACCTGCCAGATAACCGACCTAACGGCCACACCGGACAAGGGTAAGCTGACCCTGGCCGGCCGGCTACAAGGCGGCCCGCGGGCCATCGGCATGGTGGCCTACAATGATGCGCAGGATGTTGCCGATGATTACGACGCACTTGGCTGGACCTGTCCGGTGGGCACCGAAGGCCGGTTTCGTTTTGTGATTGAGGACTTAAGGCCTGGAAAGTACGACTTGCGGCTTCGTGCCCTGAGCAAAAGCGGCGATACGCGCTACTTCGTCTACCGTTACTCGGTGGATGAGGACAGCCAGCCGGATGTGGGTCCGCTGCTCGAATCGGAGCATGTGCGGAAGGCCCTGGAGGCATATCGGGTCATGGACAAGAAACGCTTGGCAGAGATCGTGGCAGAGGCGAAGGCCCAGACCCCGGTACATGCGGGACTTCTTCGCAAGGTGGAGCAGTTGCAAAAGCTACTTTCGCCGGTCGAACTCTGTGCTGTGGTTGACATACCCGCAGAAGTTACGGCTGCCAAGGTCGCGTACCTCAAGATGGAAGCGATGACGGTGGGTTGGGGCAATCCCTTGCGAAACCAGGTACTGCTGGAAGGAGAGGGAAATATCTTGTTGGAGGTTGACGGAAACCTTTTTGAGTCTGGCCTCTATGCCCATGCCCCGTCTCGACACGCCCTGCGTCTCAACCGTGGGTGGAAGACCTTGACAACGAAGTATGGATTGCAGGACGGCCACGATGGCTCCGTTGTCTTCGTCGTGAAGGGAGACGGCAAGGAGCTATTCCGCTCCAAGACCATCCGGGACCACAAAGTCCTGGAGCAGCCTATCAACATCGCGGATATCGACTTGTTGGAGTTGATCGTGGAGAATGCCGGGGATGGCGCCAGCGGGGACTGGGGCGTCTGGCTGGATCCCGAACTGCAGCGATGACTAAGATGAACAGAAGCTATGCCCGATTGAGAAGGCTTTGGTGGGAACGCCAGTACTGGATTCCCAGCGTCTGTTGGAGGTCCTACGGGTCATTCACTCATTTGACCTCTGCCTGGCCTGCGCTGTTCGCGTTTGCCGGCCATCCGCAGCGATCCGGCTGCCTGTGATCTAACCATTCTTGGTTACACGAGCATTACCGACACTTGAATTACACCACACATGGCAGACGGGAATCAAAAAGAATCTGGCCTCGAGGAACGCAGGCGATAGACACAGGAACCGGTCATTGAATCCGTTGTACAAATTTCCACTTTTTCATAAGCACCTGCGAATACGGCACTTATGGGATGGTCATTTTTTCGGAATAGGCAGATAAGGGGGTCTCCGGTTGTAGTCGGGTTGTATGTGGGGATTAGCCTTTGGAGGTTGGTTGGGCCGGTCCGGACTGTCAGCACTGCTATTGTGGCTGCGTCATCCAGTTCTCGGCCAGCAGGGCGAAGTCAAGGAAGTTCGCGATGTTGTCGCCGGAGTGGATGGGAGCAATGTCAACGGATGGCTCGGCCGTGAGCCAATACCCGGTGCCAATCGTTATCGGTAATCACGCACTGGCAAGACAATGACTTACCGCCGAAGCCCGGTTCAATCTCGGTCATAAAGGCCCCAGTTGCAGGATCTGCCAGAAGCCAATTTGCACCGCCAGCTTGTGATAGTATCACCTGCCCAGGAGCACCTCCTTTTGCCCAGGCAAAGACGCTGGCCGATGCCGGCGCCATCGTACACTGGCACGCTAAGGGGAAGCTCTTCGGATTTTGACGACTTGCAGTATTGCTTGCCACCAGATAAACTGCTAATATCACAAAAGATTGGCAAACAGATTCTTGTTCTTTTGAAAGGAGGACACTATGAGAAACCGCACACTGATCACAACAGTAACCTATTGTATGCTTGTCGCCTTGACCGTTTCTTTAGTCCAGGGCGCGGAACAGCCGTCTTCATTCGGTAGGGGCCGATTTGGACTATACGGAGACTGGGACATCAAAGTCAAGTTTGGCGAGCGCGAGATGAACTCGATTTTGGCATTCTCAAGAGACCAGCAAGGCAACCTCACCGGACAGTGGATTAGCTTCTGGGGAATCGGCGAACTTAAGGACGTCAAGTTCGAGCAAGGCAACTTCAGCTTCACCCAGACCTATCGGTTCGGGGAGAATGAATTCACCTCCAACTTCACGGGGAAAATCGAAGAGGGCAAGCTCACCGGGACTCTGACCAGCGACAGGGGCGAGTCTCCCGTCGAGGGCAAGCGAAGCCCGCGAATGCCTGGTGCCGTCGGGATCTGGGACGTGACGTCAAAAATGGGCGACAGTCAATTCACCTCCACGCTCGTGATCAAGCTTGACAAAGAGGGAA
>Ga0315275_10008016_pt1 | contig 10263 bp, 5 predicted proteins | sample YL17G03_0_MG_FD_205557 | JGI IMG/M metagenome (GOLD analysis project Ga0315275, IMG submission 205557) | Sediment microbial communities from Yellowstone Lake, YNP, Wyoming, USA - YL17G03_0 | ecosystem: Environmental > Aquatic > Freshwater > Lake > Sediment | place: USA: Wyoming | collected...
GGGACCGACGACGCCCCGATTGTCATCCGTGGGGCCGACTCCAACAACCCGCCGACGTTCTCCGGAGGCGGCCAGGCACTCCATCTGGCCGATTGCAGCTACCTCACTCTAAGCAACCTGAAGGCCCAGGGCTTCCCTGCCAACGGAATCAACATCGACGACGGAGGCTCATTCGATACCCCCGCCCATCACATTGTCCTCGAGAACCTGACGATCCTCGAGACCGGCCCCAAGGGAAACCACGACGCCCTGAAAATGTCCGGCGTGGATCACTTCATCGTTCGGCGCTGCCGTTTTGAGGGCTGGGGCGGCTCCGCTATCGATATGGTCGGCTGCCACCAGGGCGTCATCGAGGACTGCAACTTCGCCGGACGCGCCGGATTCTCACAAGACAACGCCGTCCAGCTCAAAGGCGGAACACGCCACGTGCTTGTGCAGACATGCCTCTTCAAAAACGCCGGCGAACGCGCCATAAACCTCGGCGGAAGCACCGGCCTGCAGTTCTTCCGGCCCGAAGTCGGCGACTACGAAGCCAAAGACATCACCATCGCAGGCAACAGATTTGTCGGAGGCACGGCGCCGGTCGCCTGGGTCACTGCCGACGCAGGCAACGTCCATCACAACACAATCGTCCTCCCGGAAAAGTGGGTGCTCAGAATACTCCAGGAAACCACGGACCCCAGATTCAAGCCCTGCCACGACGGTATCTTTGAAAACAACCTCATAGTATATGATTCAAGGGTGCAGGTCTTTGTAAATGTCGGCCCGGGCGTCGCACCGCAGACATTCATATTCCGCCATAACGCCTGGCGCGATCTCGATGCCGCGCGCAAGCCCTCCCTGCCCGCCTCGGAAATAGATGGGTGCTACCAGGTCGAGCTCCAGCAGGACCGGACCAGCCTGACTGAGGGAAAAGTCTGTCTGAAAGATGAGCGATTAAAAACAATCGGCGCCGACGGCTACACACGGCCAAAGTAACATCAGCCTGCGCCAGAAGCCTTCAAACGAAACCGGCATTATTTGCAGTAGGCACGCCGTTTTGATACAATACTATTGTTCGCTCGTTTAGCGCATCGAAAGGGTACCGTCAACCGCACCTATAAGGACGAAAATTATGAATAAGCGCCTTGCAGCAGTCACTTCATTTCTCGTAATGGTAATGTGCTTTGTCTGCCCCAGAGCGGCCTCCAAGACCGACAAGCCCGGCCCACTTCCGGTCATTGGCTTTCCTCTCGTGGATTATCACGTCCACCTCAAAGGGGGGCTGACCCTCGATGAGGCCGTCGAAATCTCAAAAAAGAACGGCGTCAAATTCGGAATAGCCCAGAATTGCGGACTCGGCTTCCCCGTAACCGACGACGAAGGCGCAAGGCGATTCATCAAGGATCTCCGCAACAAGCCGGTTTACGTCGGTATGCAGGCCGAGGGACGTGAATGGCTGAAGCTATTCTCAAAAGAGGTAATTGCGGAATTCGACTACGTCCTGACCGACGCCCTGACCTTCACCGACAACGCCGGCAGACGCACCCGCCTCTGGATGAAGGATGAGGTCCACATCGACGACAAGCAGGCCTTTATGGATATGTACGTTGACAAAATCGTCTCCATAATCAGCAATGAGCCGATCGACATCTTCGCAAATGCCACCTTCCTGCCGGAGGTCATAGCCGCCGAATACGACACCCTCTGGACCAATGAACGCGCCGCAAAGGTCATCAACGCCGCAGTTAAAAACAAGGTCGCCATCGAGATAAACGCCCGCTATCACATTCCCAGCCTCGCCTTCATAAGGCAGGCCAAGAAAGCCGGCGCCAGATTCTCTTTGGGCACCAACAACGGCGACAAGGAATTGGGGAACCTCGAATACTGCCGCAGGATGATTAAGGAATGTGGCCTTACAAAAAAAGACTTCTTCACCCCTAAGCCGCCCGGCCAAAAACCGGTCCAGCGACCGCGCCCCGCAGGCTAAACATCGCGCAGCCAGGCGTTTCATTCATAGTCACCAACCATCTGCCGCCCCCACCCAAAAACCGGCAGAACTCCACCCGCCGGAGCCGATCCCCTCAACGCGTCCAGGACTCGTCAGGAAGAATCGTCCAGCTCTCCGCAGGCAAATCCTTCAGGTATCCATCAAGCCATTTATATTGAGGGTGCTCCTCCAGGAACTTGGCGGCATCCAGCCCGATACCGCACGGGCTGCCCCACTTCGCCCAAAGCCTCCACTGGCCCGCCATATCCGAGTCAACAACCTTCCCGTCAACCGCCCCCGCGGGCCTGTACGCGCCGCGACTCCCCGGAACGCTCCCGTCGTCCAGCTCGTAGTGCCCGCATATTGTCCTGCTGCCCGGCTGCTCTTTCCGCAGATAAACGTCATAATGGTCCGCCAGCATCCGCTTGGCCAGCTCAACGTCAATCTTCCCGTAATGCTCCTTCATCAATTGTTCCCACCGCACGCGCCGAGCCACGCGACAATCCCTTATGTCGTCGTAGCTCGCCCCGGTCTCCTCTCGCAGAATCTTCACGTCCTCCGCAACGTTGGAGCCGGTGAAATACCCGTTTTTCTTCTTCTCTATGGCGTGATGCCTCAAGCCTAACTCAAAGCGGGCAATCTCGCCCGTCTTCGTGTCGCCCAACAGCCACGAATTGGCGTACGCCCCGTTATTCTTCTCGACCATAATCTCCGCCCACGCATCGATGCTCTCGGCGTACTGCATCGCCTTTCTCGCCCGGACGAAAACCGGAACCCCCTTCCGATCATACCCCTCGAAGCTCCCGATAGTCGTCTCCGCACCCACCAGCCCCGCGCCCGTAATAAAAAAATCAGTTGCGCTGTACAGGCAAGGCCCCCACGACTGCATCAGAATCCGATGCCCGCGTTGCGGAACAATGTCCACAATGATATTGCAGAACCGGCCTGCCGGGTAACCAATCCACGAATTATGCGCCATCACTATCTTCCTGTCGGCAGTGGCATCGCCCGCTGCAATAAAAGCGCTGCACCCCGGACGATCCTTCTCCTTCGCCGCAGGCCACCAGTACCACAGAATATCTATAAACCCGTTCATAAAGAGCATCTCTTCGTATGTCACCTTCTTGCCCGCCTTTTCCATCCCCGCCACCATCCCTCTCATCTCCTCGGCATATTCCTTAGGGATTTTGTTCTTGAACTGCCTGCTCGCCGCTTCAACAAAGAAATCAAGTTTCTTCGCCGTCTCAAATTCCTGCGTATAAGCCAACGTCCTGAGGAATTCCTCAATCTCATTCGCGGTTAGATACCCCCTCTGAAATCCCCTCTCGAAAGGCCCTCCCTCTATGTGCAGATAAATCCAGCCGTTCTTATCATACCGATGCCCCTTCGCCAGCCACTCGCCCTCGCCCCCCGCCGAATACTCCCCCGTCCTGCACGACAACGAACAAGCTACTGTCAACACAACCAATAAACGGGCCAAAGCTTTTCTATTCATTCTAACCTCCCGTTTCAAGCCGTCCTGTCATGCCGCCTGCCGGTTCGTCGAGGAACTCGTCCTGAGCGAAGCCTGCCCTGAGGACAATCGAAGGGTCGAAGGATTTCTACACAGGTATCACCGGAAGGGATAGTGGTAGCGACCAAGCTCAGCGGCGGCGGGGCACCGTCCGCTGGATTTATTTGTTATGTGTTCCTCTTGATCATTTTCACCAGTTCATCTCGATTACAGACTTTATCATATTTTTCTTTTCGTATTTCTTTGCTCGATATATCAATTCTTATTCTCTTCATAAAATCTTTGAAATCAGGATTCATTGTCAATTTATTTATTGTATCCCAATCAAGATTTTCACTTGTTCTGGCTGGAAATAATATTTCTGCCGAGTCTGGTTCTTCTATACTGATTTTGATTAGACCAATTCCGAAAGAAGTTGACAGTCTCCTTAGTTCTGTTTGAAAATCTTCATCTACAGATATTTCGGCTGCAACCAAGTATCCTTCATGTGCCCATGATGAATTAGAGACAGTTTGAAAGAACGATTCTCGTAAATTTCCGAATGTTAGTTCTCTCTTGATTTCAAAAGAAAATAGCTTTATTGCCATCCTTCCAATCGCCGCACCGAATTCAACTACCTCAGGCTTCCAGTCATCAATTGGAAAATAGCAACCCACCATGTCTGGATGAATCCATTCTCCAAATTCCTTCTTAGCCGACTTTGAATGTTGAATAGTCTTTGTGTATGCCTTGAGATAATAATTTGCATAATATGTCAAGAAGGGGTGAAGGTCTTTTTCTAAATATTCAGGCTGTTTTCTAAGGATTACATTTTCATCTTGGGCTTGTTCAATCAATTTTAACTCATCATTATTAGCAAGTTTTTTTAAATGAAAGAGTTTCGGCCTCGTTCCTATTTTGATAAAAGGGCTGTCCTTTCGATCTCTTACATTACAATAAAGCTGCGCTCCCAATGTTGCCCATGGTGTTTTTCCCTGACTGTGCAGGAGATCATCATAGCCCTTTGTTTTCGCAATCTCCCAAATATCAGTTGCAGATAATGGTTTCCTTTCCTCTTCAAGAATTCGCTTTGCCAGGTCAATGAATGTCAACTTTTCCATTTGTCTCCTTTATTCTCTTACACATAACGACTCGCATAACCGGCGCTGAGGGCGCAAACCCAAAGCGTCAGGGTTAATGCGATGGTTATGAGCCTATTCATTGTGGTTTTAGAAATACCGGTATTGTGCCGCTCCTTCGAGGGGCAACCAGTTCGTCATGTTCTTCGGTTCCATCGCATCATTTTTCATCGCTCGCCGTCAATATATAGCAAATACCGTCAGAAATGCAACTGCAAAACCCCTAACCAGCCTGAATACGAATCGTGGTTATCCCGAACGCCTCCACAGGCGCCACAACACTGTGTTCGCCGGAAGCCAGCTCTGAGATATTCTTTTCCACCAGGTCCGTTCGATACGCCTTCCTTATCGTCAGGCCGGGCATTGAAATCCGCGTTTTGAGCCCCTCGCCCTCGGTCTCAATCAGACGCAGTATTATCCCGTCGCCGTCCTCCGCCCGCTTCAAGGTCAGCACCATCACGTTCGGCGTATCAACCTGGCAGAAGCTCGCCTTCTTCTCGAGCTTCCCCTGTCCCTTGCCCTCCACAACCGCCGCCATAAGCGGATTCCCCACCGACCAGCCGAAACGACGAACGCCCCCCTTCTTCCAATCCCCTTTATGTGTGCTTACCGAATACCGAAACAGCATATCGCCCTGCTGCACAGGCTGAAAATTCGTCCGGAAGTTGCTGTCCATGGCATAAGAGTACATATACCCCTTCTTAAGCTCATCCGCCTTGACAAACGCGCGCCCGAAATTGGGCGCCGTCACCCCGTGATGCGCCTGCGAAACATAACAAGGCCACAGCCCCCCAAACTCCACCAAGTGCGACTCTATCGGCGACAGTGTCACGCCAATCTCGCCGTCGCTCACATCCGCCCAGTGCTGCACCGAGTAATAATTCGAATTCGAGCCTGGAAACTGGTCCTTCAAAGGCTCAATCACCGAATTTGACGCCTCAAATCGAATCGCAGGATTATCAACCTTGAACGGAAATGCAAAATATATCTCAAGCAGCGGCGTCGAATCCTTCAGCACGCGATTTGCAAAATCAATCCGCTTAATCCGGTCGTACAGAATGATCTCCTGCGTAATCTGCGGACACCCCGCGCCCCGGCTGCTCGCCACGATGCTCCCATACACAGGGCCGTTCTGCCCCGCTCGAATCTTTACTTCCTGCGGGCCTTCCTGCTTGCCCGTCTGCACCCACCTCGCCACGAACTGGTTCACCTTGTCAGCCGCATTTGCATCGACGATCTCCCGCGAAAACTCCTTGTCGTAGATGCCCTTGACCGCGCCGGTTTGAGCATCCAGTGTAAGCTTGAAGAAGCGGTTTTCAATCTCATTTTGTCCAACCGTGAGCTCCCCAGGGGACGGGGTCGCGTTTTCCGTCGGACTAAGTCGATATGTCTTGTAGCCCATAGATGGAACATCCTCAGCCACGAACACCAAATCATAAAGCTCGTGCCCTTCAAACTGCCCCCGCGCATACCGATATGCGCTGTACGGCGCCGGGGCCTGCGGACCGTCCAGCTTGACGCCCTGGTGCGCCACTTTCTGCCCCGTGTCTTGGTCTATCAGATCGAATGGCTCATTCACGTCAAAGCGAGTCACCCGCACCACGTCCGTCCTGTCGAACGAAAGTGAGTTGAAGACCACGATATGCCGCCCATCCTCCTTCAGCTCTATATTGTGCGCAATCTTCTCAAGACTCCCCTCCAGAATGGGCTTCACTATGCCCGCCGCTTTATACGCATACTGGCTCTTCTCGTTCCACCCCCAGTCCTGCACCTCGCCCGTCGGGTAGTCCCTGCCCCATGTATGCTCGTCGTAGAGCAGCATATTGTCATAAGCATCACGCAGCTTCTGGGCCGGATACGCATAATCGCTCACAACCGAGGCAATCGTCGCCGACTTCTCCGCACGGAGCAGCTTGTCGTGAGTGATGCGGTTTATCCCCGTCTCCTTGGCCGTCGAGACCGCCCCGACAACGTAATCCGTATCAGGCAGCTCGCCCCTGAACGTCCGAACGTCCAGGCATTGTTTCTCAAGCTCCTCAAAGAACATCGAATTCGTCGCCACGATTATTCGCGGATAAGCCCACTTCTCGTTCCACTCCCTCGCAACGTGGCTTATCTTCACGGCCGGAGGGTGGTTGTCCACCCCGTTATGTATATACCGCACAACACTGAACGGAGTGCCCTGCTTCTCCATCGCCTCAAGCATCCCCGGAAGATTATCCGCCACTTCCTCATACGAATCAGGACCCGTCACTCGCTTGAAGAACCCGTAGCTGCCCTGATAATACACTAAGACCTTCGCCCCGTCCGGCCCTTCCCAGCGAAATGCGTCCGGCCTGCCGTGCCGCAATATCGCCGACTCATCCCAGAATGTGTGTATGTCATTCCTGCCCCACTCGAAATAAGTCGGCATACCCCCAAAGAAATACTTCACCCCCGCCCCCGCCAAAACCGTCGGCAGACCCCAGCTCAATCCCGGCACATCCGTAATCGAACCCGTCCGAATCGTCCCGCCGAATCTGTCCTTCAGCCGAAACGATGGATACATCAAACGAATAAGCTCCTCATGCCCGCACAGCCCGCTTATCTCGTTGCCGAAAAGCGCGCCAATCTCAATCCGCCCCTCCTTCACGTACTTGGCGAGCTTACTAACCGCCTCATCCCCCCTGGGGTCTGCGACCGGCCTGTTCTCGACATAATGTTGCAGCGACCACGACTCCTCGACAGTGTATCTGTACTTCGACTCCTCCGGCCAATTCTCCGTCTCCTCGCAGAATCTCAGCACGTCGTCGTAGAAGCCGTCGTAGGTGTTCAGAACGTTCTCGATCGTATCCGTATAGCCGAGATCGTGGTGTGTAATCGGAATAATATACACCTTCCAGTGCTTCTGAGGTTCCCACGTCGCCTTCTGCCGACCGACCACTTTTTTGTCCGCCGTAACCACAAACTCAACCGGCGTCGCCTTGATCACCTCCGGCACATAGACCTCCAGCGTGCTCTTGCCCTTCCCTATCTTGCCAATGCCCGTACTCCTCTGCCGTGAGTCGAACCCAACATCCACCTTCACCTCCGAAAGCTCTTCTGTGCTCTCAACCTCGACACGGGCCATCTGCAACAAAGACCCCTGCTCCCTGATGAGAAACACGGTCGGCTTGATCGAAATCAAGCGCAGCGCCTCCGCTGCCCCAGCCTCCGACCGAGGCGCGTTTGGCTCTGCGCCCCGTGCGCATCCAAATGCAACCACAACAGCCGCCACACCAACAAGAATCCCGCACTTCGTGCAGCAACTCCGTTTGTTACAGTCTCTAAGACTCGACCTGTCCATAACATTCTCCTTGCCCGCCCAAGCACCGGCGGGCTTGCATCAGCAAGAGTAATCAAAGCGGTAAGTAAGCCGCTTCCCATTCTAAGCACCCTCCAACGATATGGCAAGCCCCCACGTTTCCGTTCACAAAGCCCCCGCCCACCCCCGTCCGCTTCACTTATTCATCATCGCCCCGGGCTAATCATCCCCTGCGCCCCCGCCGGGGTGGCCAGGGCCACTTTTGCCTTGTGCTCCCGCAGATGCAATTCTACATCAATAATGGTCTTGAGCACGACAAGCACAAACAGCAGCGCCGCCGGCGAGCCAAACACCATTGACAGAAAACCGCCCGCAATAATCGCCACGTGCATCACGACCACCCTCGCGTATGGCGCCCCCATCAGCTTTCCCGGGTCCGTCCGCGCGTACTCGCCCTTTATCAGGTAGTTGTAAACGAATGATACGCCGTGACTTATAAACAACGCCAGAAGCGCAAGCCTCATATTCGGCAACATAACCGAATACGCCTCTCTCATCACATTCAGCAGTATCTGAACAAAAACAAAGAAGCATGGCCAATTGGCCCCGTGCATAAACTCGCCGCCGCTCTTGTTGAACATCGCCATAACCAAAAACCCGTGAATCCCGGTAAACCCGCCGAAGTGAACCACAAAGAAAGGTATCGCGAATAATTTGCCCAAATGCTCCTTGGGGTACTTCATCCCCACATAAGCCATCTTCAGAATGTTATAGAACCCCACCGCCAGGTTCTCCGCCCAGTACAGCAGAACAATATTGAACGCATCCCACCCCGCGAACACAACCCCAAACACGGGGATCGCGTTGGCCGCAATCAGCGAAATCAACGGCAGCCGCCGCAGAATATCATTTCCCTGCTTCATCCCCACTACGATACCAAATCCCCCCGCCCGGCACAATGGTTCGACAAGCCCGCCGGTGTCTGGGCGGGCAAGCTCACCATCCTGAGCCCGTCGAAGGACTGCCCCTCTTCGCATCCCAACCAGTTCGTGGGGGAGGCACAGACCAGGCCCGGACGCGGGCCTGCGGATGACAAACGCCCCAGTCAATATCCAATCCGAAGTCCTGAAGATGTATCCGCAGGAGAAAACAGGCAAAGAGTGTATAGAGGGGTATTGACGCACATTACAGGGGAATGCAAAAGTCAAAAATCAAGTATCAAAAATGTGGAATTGTCGCGGCCCTGCCGTGGCGGGGCCACTTTGCGGCAATGACTTCCTCAATTTTGCATTTTGCACTTTCATTTTTGAGTTGAATGCGGTACGGTGGGAAGCGTAGTGGTGAAAGTAGCTCAGTTGGATAGAGCATTGGATTGTGGTTCCAAGGGTCGCGGGTTCGAATCCCGTCTTTCACCCTTATATCAAAAATGTGGAACTGCCGCTTTGCGGCAGTGACTTCCTCAATTTTGCATTTTGCACTTTGATTTTTGATTTGAAATGGAAAGGGTAAAAAAATGAAGAAACTCACGTTTGGAGCACATAAGTCTGTGGTGGTTGTCTATCTGATTTTCGCGTATGCTGCCTGGGCGGATGCAGCGGCGGAGGCGGCGGGCGAACAAAGGCCGATGGCGAATGAGGTGCGGGTAGGGTATAAGCCGCTTTTCAACGGCAAGGACCTGACGGGCTGGAAGGGCCTCGTTGAAGATCCGAAGGCCCGCGCAACGATGACCAAAGAGGAATTGGCCGACAAGCAGGCCAAGGCCGACGAGGATATGCGGGCGCACTGGGAGGTAATCGACGGCGCACTGGTTTTTGACGGCGGCGGCCACAGCTTGTGCACGGCCAAAGACTACAGCGATTTCGAGCTGTGGGTGGACTGGAAGATCGAGGAGGGCGGCGACAGCGGGATATACCTGCGCGGCTCGCCGCAGGTGCAGATATGGGATACGGCACGAGTGGATTCCGGCGCGCAGGTCGGCTCCGGCGGCCTGTACAACAATCAAAAAGGCCCGAGCAAACCCTTGAAGGTGGCCGACAAGCCGGTCGGCCAGTGGAATACGTTCAGGATAATTATGATTGGCGACGAGGTGACGGTGTTCCTGAATGGCGTGCTGGTGGTTGATCAAATCGTGATGGAGAACTACTGGGAGCGGGATAAGCCCATTTACCCCACGGGCCAGATAGAGCTGCAGTCGCACGGCAGCAAGCTGTACTTCAGGAACGTATATATTCGCGAGATAACCAACAAGCTCACCGAGAAGGAGAAGGCCGACGGCTTCAAGGCGCTCTTCAACGGCGAGAACCTCACCGGCTGGCAGGGCAACACAAAAGGCTACGTTGTCAAGGACGGGATGATCGTTGTGGAGCCTTCGCTTGGCGGT
>Ga0315275_10008024_pt1 | contig 10260 bp, 7 predicted proteins | sample YL17G03_0_MG_FD_205557 | JGI IMG/M metagenome (GOLD analysis project Ga0315275, IMG submission 205557) | Sediment microbial communities from Yellowstone Lake, YNP, Wyoming, USA - YL17G03_0 | ecosystem: Environmental > Aquatic > Freshwater > Lake > Sediment | place: USA: Wyoming | collected...
GGCCCCGCTTGAACCGGAGAATCAGCAGTGTATCCTCGATCATCGTGCACGCTCGTCAGAAGAATGGTCACTCTTCGCCCTATTACACACCCAAGCCATGCCTTTGGGTATGCTCCGGCGGACAGATCGCGGAAAATGCCGGGAGAAATCTTCACCTCCTCTACCGAATTTGGCCCCACGGGCGGAAAAATGGCGCATTGTTTAGGTAGGGGGAGGGAACAGGGGGTGACAGATGGGCCTGATGACCAAAAACGTTTGCGAACTGCTGCCGAGTGAAGCGTGCGATCTGTATGGTCCGCATCCTGAACCCGTCGGTTCTCGGACTCTCCTGAAACGATACTTCCTCGATCCGGTGCTACCCTTGCTCACCCTGCTGTCCATGTCGGCCCTGACCGTGGTCATGCTCGTCGTGATCGTGACAACGGTGGCCGACATGGACGTGCAGACGCCGGGCGGCTACGTGGACGTCGATCCCTGGTCCGGCGTCTACCTCGGCTCCGCTGGCGGGTACTTTCAGGACCAGGGGACGTATGCGGATTTCATCACCTCGATGGACACGGCCGAGGACCGCGAGTTCTGGCCCGGCCCGCAGATTAGTGACCCCTTCTGACCGCCAGGTAGGGTGGGTTCTTACCCCACGCGTTGGCCGAGTCGATGCGCACATGACGCGTGGGGTAAGACCCCACCCTACATTTGCCACGTCATCCCTCCTTCGTCCACCCGTAAACGACCGTGGACGTTTTCTGGAAGCCCCATCCTTCGGGCAGAACCAGCGGCTGCTGCCGCAGCAGGCGGAATCCCATCGTCTCGAAGAATCGGCGGCCGCACTCGTTATCGCCCCAGGCCACCAGGTGAATGCCTCGAATGCCCTGTTCCTGGGCCTGCCGCCGGAATTGCTCGATCAATTGCCGCCCAAGCCCCTGGCCGCGAAAACCCTGCCGAAGATTGATATGGAAATGGGCCGGGTACTCGTCCAGGTCCACCTTGGGTATCCCGCCGAGAAGAGCCGTGCCGGCAAACGCGGCCGCGAGCCGCCACGTCTCCGCCCGCCAGAGCGCCCCCCGGCGAATCGCCCCGGCCACCGCCTTGGGACCGACGCTCCTCCGCATCACACGATTGCATCGGCGGGTATCCAGGCAACCGGTCAGATAGCCAGCCACCACCCCGTCGCATTCGGCCACCCAAAGCGACTGCGGCTCCCAATCGGTGTAGTACCGCATCAGGATATCCGCCACCGCTTCATGGTCGTGGAAGTAGAGATCGACCGTTCTTCCCTTGTCGGCGGTATTCCAGGAGATCTCCCGGACCGCCGGGCGGTCCTCAGGCCGATAGACTCGGATGATGCAATTGTCGCCCATCGCACTCTCCCATACAGGACACGCTCAAGACGGGTCTGAGCATGCCGCCCGCAAAGCGGCGCTCCCCTACCGCATGACCGCTGCAGGCCCCAAGCGCTCGGCCCGGCGGCGTTGGCCTTCCTTGAGCAGGCGCTTTCGCATGCGCAGCGAACTCGGGCAGACTTCCACCAGCTCATCCTGCTGGATGTATTCGAGCATCGCCTCCAGGCTCAGGATTCGCGCCGGGCGGACCCGGGCCGCCTCATCTTTGGATGACGTCCGCATGTTCGACATTTGCTTGGCCTTGGCCGCGTTGACCACGATGTCGTTGTCCTTGCAGTGCTCGCCTACGACCTGGCCCTCGTAGACTTCATCGCCCGGGCGGACGAAGAACAGGCCCCGCTCGTAGAGCGCATCCAGCGCGTAGGCGGTCACAGAACCCGTCTCGCTCTGAATCATCACGCCGGCCTGGCGATCGGGGATCGCGCCTCGCAGCGGCTCATATTGCTCAAAAGTATGGTGCATGATCGCCCGACCCTGCGTGGCCGTCAGAGCGCGAGCGTTCAGACCGAAAAGGCCCCGCGACGGGATCATGAACTCCATGTGCACGTAGTCGCTGGCGCCGGTCTTCGTGTCCATTTTGAGCAGCTCGCTGCGGCGGGTGCCGATCAGGCTCATCACCGCACTCTGGCAATCGGACGGACATTCGATGACCAGCCGCTCGACCGGCTCCTGCCGAACGCCATCCTTCATCCGGATAATGACCTCCGGCTTGCCCACACAGATCTCGTAGTCCTCGCGCCGCATGTTTTCCAGGAGAATGCCCAAGTGCATCAGGCCCCGGCCGGAGACGATGAACTCATCGGCGGCCCGCCCCGGCTCCACGCGCAGGGCCACATTCGTCTGAAGCTCTTTGTCCAGCCGGTCGCGAATCTGCAGCGACGTCACATATCGGCCGTCCCGGCCTGCGAACGGGCCGTTATTGACTTGGAAGGTCATGCTCATCGTCGGCTCGTCGATGGCCACGATCGGAAGCGCGCTGGGCTGATCCGGGCAGGCGATCGTATCGCCGATGTCGACCGGGTCCAGCCCGCCCACGGCGCAGATATCCCCCGCGTCGACCGCGTCGGCCCGTTTTTTGCCGATGCCCTGGAACTCGTACAACTGGACGACTTTCTGCTGCGTGTGGTTGCCTTCCTTGTCGATCACCGTCACCGGCTGGGCCTGCGCGAGCTTGCCCGCAAAGACCTTGCCGACGGCCACCCGCCCAACGTAGTCGGAGTATTCCAGCGAGGTGACCAGCATCTGCAAGGGCTTATCCGGATCGGCCTTCGGCGCCGGGATGGAATGGATGATCGCCTCGTACACCGGCTTCAAGTTGCGGTTCGGCTTCGACAGGTCCATCGTCGCCCAGCCTTCCTTGGCCGAGGCGTAAATCACCGGGAAATCCAGCGAATCGTCGTTGGCCTCGAGCTCGACGAACAGGTCGAACACCTCGTTCACCACGTCCTCGGGGCGGGAGTCGGGGCGATCCACCTTGTTGACCACGAGGATCGGCTTAAGCCCATGCTGCAGGGCCTTGCTCAGCACGAATCGCGTCTGCGGCATCGGCCCGTCGAACGCATCGACGACCAGCAGCACGCCATCGGTCATCTTGAGCACCCGCTCGACCTCGCCGCCGAAGTCCGCGTGGCCCGGCGTATCGACGATATTGATCTTGTACTCGCGCCCGTCGCCGTTGGCATACGGGACCGCGCAGTTCTTGCTGAGGATCGTGATGCCGCGCTCGCGTTCGAGCGGGTTGGAGTCCATGATCAGGCTGTGGTCGCCGTGGGCCATTTTGTCCAACTCCTCCTGCCGGAACATGCCCGACTGGTACAGGAGCTGGTCCACCAGCGTCGTCTTGCCGTGGTCTACATGGGCGATGATCGCCACGTTGCGTACATTCTCTGCGAACATGGTCTATATCCTTTGATCCGCTCGTGTCGAAGGCGTCCCGCCTTCGTAGCGCGGGCGGGACGCCCGCGACACGCTGCTGACACCCTTGATAGTCGATGGGTCAGACCGTTCCACGGCTTGAGGCGAAACGGGGTTTCCTATTCTATCGGGGGAGCCGTGATACCTGCAACCACACATGCGCCATACTGGATGCGGCGTTGCCGTGTTCACGTGCCTTGAGGGGCGTCGAATGCCCAGCCGATTCTGAACCCAGCTACAAACCCAGTATTTTACCACATACCGACCCAAATGCAAGGCTTTTGCTGTCTTATCGCGCAGGATTGGGAGTGTGCGACCACGTTTCGCGGGCCGACAGCCCCTTTGCTCTGCCCAATGGGGCAAAGCTGCGTGAAGCGCACGGGCCCTGAGAATTGGCTTTGTCTTGCACAAATCTTAACCACAGAGACGCAGAGGGCACCGAAAACACAGAGCAAATGGAACCGCCGATGAACGCTGAGGCACGCAGATAACTCCTTATTGGAAATGGATTTACAGTTGTTACTTATACTCTTCACGCATGTCACCTTTCGCACTTGCGGCTGTGCCGCATGCCACTCTTCACACCTGCGGCTACGCCGCACGTCAACCGACCCCTGACCCCCGATCCCTGGCCCCTGCTTCACACCGACAACTGCCTCGATTCCGTTTGCCTTTCCGCCGCCCTACGCCTACAATACGGCTATGGATTCGCAGGCTACCGTGCTCTGCGAGACGGAGAAGAATGATGGTTGACACCCTCGTGGGCGGCAATTTGCGGTTTCACACCACGTCAACTGCCGTCCGCGAAAATGGACTTGACTTCATTTCGTTCCCTCGGTCACATCGGTATGACAAGTTAGAACTGTGGGAAGGGATCTCATATGAAACAGTCTGCCGTGAGAGTGAGAAAGCCTTGTATAGCGGCAACTGTCGCATTGTCCTTGGTTAGCGGAGTCTGCGGTTTGTGCTTCGCTGAATCTTCCACTCGCTTTCACAGCGAGACGAACGGGTACTCCGTAGCAATCCCCCGGGGATGGAGGCAAGTGCCAGGGGAGATTGTTCGTCAGGTATTTGGCATAGCATTCTCTGAGAGCAATCTGAGTTTTGATGTTGAAATGGTATTAGCAGTCGAATTCAGTGAAAGCAGCTTGGCGTATCCGTATCTAGTAGCGCAGGTGAAAAGATACTCGAAGTATGGTGTGAACCAGCCGTTGAAGAAGAACGAGATCGAAGACATCTTTGATTCAGCGATAAAGACGGTTAATCAGGCCGCACACGTAGACAATCTTGTCAACTACTTACCGGAACACATGCAGGAAGTAGTCTCTGCAATGCATTTTGGGAAAGTCTATCTTGACAGGGAGAATATGTGTTTCCTCCAAGGGACGGCCATAGAGCTACCGACCGTAGGGAAGGTAAAGCAGGTATCCTTGTCGAGTTGTGGCAGACAAGCCCTCGTTAAGATGACGTTCATTTGTCCGGAGTCTGATTGGGACCGGTTCGGATATGAGCGTAGTCTCATTCTGGACTCGTTCCACTTTGACGCGGGAGCGGACTACATGGGGGCAGCCAGTGCAGTGCCAACCTACAAGAGGACGGAAAGGAATGATGTCTCTTTCTGGAAAGATATGGCGGTTGATATTGGCGTCTATGGAACGATAGGCGGAGTCCTTTTTGCAGTCGCTGTGGTGGGAAGCATTGTGCGCAAGATGAAAGCCAAGCCGAGAAAGGGAGGAACCCCTTCGGCGCAAGGAGAAGTCACTCACACCGAGGGAGGGAATTAGAGGAGTCGGACGAACCCCGGCGGGCTCCAAACGACGGGTGTATATCTGGGGACCCCATTCGAGGCACCATGCACAATTCAATGCTGAAGTAAGAAGGCGCCGCCCGGCTTTCATGAATTTGGAAACGGTTTGTCTTCGGAAGGTCTTTGGAGTATCCGCTTGACCGTTTGCGGGGAGAGAAGTACTGTGATTCTTGAATGCAGGCGCACATGAATAGCGTTGTCAGAAAACCAGAGAATACCAAACTTCGCCAGAAAGCAAGTCATGACAACTCCAGAGACAAATGACGAATGCCGTTCTCGTGGTTTACGCGAACTCGAAGGAAAGAATATCGCCTACTACAGCGTTGTGCTTCGGATCGTCATCGAATCGGAGCTTGATGGGATCAAGCAGATTATAGCGATTTCCTCGGCAGGTATCGGACTTCAATATGCTCTCGATAGATTCCCTTCCGGCCCCTGCCTGTTGTACCTATCCGTCGGGTTGTCGATCATAAGTGTTTTCGGCTTTGGCATAGCTATCTTCTGTGGGATTCGCTTTCTCTTAGCTGCCAGTAACCGATACGAAGAAGAATTGCGAGGCACAACAGATTATAGCGGATATCAGAAACTGTTGGACGCTCGGAGGAAGTTATCTCAGTGGAGACGTGCCGCAATTTGGACCTTCCAGATAGGCGTTCTTTCTTTAGGCGCCCTTGTTGTTGTTCGGGCTATCGGGACGCCAACCAAGCAACCGAACGACTCACTAAAGCCAACGACTGCATCTGTCATGGTCCCCTCTGCGAGGCGCATAACTGGAGACATCATACTCAATTCAAGACCGCGATTGGTAAGGTACCGCCTGGAAGTATGAACTCCGAGGAATCGAAGCTCGAAGTTCGACGGGGCGCCAACAACTGCTGACTATCAGCGTTGCTAACTCGCAACAACGGAAAAACGTTTCCAGATAATTCCGGACCGGTGACATAAGTTCCAACAGGAAAACGAGTTATATCTCTCGCAAAGAGCGCGAAGATCGCCAAGGGTTGAGGTTCTCGCGGTCCTCTGCCTTCTGTCCTCTCTTCTTGGCGGCCTTGGCGTGCTTGGCGAGAGGTAATCTTGGTTCCGGCCGAGGGCGCAGCCCGAGGCCGGGCTGGGTTCCTCTGCGTTCATCAGCGGTTTCCATTGACAGAATGTCCTGTATCCGGTAGCACTTGGTCCATGAAAAGACTTCGTATCTCCGGGTTGGTGGGACTGGCGAAGCGGGTGCGGCAGGAGCTGGCCGGGCCTGTGTCCCGCGAGCGTTTGGCTCAGCTTCGCTGGGATATCGAGGACGCCGTCAGGACCATCCAACAGATGCTGAGGGACAAAGGCGTCCGGGCACAAGATCTGCCCTCGCCATCGAAGAAGGCCTATCAGTTCCTCAAGGGTCTGGACCTGAACTCCGTGGTCACGGAAGAATCCTCGTTGGCGAGCAGTTTCCCGCCGGAGAGCGTGTCGTTTCGCGGCCTGCAGGGCCACTTCGACGGCCTGCTCGACCGATTGGCCCAGGTAGCCCCGCCGCCCGTGTCGCGGCCATCTTGGCCGCGCCGTGTCGAGGGCGTCTCGCCCTCGAATCGCGGGCTGGAAGCCCACGACACTGTGACCCCTTCGGAGCGCGGGCTGGAAGCCCGCGACACGCGGGGGTGCCACAAGCAACTGGAGGAGGTCTATGAGACGATCGCGTCCGACAGCGAGAGTATCGAGGATGAGGTCCGGGCGCAGAATCTCCGGCCGGAACAGCTCAAGAAACGGGCGAGGGAGATGCGGGGGTGGTTGGCTTACTTCTCGCAGCGGGAGAACTTCGATGAGTATTGTGCCGCCGTGCGAAGGGCGGAGCCTGTTTTTCGTGCCACTTCCATCTGGCCGGCGGGCAAGGCCGTTGCCGTCCTGGTGCACTTCCGACCGATGCGCGGGATGTACCGCGTCCGCGGCTATCCCGATACGATCCTGGTGGACCTGCCCACGGCCATGATCTGTTTCGACCAGGGTCTCCTGCGGTCCGTGGCCCGGATCACCTTCAAAAAGGGAGGCGACCGCAAGGCCGTGCATGACGCTGCGGCCGGTGAGGCCTACCGGCGGATTGACTCGGCCATCGAGCTGCTCGGCGGCGCCGTGGCACAGACGCGCGGCCTCCACCACGACCTGGCCGCCTCCTTCGACCGAGTCAACACGGAGTATTTCGACGGGACCGTGAGCCGTCCCCATCTGGTCTGGAGCCGGACCTTTGCGGCACGCAAGTTCGGACATTACGATCACTCGCACGATACCGTGATGGTCAACATGGTCCTGGACCGCCAGACCGTTCCCGCCTTCGCGGTGGACCTCATCATCTACCACGAGCTCCTGCACCGGCAACTGGGCATCACCTGGAAGAACAACCGAATCGCCGCCCATACACCGGAGCTCGCGGAGAAGGAGCGGCAGTTCAAACACTACGAACAAGCCAGGGCCGTCCTGAGAAAGCTCGCTTCGGAGAGGTGAATGTGCTATGACATCGGACAAAGATAGAATTGGGCGACGAGAGTTTCTGGCGGGATCCGTTGCCGGGGCGGCGATGGCGGTTGGGTCGGAGGGTCCCGCCAAGGGCGCCCGTGGAGAAAAGAACGTGACAGCACCCGAAGACCTGCGAAAGAAATTGCTGGAGTGCCTGGGCGGACCGTGGCCCCAGCCGTGTGAGCTGCGGCCGGTGATCCGGGAGACGATCCGCAAGGAGGGCTACCGCATCGAGTCGGTGACCTATGAGGTCGAGCCGGGCGACCGGGTGCCGGCGCTGCTGCTGATGCCTGACGGCGTCGATGCCAACCATCCGGCCCCCGCCGTGGCGGTCTGGCACCAGCACAATGGCGCATGGCACTTGGGCAAGGTGGAATCGGCCGGGCTGGCAGGCAATCCGAGGCACCACACCGGCGTGGCGCTGGCCACAGAGGGGTACGTCGCCCTATGCCCGGATGCACTCTGCTTCGGGGAGCGGCAGAGCAAGGACCTGCGGGGCGGCGACTTCGAGCGCTTCGAGTTCCTCCGTTACGTGGTCGCCGGCAAGTGCATGGCGTGGAAGAATATCCTCGACATGCGCCGGGCGGTGGACTACCTCTGCTCCCGGCCGGAGGTGAAGGCCGACCGCATCGGCTGTTACGGCCATTCGATGGGCTCGACCCATACGTGGCTCGTCGGGCCTTGGGAGCCCCGGCTTGTCTGCCTGGCCGGCAACTGCTGCCTTCCCACCTACGCGGCCATCCACCGCACGCACATCCTGCACTGCTTCCCGAACTTCATTCCGGGCTGGTTCCAGTACGGCGACACGCCGGACATCGCCGGCCTGATCGCCCCTCGGGCGCTGCACCTGAACTTCGGCGAGTTGGACGGCGGCAGCCCGATCCAGGAGGTTCGCGAGGGCATCAAGACCATCGCCCGAGCCTACGAGCAAGCCGGGGCCGCCGACCACTTCAGCCACTACATCGAGCCGGGCGCCGGCCATGTCCTGTCCGAGGAAATGTGGCGGCAAGCCCGCGAGTGGTTCCAAAAACACCTATCGCCCTCCGGCGGCCGATAGGACGGCTCCCGGCGCGGCGGTCGCAGACTCCAAGAGCCTCTAACAGAATGGCCACCGTTGCGGACTCCCTCTTGTCACCCCTGCGAAGGCAGGGGTCCAGGAAAGTCGCGGCGTGACTGGATTCCCGCCTGCGCGGGAATGACAAGGACGCAGAACCACCCCTTGAGTGTACTTCGTTCTGTTAGAGGCTCCAAAGCAAAGGGGCCTGTACCGGACGAACCGGTCCAGGCCCCGAAAACTGGTGTGTGGCCAGCAATCATCGTGGCACAGGCATCGTGCCGGTGATTCTGGATCCATGCTATGGGAACGGCTTGTAGAACGGGTCCGTCCGACCGGCCAGCGACGCGATCTCCTCCGGTGACAAGGCCCGGTTGTAGAAGCGAGCGTCGTCGATCCTGCCAGTGAAGGTCCGGCTGATCGTGGTCCCGTCGGTCCCGAGCCAGGCACCGATCAGGCCTTCGCCCAGCGTGACCGTGGCCGGCGCCGTCAGCGTCCTCGAAGCCTCCTTCAGGCCGTTGAGCCACAACGCCCACTCGGTCGGCGAGACGGTGACTGCAACATGGTTCCACTGGCCGGCTTTGGCAATCGAGACGCCGGTGACATCGCCACCTGCAACGCCGTTGATGCCGGAATTGACCTTGCCGTAACTGTACCGCCAGTGCAGGTCTCCTGCCTCCCAGCCATTGGCGTGGAAGAAGCTCTCGAATTGCAGGGGCAGCGGATCGACCGCCGTGTTGGCCCACAGGGCGATCGTCAGGGTGTTGCCACTGCCCAGCCGCGGCACAGCCACCGCGTCACCAGTCCCGTCCAGCGTGACCACCTGGCCTCGGGCCGGATCGCTGACGATCTTGGCATCACCCCTTGCCGTGGCAAGGTACGTGCCGGCGGAATCCTTGAAGTCGCCGTCGAACTTGTACCAGGCGGTGAGGCCCGTCGTGCCCGGATCGACCGGCTTGATCATCTCTCCGACGCTCGGATACAACTGAATGTTGTCGAAGTACAGTTTGCCCGCTGCGCCGGCGCCGTCGATGCCGATCGTCAGCTTCGTGACGTTCTTGAGGTTGGCGCCCGTCGCGGCGAGATCGACGTTCCACGGCTGCCACTGCGTTCTCTTGATGTCCTCGGCCTTGCCGCCGTAGGGTACCTTGGTGTTGTTGATTTTGAGGTACATCTGGCCGGTGTTGTTCGGATCGCCATAGAAGGATAGCGCCAGGCTCTTGTAGCCATGCTTGGTCCAATCCTGCGGCGTATCGAACGTCCGCTCGGCCTCGGAATACGTCGCCCCACCGGTGTTGGAGTAGGACACCGGCATCGACTGCCGGCCGCCCTGGATGATCGTGGTCTCGGCAAAAGGCGACTGGCCATAGCCCACCTGCGACCCGTTGGCCTGGACCTCATAGCCGTCGATCCAGGTCTGGAAGATCGCCTTGCCCGCATCCATGTCGTTCGTGTAGCTCTCGAAGTCATCGATGACGAAGAACTTCACCGTAGAGAAGCTCCAGACGTCGCCTTGCCAGGCGGCCGGGTTCATGGCCTCATTGACTTCGACAATCTTCCAGTAATAGGTCTGACCGAGATTCACATCCGCGTCG
>Ga0315275_10008026_pt1 | contig 10259 bp, 9 predicted proteins | sample YL17G03_0_MG_FD_205557 | JGI IMG/M metagenome (GOLD analysis project Ga0315275, IMG submission 205557) | Sediment microbial communities from Yellowstone Lake, YNP, Wyoming, USA - YL17G03_0 | ecosystem: Environmental > Aquatic > Freshwater > Lake > Sediment | place: USA: Wyoming | collected...
TACCGATCGTATCGGCTGGAGATGTCAAAGGTGTTACTAATGGCACTATATTTATGCTATGCATATTATATACTTCAACGGCTGCAGGTGGAGGTGTGGGAGTAATTAATTGATTACATGTAAGAATATTACACACAGGATTTAGCCACAATTTTTCATTTGGAGAACCCGAGTTCAAAAGTTGCAAATTCATTTTTATATATTATTTCTATATATTTTTATTTTACATCAATTCGTATAAATCCTGTTTGGACATCATTTCACCGCCACGGGTTCTGCGACGACGACGACCACCGACAAGCCCATGTCCAGTTAGTTTTAATGCATCGGATGCAACCTGTAAGCCAGGGGCAAATTCAGGGGCAAACGCAGGAGCTACATGTTGGGCGATGTTTAAACCAGTTCTAAGAACAGGGGCAAGGCGACCAAATAGGCTTTTAAGTTTATCTAAGAAGCCACCACCATAAAAGTTGGTTGGGTGATGATATGGTGCAACAGGTCCATTTTTAGATGCAAGAACATCGGATCGGCTAATTGGTCCAAGAGTTCTAAAACAGCGATTTTCTGAGATAGTCATCACACCTTCTTGTATCACTACACAATTTAGGGTATAAGCAGGAATTACTTGATCAGTTTGATTTCTAAATGTCACTTTCATGTTCAAGCTAAAGTTTCCTGTGACCCCTGCTGTCAAAGTAGCACCAAGGGCCAAATCAAGAGCAAAGGCAACGCAAATAACAGAACCTTGATCTTTAGAAAATTGACGCCACGATTGGATTGAACCATTGGCACGAGACATATTATACAGATCTATGGGTGTCATTGTTGCTAATAGAGACGAACGATTATCAAAAGTAATATTAATATTTTCAATTACAAAGAATGTGTCAGTTTTTGTAAAGTTGAAAAATTGATCAGACTCCTGAACTGAAATATATAACAGATTGGGAACTGACCCAAGCTGAATATTATTCATCTGTACCACAGTGCTTTGTCCTGGATTTAAAGGATTATTAACACTTGTTGGGTAGACCACTGGATCGAAATATGAGTAAGTCATGCCGGCTGCGAAATTTAGCACTTGTGTTGGGTCTGGTGTTTTGTAGTTAGATAGTAATTTTGCGTTTAGAACATTTACACTACCGCCAGTAATACTAGATGGACTGTTTGGATTGTGAGACCAGAGAGCACCTAATAGGCCAGCAGTTGGGCCAACACCACGGCCACCAAGATTAAAGATGAGATTAAATGTTTGAACACCGATAAAATGAACGCTATTGTGAGCATCTTTACCATCAGCCAACCACGGAGAAATCAGGATTGGCTCACGAACAGTCATGCGAACAACTGCAACATCTGCGGCGGTTCCAGTTGCGTCATTACGAATAACAATAGCATCAACATAGCCACCACGGGGACATTCAACACCATCATTTGCATCATAAGGCCCGTTCATGGGGTTCTGGACGGTTCCAAAAGTATTTGCATAAGACCATGACGGATCTAATTGAGAAGGTGTAGTACTTTCGTATCCAGTTCTATTTTTATTAAAGTTATGATAATGGTTAAAGTTTCTAAAGAATTGATTTATGTTTTGGGAGATTGTGGCATCCCCTATTTTAAGCTGCAGTGAATTTGTGCTATTCATCAGAGGATAGGCGCGAGGGGAATCATATGGCGATGCGCCTTTAATCACTCCTGGTGCATGTTCTAAAAATGGAGCCTGTAATAGAGGGATACCGAGAGCAGCTGAAGTACCAGTAAATGTTAATTCAAAGGTTACTTCAACTGGCGTGTATCGGTTAATGTAAGTCATGCCATTGGGCGGGTTTGCCTCAATATTGATTGTGTTGTTGCTGAACGATGTGGATATTTGCTGTTGAAAGGTGTTCTCACTTGGTCCATCGATAATTGCATATTGTTTGTTTCCAAGAGCATTGATATTGACAGCGGGGGCTATAACTTTGACAAATTTGATATCTTCGGAGGAGTTCAACATATTTTTATTATATACTATATATTAGATAAAATTTTCTATATGTTTTTATTTTTCAATCATTTCGAAAAGTATTTTAACGGATATATAATAACCAAGGTCAATAAGCAGCGGGAACGATTGTCCTTCTTTGTCGGTCCAATAACATTGTAGATCTATAGTGTTTAAATTTATATCACTTTGTAACGATACGTATCTATACGTCCCGCCTGCTGGCAAATATTGCGTCTGTCCACGATTAAATTCAGAATCAGATCCCAATATTGGCTCAAAATCTGTTATTATTGGCAGCGAGTTATTATTTACTATAACAGACTGATTGTTTGATGAGGTAATTGGTAAATTCTCATTTCTTATAGGTATTTGATAGGATGTAAAATAGAATGATGCAACGGGAGACCAGTTAGTTAATGACGAGAATTCCTGTTGTAATCCTACGAATGGTGCTGTCAATTGTGCTGCCTGTAGTGATAGAGAACCAGCCCCAAAAGGTGCCCCAATAGTATTATTGCTATTGATTATTAAATCATTATCACGACCGAAAGCCGAGAAATAGCCATTAAAAGTAGTTTGAAAGCTTTGAAAGAGATTAAAGAGTTCATAGTTCATTGATATGATTATATTATTTGTTATATATCCCTGATTAAAGAATAATGTAAACAGTTGAGTTTGTGGGTTCCACACCATAACAGGGGGATCAGGAGAAGGGACCGCTACTAATCCAGTTAAACCAATATAAGCAGCCCTAAATGCATTATTCAAATCATCAATGAATGCATTAAAATAGTAATATGCCAGTTTAATTTGGTTGTTCGTCGGTGCAGTGAAAACAACAGGAGCCACGAATGAAAATCCGCCAAAGGATAGAGTGACAGAGTAATTCGTGATATATGGTGGAGGTCCGTTTGGATTTAGTATTTTAGGAACTAATAGCGGCAATAAAGACCCATTAACACTAAAGCGGGTTATAGAACATTTATAATCGCAACAGTTCCGCAATATGGATGTTGCCCGTGTATCGTTTAATGATGCCAAAAGTGGTGCATTAGTATTATTGTATAACTTGGCGTTATAATATATGTATTCTTCACCCATGGGCTTTATTGATTTTCTATTACTCATTATATATTATTATATATATATTTTATTTTAGTAATGGTTGGGTTAATTGAACCGCTATAACATCTGGGTTGTCCCTCTTATTCAAAAATATCTTTATGAATTCTTCCAGTGCCATTTGCCTATATAAAGAACGAATAACACAAAAGCGGCCACATGTGGATATATCATCGCTTAGGCTTTGTAGTGGGTAATGATTGTATGATATTTGATGTGGGGATTTTATATATAAATCTAATAAATATTTATGGTCTTGGCCTGTCATCTTCTTAAATGCGGTTGATGCATCTTTCAATTGTTTTAGTTCATTGTCGGGCTTTATTGCGTAGCTATCAAAGTGCTCCACAATACCATCATTCACACGATTAACCGTTATATAATGCCCAATTGAGGCATCTTTGGTGCGTTGCCATTCATACAGTATTATTACGCTATCATATGGTCTGAGTAGCTGATCTATGTTTTTATATTTTTTAACATCTTCATATAGAATAAGTTTTGTTCTTGGGTTAAGTCGTCTAATGTCTTGGTCGGATAAGGCATAAGCCAAATCATATTTTAGTTTATCCATTATATATTATATGAATTATAATATATTATAAATAATTATTTTAAAACATAACACCCATTGTCAAACAATATATACTGCGGATATGATGCACTAATACAGACCCACCGTGACTTCAAAGCCATGATATTTGCTACTTGCACCTTAGATAAACCGCAGTAGATTTGTAAATAACGATTGATATGATACGATGACCCAGCATGAGGAAAAAATATAGTTCTATTGGCTTCTGCTATCTTGTGTCGTGTCGCTGGTCCATTCATCATCATGTGGGCTATAGATAAAACATAAATGCCATACTTGCGGCCATTCATTATTAAATCTTTCTCCATACTGTCCAACCATTTTTTTGCTTTTAGGTTTTGGTGGTTGTCGCAGTCGTCAAAGATTATTAAACAGTTATTCAGTCTGGTTATGTCCATGGGCTCTTCATAAAGTGATAAATCATTTAAATCCATTATAATTAGGTTCTTAACCTTTGCGTACGCTTCGTCCCGTTCATGGGGTGAAAACATGATGATTTTATTTTTTGGATATGATTTGTTGTAGCTTTCGCAATACTTACCAGCCTGCCAGCTTTTACCGCTTCCATTCGGGCCAACGATATAAACCCGTTCAGGTTTTACTGTGGGATATATCACAAATTGTTCATCTCCCTCTAAATCTATGCGTTTTTTGCTGGCTGGTGCATCTATTTTTGAACTGTCAATGAAAAGTATTTTATTATGATTGTAGCCTTCCTCGGGGTCTTGGATTATGGCTATATTATTAGTCGTTGCAGACTTTTTGAATGATAACATTATATATATTATTATATATATTTTTATTTATACAACGGGGCTATATTTTTTGTTAAACTCAACATTAAGCTTGTCTATATTTTTAACTATTTTTTGCATTGCTACTGTTTCAAAAAGTAGAGCCGTTATTTTATCAAAAATAGGCCTCATTGTTTCATTAAATGGAAACTCAAAAGCCAAAGCGGCACTAGACAAATCTTTTGAATTTGCTAATCCCTTTATTTTTGATATTTCATTTAATATTAAAGCCATAATATACACTTTGATAACTTTAGTCCGTACGTCAGGTGCCCATTTTACGAAGCTATCGTAATCAAATACTTTGCCTTCTTGTTTACTGTTGAACGTTTTAACAGATTTTAAAAAAGTTTGTATGTTTTCAATAGTCACTTTGCTTAGCTCGTTTTTTTTATTCAATTCAAAAAATCCACTTAATGTATTACCAATTAATGTTCCTTTTGCTCCTTTATTGGTGTTTATTTTTTGGGCTAATTTATATTTTTCTTTTGTCTCTTTCTCTTCTAAACTTTCCACATATTTTCTTTGCGTCTCTAGTTCTATATTTCGCCCTTGAAGCGCCAACAGTCGCTTTTCTAATTCATAAGTTGCTTTATCATTTGATAATTTTTCGGCGGCCGATACTTTATTAATTATGTCATTGGCGGCGATTGGTATTAACAATCCTTCGGGACTTTCTCCACTTTCCTGGATATCATTAATTGCTTGTAGATTTTCCTCCTCCTGCTTTAGTTTGGCTTCTTGTTCTTCTTCTTCTCTTGCTTTGGCGATTCCAAACGCGTTTAAAAGTTCCTTATATCGAGCGTCATTAATGTCTAACTCAAGTTCCGTAAATTGATCCAAGATTTGCTTAGAAGTTAGTCGTTCTGTAGGTTTTTCGGCGTCTTCTTTTGTTTCCAGTGCTGCTTGTAGTCCTCGGGCTATTGATGCTTGGATATCTACAGCTGGCCCCGCTTGCACTGGTTCTAATTTCCGTATTTCACTTTCGTATATGTCTATTTGGTTCAATAGTTCTGCTGGGTCTAATTTGCGTATAAATTCTATTGTATCAGTTATTTCATCTTCGCTCGCTTCTTGTCCTGTGGTTAGTTCATAATATTTTGGAAATAGTGATATTGCATAATCTATTAAGTTTCCCTGAGTGGCAAGGGATGGGCTCCCTTTCCTGCTGCCGGGTGGTCCCTGTCTGCCACTCGGTATTCCCTATCCTGGTGACAGTGAACTGCTACTTACTCCGGATGCAGGTATTCTTCTCTCAGATCTGCGGAAGTCATAGGTTGGAGCCTCCCAACGTTCTTCGTCATATATGTCGGCTTGTTCCTTCAATGGTGGATATGCCAGCTCAACTCTATTGGTACTATAGATTTCAAGTATTTTTGCAAGTGCAGCCTTAGTATATTTACCTAATCTTTCAGCAGAAGATTGACCAACACCAATTTTCTTTTCTATATTTCTAATTTGTCTAATTAATCGCTCCTTTGCTGATTCTGGCTGAATTCCTGCCTGCAATAATCTGATTGTCATATCATCAATTGGTTGATCATTATCAACTAATTCATCGAATATATCCTGGTTTGATTTACCACCAACTAAGCCACGACCCCGCTTCTTTCGTTTTTTAGATGCGAAAAACTCCATGACTTTGGCTGTCATCTTAGGGCGAGCAGATCCACGAGGGCGACCCACACGACGGCGACCACCCACAAGGCCAGCACCAGAAACATAGCCCTCAACATTATCAGCAGCGTCAATAACACCGCCAACAAGACCACGACCCCTGCGGCGTACTGGTGCTTTTCGTGGGCGTCCTACTCTTCGTCGTCTGCCACCTTCCATATTAGAAACTTGAGACCTGTACATGTCGATAATATCTGCTTGTGTTAATTGATCCATTATTTTTTGTTATATACTATATATAAAAGAAAATAATGCAAGAAATAAAAATTAATTCTATAGATGAATTAAATAATTTAGAAATAAAAAAGAAAGAAATAGAGATAGAGAATGAATATCTCGGATGCTGTTCCAAAACTGATAAAAGATTAATTAATTATTTAGTTCAATTTATTTTGGCATTAATAATAATAATATTTTCTATATATCAAATAATTAAGAAAGCAAATAACCCAGAAATTTATTTTTCTTTGCTCTCTTCAACATTCTCCATTTTCATTCGTGCTCCATCATTAACAGCTGATAAATGACAGTCAAAATCTATTGTTAGGCTCTTTGCCTTTCGGTTCGCATATATTGACCTCATTCCTGCATTATGACATTCTAAACATCTGCTGCGGTATTTGCTCTGCTTTGGCCCCACATCCTTTTTATAATTAAGCGGATACTCTGATAGGGTTTTTATTGCTTTGCATTTCGTACATGCTTTGGTCTTGACAAATGCGTCTGGGTCGTTTATTGGCTGTCTTGGCTTTACCATCTCTTTATTATATTAAAGTGTTTAATCTTTAAGCCATTTTAAAAACATACTTCCCTAACAAAACTTCTGGTCTCTCTTGTATGAACGCTGTTTTTAGTAAATTCAAACATTACTTTATGATCTGTTGGGTTCATTATGAATTCTATTTTGTTGCCTTCTGCCAATTGTCTATATAGTTCAATTGCTCCCACCTCATCTATTTTATAATTAATTCCTGCTTCTGTCACTCCTTTCAATCTAATATGATAATCAATGTGTTCTTTTCCTTCTTTGTCGTATCCTCTTAATTCGTCCAAGTATGCCTTTTTTCCTAAGAAACAAGAGCGTATTGATTTTACATTTTTATAATTTAAGTCGTTCCCGTCTTCATCCAAAAATTTAAAATCTGATTTAAACTGTCCTAATCCATTGCCGTGCAGTTCCTTATTATTATAATTAATTCTGTACAGCTCTTCTAATCTCGGAATATCGCTATCTTTTAGATGCATGCTGTCCGTGTCTTGGTAATATATTAATATTCCATTGTCTGACGCTAAGCCCATAACTTCATTCATGATGCGTTTTGAGAATGATAAACACTTAACACCCACCGAGGCAAAATTATAACTGTCGTCTATTGTTGCAGTTGTGATTTCATATAAGTTGTCATTAAGTTTGTGTATCATTCCAGTAATATTTGCATAATTTTTATACACAAAGTTATTAAATTTTCCCTTTGGGACATAATGTATTTTTTCAAAATTCTTTTTACTAATAGTCTTTCCATAGGTGCTATTTAGAATTAGTTTTATGATTTCTGCCATTGCTGGATTATCCTTTTTAATTCTCAAACGCTCCACATATAGTTCTTTACAAATTGGCCCAATTGAATTGTTAAATCCTCCATCATAATAAACACCTTTTAATATTTCATACTCTATCTCATGGAATTTGATATAGTCTTCTAATGTTATCTTATCAATAGTCGTAATTATTGGTTTCCCGTCTGGCAATTCATTAACATAATCACTTATATCGTCCTTGTTCTTGACCTGTGTAAATGGGTTGTCTTGTTTCTTTTTTATTGCATTGATTTTGACAGTAACAATGTAATATTCTAATTTTTTCAGGTTGTCATATTGTTTGTGCTCCTCTGTTATTACTTTTGCCTTTCCTTTTGATAATCCCGTACCCTCTTCACACATTCGGTCAAATGCCGAAGGGTACAACGAATTTGCGTCGTAATCGTTCAGTGTTTCATCAATTATCATCTTTTTTATCGACTGTTGCACATTCACACGACCGCCATAAACTGCCAATGATAAATATGTTCTTAAATTACCATTGCACATGTGCACACCCTCAAAACAATCTCTTGAATTGAAAAATTCAAATGCAAGCTTTGAGATTGTTAGATAATTATATGAGTCAAGATTTGTAAGGGTTCTCATTAGTTCATTAAATTTATCAAGTCCTTCATATAGTGTCATCACATCTTGATTTAAATAGTATCGATAATATGCCAGTGCATTGAATGTTTTACCTTTGTATTCAAACATTTCTGCGTTCTTTTCATCACTCATTATTTTATCAAATATTTTTTTGTTCTTCTCGCTAAATCCCTTTTTGTATTTCTTGACATTGTTTTTCTTTCCTAGGTTCTCATAATCATAATGGGTGTAGTTGATTGCTTCTTCTTTTTTGTTCTTAAGTTGAAACATCTCCTGAAATTTGCACAATGGTTTAGATATCATTTTATAGCTATCTCTCATTTTGATTTTTCGTTCTTTACCGTCCTTCCAGTATGTGGCCCTTATCTCATAATATTGTCCATCTTTTTTGACTGAGTAATATATTTTAAGCTTCTTTAACATTATTGTTAAATCATATTTAAGATTATGAAAATATATAATAGGTTCTTGCTTTTTAACATCTTCTGAATTATCAGCAACATAATCCATCATTTTATAAAACCATCTATAGCAGTCGGGCTTTTTTGATATTGTTATCAATGGTTTCCCATATTTTACTTTATCATCTGACCTTTTGATGATACCCGACATGAACGGCTTATGGGTTCCATGTTTTACGATTGATTCAAGATCTGCAATAAAAATATCACCTCTTGGCTTTATTTTTTGTGTCTCGTTTAATTTCTGCTCATTCTCAATGTCTTCAAGTGGGATATCTAATATATTGTCAATCTTTGTCGAAACCCGATAATTTAACAACACTTTATTATTCCAATCAAACATTTTTAAATCATTCATGATTTTGACCGCTTCAAGTGAGCTTGCGCGACATCGGTCTTTGCTCCTTCTGTATGAATTCCTTTCTTTTCGGTAGATATCCTGAAAATCTCTTTCTTTATTTATTTCGTTATAGTTCTGTAGGCTGTATTTAGTGTATCGTGTATCATTATAAATAAAGTAATGATTTTTATATAATGCCATTTTAATAGGCTCTGAACCTTCCACGATATATTTTTTACATCTTATATCTCCCGCAGTGTCATAAGTATATAAATATATTGAGCGTTCAACAGCTGTCGCCAAGTTCTGCAGTTTGCTGATTGGGAAATTAAAACAGTCGTTAAACGATGTCAATATTCTTTGTATTTTTACATGTGGCACACCGCTTTGCTCTAATGTATGTATAATGCAATGCGTAATGTTTTCCTCATAAAATGGGTCTTTTGCCCTTTGCTCTTTAATCGCTTCAAAGTATTCTTGTCCGTGAATTTGATATTGTGATAAGTCAATGGTTGTTGTATTGACTGCGTTGAAATATTGACCATCGTTATTCTCTGCGGATACTTGTTGTTTTTTTGATGGTGTTAGATATTTAAATGATACTTCTTTAAAACCATCGGTCATAAAGTTATCAATAGCATCTGAGCCATAACTTGCTAATTTATTTGCTTGATAGGCTGATTTAAGATATTCTTTGATTGATTTTTTGCTACCCTCCGTTAGTGTTAGATATTTTATTTTGTTATCAAGTGTTATGAATTGTAATATTGCCTTTTCGTTGTCTGGCTTATTCTTCATGATAACATTAAGATATCTTGTGATATCTTTATTTTTTGGCGGCAGATTGTTTGAGAACATTTCTTCAAATGCTCCTGCGTCGTCGTTCTTTAGTTCTTTTGATAAAGTTTTATACTCTTCATATCTTACCAATTGCTTTTCATATTGGTCAAATGGCACAATTGCCTTTGCTTGTCTATTTTTGAACAGCACAATAAATTGTTTTCCTTGCTTTCTATAAGGTTCGTAAAGTGGCTTTAATCCATTCGCAATATGCGAATATACTTTTGATTTGTTCATTTAATATTATATAAAT
>Ga0315275_10008028_pt1 | contig 10258 bp, 4 predicted proteins | sample YL17G03_0_MG_FD_205557 | JGI IMG/M metagenome (GOLD analysis project Ga0315275, IMG submission 205557) | Sediment microbial communities from Yellowstone Lake, YNP, Wyoming, USA - YL17G03_0 | ecosystem: Environmental > Aquatic > Freshwater > Lake > Sediment | place: USA: Wyoming | collected...
CATCTGGGGGCTCCGTCTCTCAACGCCCCTACCCGTCGTAGGTTAGTGGGTCCGTTACACCCACTACAGCCTGATAGGCCGCAGACTCATCCTGAAGCGCCGGAGCTTTGAGCGTGGAAGCATTCCAGCATACCACACCTATGGGGTATTATCCTCAGTTTCCCGAGATTATCCCCCACTTCAGGGCAGATTATCCGCGTGTTACTCAGCCGTCAGCCGAGGTCTTGCACCTCTCGACTCGCATGCCTTAATCGCATTCCGATAGCGGTGCCCGCCGGCAGGATCAACCGGAATTCATCTCTGTGAATTGACCTGTCGTCGTTCACTACTCATTTTGGTCGCTATGACTTAGTCTCTTGAAATCGGCAGGGTTCTCAAGTCTCACCGACTGTGTTATTCCCTGCATGTGACACAAAATTGTGCCACAGGATTTGCACGTAACCTTCTATCATCGAACGTCAGAATCAAGAGGTCACGGCGCTCGCCGGAGATCTTGATCCTCCATCATGTCTGCGACAGATGGAGTAGGGTTGATCACCGATAATGGCGTGTTGACGCCTCCCTCCCAACCTTCGCCGCTGTCGCAGCCTTTTTGGGTAGCCCCGCTTAAGTTCGATGCGGTATATATGCGTTTCGAACTTGCCATTCGGCGCAGTTCGAACGCTCCGCACGCGGAACTACAGTTATACTCTACTCGTGCTACGTATTTGAGTGTTTCGTCCGCGGTCAACAATCCGTCGAAGTCGATGCGTACGTCACGCTCGCGCTCTTCGATTGTCGGCTGAAGTGAGATAGTATCTCTTCGTAAATCAATCTAGAGCCAGCACGCCATCGAATAATCGACAAACCTTTAAGACCGCACTGGGCATTATGCGCAAATCAAGCGGGGATGGCCCAGCCCGGCAAGGCGCTGGATTGCTATCGCCTTCCATCTTGGGAGGGGCAAACATCCAGTGCTCGAAAGAGCTCGGGGGTTCAAATCCCCCTCCTCGCGCTCCTTCGCGAACCCTCGCAAATTATTATGGCATATCAGGTTACTTGCTTCCTTCGCAGGCGGGTGTTGTGTCGGAGGAGACGAAGATGGACGAGTCACCGCGGCAAGAGCCGGCCCCTGGGAACGGAGAGGCGCCATCAGCTCCGGAGTTGCCGGAGGCGCCCAGGTCAAAGGCGTTCAAGGTGGAGCGCAAGCGAGAGAAGAGGAAGTCTGTGTTCTTCAAACGCTTCGTTGGAGGATGGCCCGCGGCGATTAGGGTCGACGCGCTCAGTTTGCTTGCCGCGATCTTGGGCTTCATGAGCCTTGGCATGCCCTGGATACATGAAGTCTCCGGGTATGATGAAGGGTACTACCCGCTGTGGCATTATTTAACGTCTAATTCTGACGTGGATCCCCTCGTGTTCGGTCTCGCGATAGCGGGAATGCTCCTAGGATCGATGTTGGCCGTTTTCTCCCGTTTCGGCGGCGTAGTGCAGCTGGCGGGCCTGATTTCATTCCTTACGATATCCATGTCATCGACCAGCGAATACGCGTTCGGTTCTTATATCGGCGGTGCAGCATGTGTATTGGGGATTTCCTCGATGGTCTTGAGGAGGACCTTCCCGCTCCCTGATAGGTTGCGCACGATCGTGCGGTCGCCCGATGATGGGTCGGTCACTGTCAACGTGTTATCGATAGTCGGTGGTGCGCTTGGCGTTCTAAGCCTGTTCTTCGTGTGGTATAGTGCCTTGTGGACTCAGCAAGGGTATGGGGGCCTCTGGGATGAAAAGTACACTCTGGTCCAGCTTGCAGGTCCGCATCTCGCGACTCCCTGGACGACTGTTGCCGCGATATGCTTCGGAGCGGGTTCGATCCTGTCGATTCTAACACCCCTGGGCTTCATTGGGCAGTTGACTGGGGTTTCAGCATACCTATACGCGATGAGGGACAACGCCGCTTACATTGACATATACCCCACCGCTGGATACTATGGATTCAGCCCCCACGTTGAGTCCTCCTATGGAGTCGGTTTCTGCTTGGGAGTTGTCTGCCTCCTCATCGTCATCGTATCGATTCTCGTCAAATGGAGGTTAAAGCTCTCAGGTGCTAGAGCCTCCTATATCCTCTCGTGGCCGTCGCGACCTCCCGCGACCGACACAGTCGCGACAGCGAAGGCAGGGGAGGTTGCGTCTTGGCGGGGCGTCATCCCCGTTTTTGTTCAGTCTATCAAAGCATTGTTCATCGTGATAGTTGTCCTGGTCCTCGCCATAGCTACCGCCGGTATTGCCTACGCACTCCCTTGGTCGGATCTTGAGATCATGATAACAAATAGCGACTCAGACTCTCGGGTCCACTTCGCCGTCTATATCGACGGTGACTGGAAGGTCGGCGACTACATCTCAACCTTCACTCAGTACATCGGTTCCTTTGATGTCCGGGCAGGATCGCTCAAGGTCGCACTCGACTACGGGTTTCCTGATGACGCGCAGGGCACCGACATTGATGGCGTCATCGACTGGAGCACATTCGTCAAGGTCAAGCCGCTGCGGAAGTCCATTGTGAATCTGGATCTCGGATTCCTCTTCTCGGAGGCGCCGGTTTTCGAACTGAATGCTTCGGATTACGGAAACGGATGGAAGCTCTCCGTTACATCGATCAACGATGGCAGTCCGAGCAGCGGGTCTGTTTCCTGGACTGATTTGCGGATGACTCTTCATGACGGGAGTAGCACGGCTAGCTGGGAGACCGAATCTTTTCACCTGGATAACGGAACATATTGCGAGCAGACATTCTCCCCTCAGCTTGTGGGAGACATCACCGTCACATGCTCGGTCGTCGACCTAGCGGGGAACGGGTACCTCAATGTTGGCGATTTCATCTTGATCACGACTGGCACGAACCACACCTTCAGCAGCTCTCTGACGTATACGCTCTATATGCTCTATCAGCCGACGAGCAGCCTCGCGTCAGAAGTTGAGTTGCAGGGCAGGTACTGACCTCGAATAGATCTATCCTCTGACACGCAAAGCGCATCGATTCCGAAATCGGTTGTCGCCTGTCGAATCCGTTTTTGGCAAGTCAGCTATTCTTATATAGTGTAAAGTTGTTCGCGCTTTCTAGCGGGTATGTCTGGACAGCTCGGAAGATCCGAGCCAGCATGATATCCTGATGCCATTCGGAGAGGGGGAGAACCACATGGGATCCGACCGCGACGACTCAGAGAAACGGGGCTTCCTTTGCGGAAGCGCTCGTAGGATCGCACAGCTTATGGACCACAGAATGATGCTCGCATTTGCCGCATTCCTCCTTCTCGCGGTTCCATCGATTGTTCTTATCGATTACGCTCATGTCGGCACGAGTGGTAGCGGTGACCGCACGGCGAGGATATTGAGCGGGACGGCACCCGAGTTCGCCGCCGTCCCTCCTAGCCCGTATCGAGTCATCTGGAACGCGACCGTCACATTTCAATTCTATCTGTACGATGCCGACGATGACAACTTGAACGTGACCTGGGATTGGGGCGACGGTTCCCCCATCGAGCTGACCTACACGGATCCGGCAGGCAGCTACCCGTTAGCTGAGAAAAGTCATGTCTACGCCCCCTATGTGCCAGGGGCCATGGAATTGACCTACTTCTTGAACGTGAGCGCGGACGACGGCAACGGCAATAACGTGACGTCGACGACGACCATCATCCTCCAGATGCCAACCACCCTCTCTCCCACGGCCCCTGAAGTGTCATTTCCGACGGACAAAGTGGCTCCCGGTGATTTGGTCATCTACTACACAAACTCGTCCGACCCTGAGGGCGATGCGCTGACATGGACTTACGTCTTCAACGATTCCGTGTCCGACTACTTGACTCAGGTGTACTACACCCTGCAGAGCGACCCTGGAGCGCTGGTCTGGAACAACGCCACGGTCGTTTTCGACGCCCCGGGAAACTATACTCTCACGATATATGTCACCGACGCAGCCCAACCGTACCAAGTATACCCCCACAACGTGTCACGGGGGGGAATTGGACCGATTCAGGTGGCTATCAACCAGAAGCCCACCGCCGCAGACTCCATCACTGTGAACCCGGGCACGCCGATCATCAGTTACACCCTTGGATACGTTGCGGTCAATTTCAGCCTAGATGCATCCGACCCAGATGGGGACGTCCTGACTGCGACGTGGGATTTCGACGACGGCACGCCTCTGGAGACGGACAGCTCCATGGGCGGGATCCGCATATACGCGTTCAACCAGACTCGCAACTTCACAACATCGGGATCCTACAACGTCTCTGTGACCGTGACGGATGGAATAGCCGGGCACGAGGTTGTGGTGAGACATCTCCTGAACGTCACTTCGCCCAACAGACCTCCGAGCGTGGCTAGATTCAACTTCACATATGCAACGCTCGACTATGCGTTGCAGAACGAGACGGTCGAGTTCACCCTTGTCATATTCGATCCGGAGAGGGATCCCATCTCGATCACGGTAGACTTCGGCGACAACAGCTCAAAGTTCTACAGGAACCTGACCGAATTCGTGGACTTCAACGTGACGGTCGTGTTCAGCCACAAGTTCATAGAAATTGGGAACTACACCGTGGACCTCTGGTACACAGACAACATGATCGGCGTGTTCAACCATTCGAAGAGGTACAACGTGACAGTGACGGTCAAGGTGCCAATCATAATCCAACCTGTGACATGGTCCTGGTGGGACTATACCAGCCTGGGTCTCTTCTGCATGATCCCGGTGGCGGTAGCAGTGCAATACGTCATGATGACGCGCAGGCGCAAGGCGATCGAGAACGAGGGCATGACTGTCGAGGAGTGGAAGCTGCGCAGGTCCCAGGGGCTGGACAAGGAGCTTGAGAGGGAGCTCGAGCTTCAGAAGCGTGTAGGTCCGTAGGGGGTAGAGAGAAATGCCATCAAGGAAGTCATTCAGGAGAGTCATCGGGAAGCGCCTCATCAACGTGGTGCTGACGATATTCGGCATCATCATCCTCAACTTCTTCCTGATACACCTGATGCCTGGGGACCCCATCCAGAACGTCATCCCGAAGAATCCCAAGTTCGATCCGAGCCTGAAGTGGAAGCTCCAGGAACAGTTCCATCTGAACGATTCGATGGGTGAGCAGTTGGCCTGGTACATGTACAACACCCTCACTCTTCAGTGGGGGACGTCGTACATGCAGAATCGACGTCAAGTGTTCGATATCATTATTACCGATATGCGTTGGACTTTATTGCTTGTGGGCATCTCGACGACGTTCACTATTCTCATCGGAATAGCCGTGGGAGCGTACTCTGCCTATAGACGGGGCGGTGCCTTCGATGTGGGTTCGACCTCCATATCCTTGTTCTTCTACGGAATGCCCGTGTTCTGGTTGGCGATAGTACTCCAGCTGTTGTTCACAACGCATCCTTTAGGTATGAACTGGTGGCCCCAGCTTCCCGCGGGAGGTTACTATGACACGCGGGAGTATGGGGCAGAGCTGAAATGGACTTTCCCGGTTGTGCTTAGCGTCATGAAGTATCTGATATTACCATCTGCGACGCTGGCGGTTGGAACGGTCGCCGGCGTCTCATTGATCATGAGGAGCTCTCTCGTCGATACGATGACCGACGACTACATCCTGACCGCGAGGGCGAAGGGCCTGACCGATTATCAGGTGCTAAGGCATCACGCGCTTCCGAACGGGATGCCTCCGATGATCGCGCTCATAGCAATGGACATAGCGTTCGTTATCGGGGGAGCGTATCAGGTCGAGTACATCTTCAACTATCCGGGGATTGGCTATCGTACTATCGACGCAATCAACAACCGTGACTTCCCCATCCTGCAGTTCATCGTCGTCATAGGCGGGGTCGCCGTGGTCATAGCGAACTTCCTGGCAGATGTAATGCTGATTTATATAGACCCGAGGATAAAGATCTCATGAGGTGGCCCTAATGTTCTCACAGAATCCATCCAGCAGACAATCCAAAGGCTTCGGGTCTGGAGCAGCGGCCATCTTGCTCGTCGCCGTCATGCTATTGCTCGCGTGCGCATCGGCCCTCGCCCCATTGGCCGCGGACGGGGCGGCTCCTGGGCAGGTGGTCGTCGGTGTCATATCGCTCGCTCAGGACGAACCTGTGGCGAACGCTGGACTTCAGCAGAACGTGACGGTCGGCTCGACGGTGATGCTGAACGCATCCTTGTCCACGGGCTTCGAGGGCGCTTCCGGTTTGAACTACACCTGGTACGTTGATTATAGGAACTTCTCGGATGCTGCGACGTTCAGTCCATTCGTGGATCTCTACGGAGTTACGGCAACGTTCATCGCGAATCAGACGGGCGTCTACCGCGCAAACCTCACCGTGAAGGACAGCCAGAACCGGACCTCGTACGATGAATTGTCTATCATAGTCAGGGAGAAACCGCCAACATGGTTGGAGAGCCACCTGCTCGCGATCATCCTAGGTGCGATATCGGGCGTGATCCTTGTGTGGGTCCTGGTGTTCGTCACCCGGAGGCTCGTGAAGGGGGATCCGATAATCTCCGAGGCCGGTCGAGAGAAGGCCGGGCTGGTACGAAAGCGGTCAATGAAGGTCATTAGGCAGCTCCTGAAGAACCCTATGGGATTGATAGGAATCATCATACTGGCCGTGTTCATATTCATCGCCGCATTCGGCCCGCTTCTTGCGCCCTACGAAGTCTCGCAGATCCATCCTGAGAACAAGATCAAGCTTCCGTCGAAAGACCACATAATGGGAACGGACAACTTCGGCAAGGACATCTGGAGCGAGCTGCTCCACGGCGCCCGGACATCGATGATCGTCGGTGTTGTATCCGCGATGATAGCGTCCTTCCTTGGTGCTGCCGTCGGGCTGTACTCGGGATACGTGGGCGGATGGAAGGACGAGGTCGCCATGCGTCTGAACGACATCGTCCTCTCGATCCCATGGCTTGTGCTCATGATCGTCATCGCTGCGATGATCGGAGAGATCGACCTTACGGGGATCATCCTAATCATAGGGCTCACCGGCTGGTCGACCACGGCCAGGATGGTCCGTGCCCAGGTCTTGTCCGTCAGGGAGAGGCAGTACATCGAGCGCGCGAGATGCATTGGAGCGTCCGATCTAGCCATAATACGGAGGCACATATTCCCAAACACGTTCCCGCTCGTGTTCGCTAACACGATCCTCACAGTTGCCGTCTCAATCCTGTCCGAGGCCACGTTGAGCTTCCTCGGCTTCAGGCCGATCGGAATAGTCACTTGGGGCACAATGCTCTCATTCGCCTCTGACTCGAGCGCCTTCCAGATAGGATTGTACTGGTGGATACTCGCACCGGGCTTCTGCATCGTTCTCGTCGTTCTCGGTTTCACCCTCTTGGGATATGCCCTGGACGAGATCCTGAACCCGAAGCTGAGGCACAGGTGAGCGGGACCCTCTCGAAAATCGTTCGAACCAATCCCGATCGAGGAGGTTCTTCTTTCATTTTGCGGCTGTATAGCCCGCCCTATACTTTAGGTGACATTCTACCGCGTACTGACTTTGGCCAAAAAGGGGCATTCAAGATATCGAAAATGTCTTATAGCATTGCCACCTTCCATTGTTTCGAATTGCTGTATGCAATCGGGGGGGATCCGCAATAGGCGTTGAGGTAGGCCAGGGGCGTTTGTCTCCAAAGTGGGCTATCTCTTCTTCTGTTGACAGGTTTCCGACTTTTGCATGATACGGCAACTAGGCAATTAGGAGAGATGTTTGATGCAAGGGACTATTGGGAGAGCTACGAGAACAACAGCGCTGATGGCCATATTACTTGCGGTGCTCATGCTCGGGCTGCCATCGTTCAATCTTGGCGGCCAGCATATGAGTGTGAGCCCCGTTGATGATGCCGCGGCTGCTGCTGGAAGCAGAACACTGACAGTAGGCTGGCCGGAATTCACAACCTCGATCGCGACCCTGAACCCGTTGCTGTACACGATGGCGTCTGAGATGAGTACGATATGGCCGTGCTACAGCTACTTGTTCACCCGCGACATAAACGGCCAGATGATGGGAGACCTGGTGACTTCCTATTCAGTCTCGCCCGACGGCAAGACTTGGGACTTCAGACTGGTCAACTCAGCCCGATTCTACGACAAGAACGACCCCACAGCGGTTCACCCGCTTACGGGGGACGACGTCATTTACACCTTCTGGCTGGTCCAGAACCAATCGGGCAACTATCTACAGTCTTACTTCCCGAAGATCAATAACGTGCCTATGATCGAGAGCATGAAGACCGCCCCCGGCGATGTATACCACGTGTACATCACGCTGTCAGCGGTCTACGCGCCGTTCCTGAGCGCGCTGACGAGCATACCCATCCTGCCCCAGTATGTCTGGTCGACCCAGAACTGGAACTGGGACAACTTCAGGACGAGAGCGCCCATATACGCGCCGATCATCGGCTCGGGCCCGTTCTACTACGTGCTTGACCAAAAGCCACAAACTGGCGTGATGGAGCTCGGAAGGAGCCCGACATGGTTCGCCATTGAGGAGCACGGCTGGCAGATGCGCATAAACAAGCTGGTCTACAAGAACGAGCTGAGCCCAGACACGAACCTAATCGACTACAATTCTGGTGCCGTCGACATCATGGAGCTCGTGACCCCGTCGCAGTACCTTAGCGTCTCACCGCCACTGCAGGGAGTCAAGTTCGCGCAGAGCACAGGTTTCGTCTATGAGTACAACCTGAACCAGATGCTGCCCGAGGTCCGCGCGCTATACCCGGCCCTCAAGCAGGGGACGAACAACCCGCTCTTGCTTGACCCAACTGTGAAGTTGGCAATGGCGATGGCCATCGACAAGCCCGGATTCGTCTCGGGCGTTCTGACCGGCCTGGGCAGCGTCGCTGACTCGCTGGTTCCGGACATTCACCCTGCGCACTACACATATCCCACCCCGGTCCAGTACAACCCTGCCGCGGCTAGGCAGATGCTGTGGGATGCGGGCTGGAGATTCGACACCGGGGGGAACGCGATAACCTCGACTTCGACAGCCTTCCCCGTGTGTAAGGTCGGAGGCACGGATCGGCTGCAGTTCCGCTTCTGGACGATGGACACATCGGCCCAGTGGGACATTGGCGGAAGGCTCATTTGGGACTGGGCATCGAAGGCCGGCATCGACCTGAAGACTTTGTACAAGCCCCAGAACACCGCATTCATGAACACCGCATGGGCCAACGCGAACTACGATGTATGGCTATGGGACTGGATGTTCTCGCCTACCTCTGAGGTCTCCACCGATGTGATGCAAGTTTTGACCACCGAGGCCATCGGCAGCTGGAGCGATGTATACTGGAGCAACGCGACCTACGACTCGATATACTACGCATCGCTTACAGAAAACGACCCGGTCGCGCGAAAGGTGATGACCGACGAGAACTTGGGTTGCCAGCTCGTGGCGTACAGGAAGGAGCTCTACGCTGCAAGCAGCCTGGGCCCGGACCACTGGGTACTCGAGTCGTACGGCAACTGGGAGACTCACTACACCTTGATGCCGGACCAGCTCTACCCATGGCTGTACATGCAGATCGAGCCGGCCAACAACCACGCGCCGCTGTTCCAGGGTTTCCAGTTGTCCTATTCGGGGGACACCGAGAATGCAGTGACTATGACTGGATCGGCAACGGATGACAAGCAAGGCTCCACTGGCATCGAATACAGATGGTTCTTCGGCGATGGCAACAAGACCGCCTGGCAGGCAAATGCTGACACCACGCACAGGTACTTCAGAGATGGACACTACAACGCGTACCTCGCGGTGAGGGAGACTGGCGGCGCTAACCTTGACCAGTTCTACACCTGGAAGAAGGCGGATGTGACCATCATCGACAACAGCAACACCGCTCCGTACAATGTGGACTTCACGATTTCGCCAATGGACCCAGACTCTGGTACGAGAGTGTACCTGAACGGGAGTGCGAGTGACGACAACGTCGGCGACACGATGACTTACACATGGAACTTCGGCGACGGCAGCTCAAACAAGGGCCAGAACGTCGTGCACCAGTTCACCAAGGGCGTCGCGTCCACAATTACCTTGGCGGTCGACGACAACCACCTTGGACAAGTCGCGAGGCCTGTGTACGCATCCCACCTGATCTCAGTCACGCCGAACACAGCCCCGACCTGCTCCGTGCCTGACGTGACAGGTCGCGTTAAGCTCGTATCTTACGTGTACAACGTGATGTCCGTAGACCCGGACGCGAGGGACGGCCTAAGATACACGTGGAACTGGGGTGACAAGTCCA
>Ga0315275_10008029_pt1 | contig 10257 bp, 9 predicted proteins | sample YL17G03_0_MG_FD_205557 | JGI IMG/M metagenome (GOLD analysis project Ga0315275, IMG submission 205557) | Sediment microbial communities from Yellowstone Lake, YNP, Wyoming, USA - YL17G03_0 | ecosystem: Environmental > Aquatic > Freshwater > Lake > Sediment | place: USA: Wyoming | collected...
GGTTGGATTCAATCTCAACCGGCGTTGTCATCGCCTTTGCATTGGAGTGCGCTGAGAAGGGATGGTTGCCATCTGAGTTGAATAACGAATTGAAGTTGGGATGGGGGAACGGCGAGGCCATCTTGGAACTGACCAAACGCATCGCTGCGCGGACCCCTGGATTGGGTGACTGGCTGGCGGACGGAGTCCAGAAGGCCGCGCAACGTCTGCCTGCAGAAGCGCGGGAGGCAGCTATCCACGCAGGCGGACAGGAACTCGCCATGCATCGCGGCATCTACGAGCCGGGCGTGGCCGTTGGTTACGCCCTCGACCCAGCACCCGGACGCCACACCTCTACCAACGCGGGCAACGCGGAAGTCACGTCCTTTGTACCTTACTTTGCCCTGCTCGGACACCAGCCCGCCAAACGCTACGACTACGCTGAAGAGGGATTTACTCAAGCCATCAGCATGTGCCTCTATCGCGCCTTTGACTCGCTTGGCTTGTGCCAGTTTGCCCTGTTGATGGGAGAACCTCCGTTCCTCGAATGGCTCAACGCCGCTACCGGCTGGGGTGTTGATGAAGCCGAGTTTTATTCCATCGGTAAACGCATTCAGATTATGCGCCACACCTTCAATGCCAAACATGGCTTGCCTGCGCAATTTCCTTTGCCAAAGCGTGAATTGGGCGATCCGCCACAAACGATCGGTCCGGTAAAGAACCGCAGCTTGGATATGGAAGCAATGGCAAAGAATTATTTCGAGTTTTTAGGAATCGACTCGCATACCGGCTTGCCAATGCCAGAGACGGCTCAGGAGTTGGATCTGGAAATTTCCGTTCAGGCTCGTGCCGTTGACGAGAAACTTTGACAACTTCAACCAGCGTGATTTCACGGCGTTCCAACGGTTATCTGCTCGGCATGACCATCCCGATGTTCGGCGCTAATTTTGTCTGGGTTTCCTACAACTCTATTTTATTGCTTCCACTGGTACAAAAAGTTGCCCCAGCCGAACATTCGAGCATCACTGTGGGGATCATTGCCTTTGTTGCCAATCTGGTCGGCATCGTGGTCAGCATCCTTTTCGGTATCCTCAGCGATCACAGCGCCAGTCGCTTCGGGAGGCGCACGCCCAGCATTCTAATCGGTACGCTGGTCGGCTTACCGGTCATTGCCTGCGGCGCTATCTTTCACCTATCCCTGCCGGTTATCATCGTCAGTTATCTGGGAATGCAAATTTTCACAAACATTGCGAATGGCGCTTGGTGGCCGTTGTTGGTGGATACCGTACCCGATGACCAACGCGGACTAGCTTCCGGTTTGCAAGGATTCTATATGTTGCTCGCCTCCGCCATAAGTTTTATGGTTGTTACCTACTTGAACGAAATCAATCGACCGGATATTGCCCTGCTCCTCATGGCGGGAATCTTCGCCCTGACGGGACTGATCTGCACCAGGGCTATCCGCCCTTACGACAAACCAGCCGCATCTTCTCGGACCCTGAGTCTGAGCGATGCAATAACGGGCATGTTCCGCGTCCGCACCCGAGTGGCCGTTTTCTTCTGGCTGGTCTTCAGTGGATTCCTCATCAACATGGGGTTGAATAGCCTGCAATATTTTGCGAGGGATTTTCTTGGGATCTATTTTGGCTTGGCCAACCCTGACGCGGGTTTGCGTTTAGTGGGGTTAATCAACCTAGTTGTCATTATGCTTGCTGCAGTAGGAACTGGCCTGCTTTCGGACAAGATTGGCCGGCGGAAGCTGATAGTGGCAGGCGCAATCATTTCTGCCATAACAACTTTTGGGATGGTACTCACCCGCGACTTCACAGTATTTTTGATCCTGACGGTCGTCCGGGCGGTTGCGACCGGCCCCATCATGGCTGTCATCCCTGCCCTGGCCAGCGGTCTCGCTCCACAGGAGGAAGCCGGTCAGTACATGGCTTATAACAACATGACCACTGCCTTGCCAAGCGCCTTTGCCCCCTTGCTCTTCGGTGCTATTTTGAACCTGGGAGGTGCGTCCACGCCTGCCAGTTTTGTAACTCTTCTGATTATCTCGGCTGGTTTTTACATGCTCGGCGGTATTGTCTTCGGATTGAATGTTTCACAAAAGGCTTTGGGTGAGAATATCCGGTAATAACCAGTTCTCTCTCAAACCGAATCAGAGTCAACTTTTCAAAGGAGGAAGCATGTCATTCTCACTAACCCAACTCATAGAAGCGCGGCAAGCCGATCAGTACGACCTGCACATGAAGTACATCAGTCCGCACATGGTACGCGTTCAACAGATCATCGGATTCGATAAACGATATACGCACGGGGAGGGGGCGTATCTATGGGATGCGGATGGTAATCGCTACCTCGACCTGCTCTCGGGCTATAGCGTCTTCAATCTGGGACGCGGCCACCCGGTCATAAAGCAAGCCATGCAGGAGGCGCTCATGCTTGAGCGGCCGAATCTAGTCAAGATGGACTGTCCACTTCTGGCTGGACTTTTGGCGGAAGAACTCGTCAAGCACATGAACCCGGGATTGGATGCAATTTTCTTTGCCAACTCCGGCGCGGACGCAGTGGACACCGCCATCAAGTTTGCCCGCTACGCCATAAAACGTCCGCGCGTAGTCTTCCTCGACCATGCCTTTCACGGGCTAACGCTTGGGACGCTCTCGGTCAACGGTGGGGAGGCATTTAAAAAAGGCTTTGAGCCGCTCATCCCCGGAACTGTAATGGTAGCGATGAACGACTTGGACGCGCTTGAAAAGGAATTACGCAAAGGCGATGTGGCGGCATTTCTGGTCGAGCCGATTCAAGGTAAGGGCGTTTACATTCCAAACGATGACTACTTACCCGAGGCGCAACGTCTATGCCGCAAATATGGCGCGCAGTTCATCTGCGATGAGGTTCAAGTCGGGCTGGGACGCGCTGGGAAATTTCTGTGTAGTGAGCATTGGAATCTGGAACCAGACATGGTCATGATTGCCAAGTCGCTTGGCGGCGGTTACATGCCAACCAGCGCGGTCATCATGCGGCGTGAGATTAACAACAAAGTCTTCGGTAATCTGAAACGCGCCCAGGTGCACTCAACCACCTTCGGCCAAAATGACATGTCTATGGCCGCGGGGTTGGCGACCCTGCACGTGATGAATGAGGAAAATATTGTCGAACGCTCTGCCACGATCGGCACGAAACTACTCGCCGGGTTATCCGCGTTGAAAGAAAAGCACGAGATGATCGCCGATGTGCGCGGTAAGGGATTGATCATCGGCATCGAGTTCCGCCCGCCGAACAACCTCGCTCTCAAAGCTGCATGGACAGCCATCGAGGCCGCCGAGAGAGGTCTCTTCACCCAACTGGTTGTGATGTCCTTGATGCGCGATCATCACATCCTGACTCAGGTCGGCGGTCCCGGCGTCAACATCGTTAAACTTCTGCCGCCGCTCATCATCGGCGACCAGGAAGTGGAGATGATTGTCAAAGCCTTCGATATGGTCATGGATGAAACTAAAAACCTGCGCGGCCGCGTTTGGGCAACGAGCGCCGAACTTATCAAACAAGCCATAAGTTCATGAGCACACTTCTGGATGATGTCTGCTATCTAGCCGGGACAATTGGCCCGCGTGGCACTGGGACATCTGCCGAGGTAGCGGCTGCCGATTACGTAACGATGCGTCTCGCGGAGCTGGGATTGGCTCCCAAGAAATATTCTTTTCGTTGCGTCCCAAGCCAGAACGCCTTCCCCATTGCGATTAGTTTGATGGCATTATTGGCGGTTGTGCTTTATCCTTTGGGCGCTGCCATCACCCGTTGGCTGGCAGTGATACTCAGCCTGGGCGCGGGGTGGGCGCTCTGGCAAACCATCCGCAGTGCTCCATGCAATCCGCTGATTATATTGCTGCCCAAAGTGTCCAGCCAAAATGTCGAAGCGCGCATCCCGCCGAAGGGCGATGCGCGGCACAAGGCGGTGATTCTCGCCCATCTGGATACCAACCGCTGTCGGCTGGTCTGGCAATCTCTTTCGGTACGCAACATTCAACCCCTAACTTGGCTGACGCTTGCTGTTCCGTTTTGTATCGGCGGACTTTATTTGGTTGGAACCTTGTTTGGTGGAATCGTCTGGTTATGGTGGTTGTCTCTGCCATTGGCGTTGTATGAAGTCGGGGAAATTGTCACACTGATCCGGGATGACCGCACACCGTTCAGTCCAGGAGCCCACGACAACGCCGCCAGTGTAGCTGTTGCTTTGGAAGTAGCCGCCCGTATTTCAGCCTCCCCTTTGCAAGATACAGAAGTCTGGTTTGTGTTCGATGGCGCCGAGGAGACTGACCATGCCGGAACGCTTGATTTGTTACGCCGCCACGGTGATGATTTGCGGGAGGCATCCTTCCTCGGCCTAGAGGGATTGGGTAGCGGCGAGATTGTCTATTTGACACGGCAGGGCATCTGCGCACCTTATCACCCCACGCCTGATCTGCTTGCCATTGCGGAACGGGTTTCAACAACCCGACCGGAGCTTGATTTTCGAGCGCGGCAAATGATAGCAGAAGATGATGTGCGCACCCTGCGCGAGCGCGGCTATCACGCCATTGGGATTGCTGGTCGCGATCCGCAGACTGGCATCCTGCCATACTGGCACAGGCCGGACGATACACCCAACAAAGTCGCAGATAAGACGATGCAACAGGCCGCGAAAATCGTACTGGCATTTCTAGAAGAGTTGGATAAAGCCTGAGGAGATACTATGCGAACCTTTGTTACCGGCGGAACGGGTTTTGTGGGAAGTGCGGTGATTCGCAAATTGTTGGCAGAAGGCCATGAGGTCCGCACGCTGGTACGACATGGGACGAACACCCGTCAATTGGATGGACTCAACGTTGAGCGCATCTCCGGCGATTTGAGCGACACAGCTGCTTTACGTGAAGGCATGACTGGCTGTGAATGGGTCTTTCACGTCGCAGCGCTATATGCCTACTGGGGATATTCGTGGGATGAGTTTTTTCAATCCAACGTAGAGGGAACGCGTCGGTTAATGGAAGCCGCGCAAAGGTCGGGGTTGAAGCGGATCGTTTATACCAGTTCCATCGCTACGTTGGGTATCCCGCGTGACGGAGCGCCTGGCGATGAGCAGACGCCGGTCACGCTGGACGATATGCTTGGCTACTACAAGCGGTCAAAGTTCCTAGCGGAGGAGGTTGTCCGTGAGTTTTTCCAACAAGGTTTACCTGTGGTGACTGTCAACCCGGCCGCGCCGGTTGGCGTGGGCGATCATAAACCCACGCAAACCGGAAAAATGATTTTAGATTTTATTACCGGCAAGATGCCTGCTTATGTGGACACCGGACTGACTATTGTGGATGTGGACAATGTCGCCGAGGGACATTTGCTGGCGATGGAAAAAGGAAAGATTGGTGAACGCTACATTCTTGGTGGTGAAAATCTTTCTCTCAAACAGGTGCTAGATATTCTGGCTGAAGTCTCCGGCAGGCCGGAGGTGAAAATACAAATTCCACGCACGGTCGCACTGGCTTGGGCATACGTTGATACTGGGCTGGCACGCCTGAATCCGCGGCATATCCCAGCCGCGACTCCGGATGCGGTGCGTGTCTCGAGCAAGCGCGAGTATTTCAGTTCAGCCAAAGCCATTCGGGAATTGGGTTATCATTTTGACCCCGCCCATATTGCGCTGCGCAAGGCGGTCGAGTGGTATCGCCAGAATGGGTATGCGCCATGAAGCGAATAGGAACCAATCATGAACAAGACATACAAGCAAAACAATAATATAATGCGTTGGTCACTTTCGTCCATCCCGTTCATATAATTTTCTAGATCTAGAGTGTCCTATTTATGGGGTTAATTTTATCCGACACATCTTCTGAATTCACTGGTTATCATTCCAACTGAACCTTTTAATAAAAACCTGTTTCTAAAGCAGGTTTAGCCCAACCCCTAGGTGACCCTGTAGGATTTGAACCTTCAATCAACTGATTAAGAATCACACGCTCCACCCTTAGAGCTAACGGACCAGATGCTGGGAAATAAAGAAATATACTGCACAACCGGTGAGAATATGCTATTTCTCTCCACCTTCTTGACTGATCATTTTCGAAGCGATGACGCCACGGATTCTGCGACGGTCAGTCAGCATGATAACCATACGATTGATCCCGAACCCGCCGGTTGGTGGCAATGTTCGAGCACAACTCTACCAAATTGTATTCGGATATTCAGATCACTGCCTGGTTGAAGGAACTAGGATATCTCACTGCCAAAGACCGCTCGTTCATCAAGGACTCGGTACGGGGCATACTCTGCAATCCCTACTTTGTCGGCAAGATCCGTTACCACAGCATGATAGTGCGCCTTAAGGGTGTCAGCTTTCGCTCCATACCGCCCATGGTTTCAGAAGGACACACGAACCATTCATCAGTGATGATCTATGGCGGTACCCCAAGGCAGTGTGCTCCAGCCGCCGTGTGACGGTGAAGACCATCAAGAAGACGGTGCGAGATAATCTGCTGAGAGCTGGGTAGCCTGTGCCCAGTACGACAGGCTGCTGCGTATCCAAACGCCGAAGCGCTTCTCTACCCATTACCGGGAAGACCTCCACCTGCGCGGTTACCACGATTGTTCATATATCGAGCAGAGAGTGCGTGCTGAAATTATCAGTTCCCAGGTGGCAGATCTAATTCATTCCATACACCTACTTGAGGACTGACAACCAATCAGTAGCTTATGCACGGTGGTCAATATCTACAAAGGCTACTGAGCCACCTGTATCAATCTTACGTACCTAAAGAACCGATTGAGGTGTAATAGGACATTTGGAAGTGGAGTAGTCTCATTCCAGAAAAGTTTGTCTCTTATGCAGATGTAAATGTAGGGCCTTTTACCTTTGACCTGTTAAAAACTTCGAACCAGCTTTACGTGCGGCCTACATTGATTGTTCTGTGAGACTCAATGAGCAAAGAGAAATATTTTTGCTGAAATCCTACCTGAAAATTTAGGATCGGGCGCGAATAGATAGGTCAGGTCGATTTTATATATGTACAGTACGGTGTTGCGGAATATCCGATTTACCTCAACAATCATATCGCTTGACAATATTATCGCACAATGATATTATTCTATTGTGATTGAATCCTTCGAGTCCAAAGAAACAGAGAAGATATTTCTTGGTCAGATATCGAAGAAACTACCGATGGAAATGCAACGCACCGCCCGTCGTAAATTACTCTACCTGGATGGTGCAAAGGATTTACAGGATTTGCAGGCTCCACCAGGAAATAAGCTCGAAAAACTCAAGGGAGATCGAGCAGGTCAATACAGTATTCGAATAAACGACCAATGGCGGATCTGTTTCGAGTGGTTCGATAACAAAGCCAGAAACGTAGAAATTGTTGACTATCATTCTTGAGAGGCAACCAATGGATGAAATTCTTTCCCCCATTCACCCGGGCGAAGTGCTCATGGAAGACTTCATGAAGCCGCTTGGGCTGAGCCAGTATCGGTTGGCAAAAGATATCGGTGTAACGCCTATTCGCATTAGCCAGATTGTAAACGGTCAGCGCGCGATTACCGTAGATACTGCGATGAGGTTGGCGCGTTATTTTGGCACAAGTGCAGAGGTATGGTTACATTTACAGGTACGCTATGAACTTGAAGTTGCAGAGAAGCAATTGCGTAAACAGATTATCCGTGAGGTGAAGGTCTTCCAACAGCATGCCCCCAATGCTCGATAACAATAATGATAATCGTTATAATCGACGAAGCGTCGCAGGAGGTGAGGCACATTGCTATCGCATGCGCTGATTTAAAAATGTGCATAGATTGATTCACATCTCTAGCGATGCACACGATAGGCAATCCAAGTGCTGTCCTTCACTCATCCATAGAATCTCTTATGTATTAATTTTGGGTTATTTTTTTGTATTTTGAATGGACGGAATTTTTGCATCAAACAGGCTTGCTATTGCACCTACAAACCTCTGATCCATTTCAAAATTACATGTTATACTACCTCCAAGGTTCTCGTAATTCGTCACTAATGAACTAGAAGTGACGAATTACGAATGTATGTCGGGAGCTATTTCATATGGAAGACTTGAACTTACACTTATCTGAATTGAAGAGGACATTTTCCGGTCAGAGTTTTTTCCTCAAGACAAACCTGCGTGATTTTTATCGATCACGATCACCAGAACTATCGGAAAATACTTTCCGAAGAATTTTGTACACATTAGAAAAACGAAACCTGATTCGCAAAATCGATCGTGGCGTTTATACCTTGGGAAACGACCAACCTGGTCATCAGTCGAAAAAGAAATTCGTTCCCACCTTTTCTACCGAACTTAGTGCACTAAGTAATTCGATCAAAGGTGCATTTCCATTTGTGGAATATCTCATATGGGAAACTAAAATCCTGCACGAATTCATGCTTCACCAGCCTGGGCAGAATCAAATCATCCTGGAAACCGAAAAAGAAACAGCAGATTCGGTTTTCAATTTCTTGAATGATCGGCACGGGGGTAAAGTTTTTCTACAACCGGATCGGGTAACATTTGAGAGGTATATTCTACCCAGAACTGATAACATCATCGTTTCCAACTTGATCACCCAATCGCCCCACCAAAAGGTAAACGATATCCCCTGCCCTAAGATGGAAAAAATCCTAGTGGATATTTATGCTGATGATGGAAAATTCTATGTATTTCAGGGACAAGAACTGGTACGCATTTTCGAAACCGTCTTTGATCGTTACCAAATAAGTGAGAAAGCTCTCTTTCGATACGCTGAAAGACGTAAGGTTGGCACCAAAATTCATACCTTCGTTAACCGGGACACGAAAATCCCATTGTTCCAAAAAAGTGAGGCAAGTTAATGATCTCCACTCAATCGCGCTCCAAAGACTGGATTATGGGAATCAGAGGAACATCCCGTATTCCAACTGACCCGATTTTGATTGAAAAGATGATCCTGGCGCTGACACTTTTAGAAAACATGAGTACGAGTGGGCTGGAGTTTATCTTCAATGGTGGAACTTCCATGCTACTGGTAATGGGGGCACCCATGCGATTCTCGATTGACCTTGACATCGTGATGGAATCCGATCGAGGATTGGAAGAAGCTCTCCAGTCAGTTCTACAGCAAGGTGTATTCCATCGCTTCGAAGAGGATGAACGCACCAGTCAAGTCCCCAAGCAGCATTTCAAATTCTTTTTCCATTCGACGATTGAGAGAAAAGAAAGGTCGATCCTGGTGGATATTTTGTTTGAAGAAAATCCCTATCCGGCTTGCCAAATGGTTGCCATCCAATCTGATCTTGTTATAACTGAAGGCGAGATTACGCGAATAAAATGTCCGGCGCCTGAATGCCTTCTTGGGGATAAGCTAACCGCTTTTGCACCGCGAACAACCGGCATACTTTATGGAAAAAACAAAGATCTGGAAATCATCAAGCAGTTATATGATCTTGGATTGCTATTCGATATCGCCACAAACCTGATTCTGGTCGCAACAACTTTTCATACCATCGCTACAAGGGAACTCGCCTACCGAGGGCTAAACGCGATTTCTCCTGCAGATGTGTTGACAGACAGCTTTAACACTGCCTGTCTGATTGGTATGCGTGGCTATGGCTTCGATAAGGAGTACGCCGAATTGTTAAGCGGGATTAAAAAACTAGCAGGCTTTGTGTATGCCGAGTATTTCACACTGGACTCGGCTATCCTATATGCGGCAAAGGTTGCCTATATGTCTGCTTTAATTGGAAAGGGAGGTCAGGATATTTTACGTTTTAATCCGTTGATCAATTTGTCCGGCATGATGATCCAGAATCCAACTTATAACCGATTGAACAAAGTCAAGAAGACCAGTTCGGAAGCATTTTACTACTTTTATCATGCGATTGAAGGTTAGGTGCGTCTTGTATCAGACCCAATCGCTGTCCTGGCAGCTTCACTCATCCATAAAATTTCTTAGGCATTACTTTTGGGTTAATGAGATTTTTTTATGCATTCTGAATGGACGGAATATTTGCATCTTACAGGTTCAGGCGTTGTGTCATTTGCTCTTCTCCGCAAACATGACGAGCTGTCCTCTATTGTAGTGGACATTGGAAGTGTCTGCCAGACTGGAAGAGTGATTGCCTTGGAAAACAAGCTCGAGAAACGGGTTACATACCTGGCTGCCGATTTTTTAAAAGACGCCTTGCCTGCTGGATTTGATATGGTGATGCTCTGTGATGTGGGCTCTTTCGACGAGATCATGTTCCGTAGAATTCAC
>Ga0315275_10008030_pt1 | contig 10257 bp, 17 predicted proteins | sample YL17G03_0_MG_FD_205557 | JGI IMG/M metagenome (GOLD analysis project Ga0315275, IMG submission 205557) | Sediment microbial communities from Yellowstone Lake, YNP, Wyoming, USA - YL17G03_0 | ecosystem: Environmental > Aquatic > Freshwater > Lake > Sediment | place: USA: Wyoming | collected...
CCCGCCCTGATCATTCAGAGCAGGCCGTGGTGTTCTCAAAAAGCAGGCCCGTCCGGTTTAATGCCAGGCGGGCCTGTGTTCAGTTTGCTGGCCGGGGCTGATTATGATCCAGCACCCAATTCAGGTATTGGCGTTCCCAAGCCAGACAGGTCTCGCGCGAGGGCGAGCAATAGAGGCACTTGCCCTTCCGGTCGAATACGCGCCAGGCCTGTGCCGGGTTGTCGAACTCGATTGAACAGGCACGCTGAATCTTCAGCTGGCCCAGTTCGTGCAAGGGCACCGCCTCGGTCCAAAGACATCGGACTGTGCCGTCCGGCCCGATGTTGATGCTGACGGCATCCATACGCTTACGACGGCGTTGCCGACGGGGCGGCTGCACAGCCAGCCTCAGAGTCTTGCCGCTGTATGGCGCCCACCCGTCCGATCAGCCGGGCCAGTTCTTTATACCCCGGGGGCAACTTATCCAACCCAGCCGCCTCCAAGTGCTCAAAGTTCGGGTATTCGGCGATCGCGGACTCAACCCGCAAAGCGCCATCCCCCACGAGGTCTTTGAGTTTCCCGCCGAACGCGGCAATCATCTCGTTCCACGAGCCGATTTCCCGCACCAACTCCGGCAGGTTGCGTTTCTCCCAAAAGCCGCCCTCGTCACTCACAGTGTCCAGGCAGCTCAGCGCTTTGGCCCGGTCCAGCATCGCGATGACCGTCAGATGGCAGCGCAGGAAGTGAGGCACCCCGCCGCACTTGGGACTGCTGGCGTACTGGGTCTTGCAGAACGAACTCCAGCGCCAGCCCGACAGCCCGGTCCGCAGCGGACCATGACAGGTCTGGATCATAGAGGGATACTGGCCGAGGCCGAAATTGGCGGCCTCGCAGCCTTCCCCGGGCCAGGTGTCGAAGGCGATCAGCCGGGTGGGCACCACGTTGTACCAGGTGCTATAACCCGCATTGCCGTTTCGGCCTGACGGTTTGAACTCCGCGCTGCCGGTAGCCTGGATCAGCAGCCAGCGCAGCCGATCGTCGGACGCGCGTTTGTCCGCGTCACACTGCTCCCCTGCCAGGTCCACCACCGGGCCCAATTCCTTGAAGGGCAGGTCCTGGGCGGTTTGGTGCAGTGCCTGTACCAGTGCTCGCGCCTGGGCCTCGTTACCCGGCGCTTTGAATGAATAATGAATGGTTAATCCCATAGTCTGTTTTCCTTTCGTTTTATGGTTGATCCGCGTAATCCCACGCATAAACCGGGCGGCTGTCTCCCTTGCCCCGGAACGCGGCGCCGATACCGCGGGGGAGGGAGAGCCAAGTTTGATACGCGAGCCTTTGGTCTTGGAATGTCAGCACCCGCCCGTCGCGGAAATAAATACGGGCAGGCGGTTGGTTTGGTGTGTTGAGTGGCCCGGTCATGATGGGTCCAACCTTTCAAACAGTGCCGGGTGAATGATGCGGGCCCTGGCCTCGCTGATGCGCTTGCACTTCTGGCGCAAGTAATCGCGGGCCACGCCCGTTCCCGCTACCGGAGAGTTGGGCCGGTCGAACAAGGCCGCGAGGGCCTCGTAACAGAGCTGGCCGCTGCTCCAGTAGGCGCCGTTAAGCGTCAGCACCGCGACCGCATTGCCGCCGGGCTGGCGCTTTGATTTGTCCTGGAACTCGGCGTAGAAGCGAATTCCGATCATGGTCCCTTTCCTCCGGGTTGCGCCGGGAGTGGAATGCGCCGGAAGGCGAACGCATCTTCCTGCTGGCGCAGTCGGCCGCGGAAGCTCCTGCCTTTGCGCCGGAACGTGATGACGCTCCCGCGCACCTGAACGTTCCGGCTGACCTCCTCGCCCAGCCAGGTCACCACGCGGGTCTGTCCCTCCACTTTCCGGGTGTAGAACAGCCCGCCCATGCCGACCGCGCAGTGCTGATCCAGCCCTTCGATTTCCCCTTGGCTCAACAACCCGTTGTGTGTTCGCGCTTCCGCGGAGGTTACCTCCAGTTTCCCGAAATTCGGCTCGAAGATGCCGTGTCCGGGGAATGCAAACAGGTAGCCCAAACACCGCTCCCGACCATCGTCCCGCCAGGTCATCAGGCTGCCCCGATGCAGGATTCCCGACGGCTTGCTCGGTTTCTTCATACCCCGACCTTTTGTTGGTTTGTTCGCTGGTTCCGCTGGCGCCACTCCGGCTTGCGTTGTTTGGCCGTCAGTTTGCCCAGCGCCTGTTCCAAGAACGCGGTTGCTTTCTCACAATCGGCGCCCGCAAAGCCCGCCGCGTTGATGTTGAGTTGACCCGAGGGGCGGATGAGGATTTCAACGACTTTCATCTCACAGCCCTCCCAGCGTCAGTTTAATGGAACCGTCGGTGCGCTGCGTGCGTTGGACGCTTAACCCGCGCTTGCGCGCTTCCCGAGCGGTCTTGTGCACCGCGTAGAGCTGGAGCAGGCGGCCGTAATTGCCGCCGACCTCCTTTTCCACGTGGCCGTCCCACCAGTCGGTCGTCAGACCGAAGGTGCCGTCGGTTTGCCGGTTGAGCGCCACGTCGTAAGGCCCTTTGAGCCGGATGACGAATTCGCCCGGGTGCGCGGTGCTGCCGTAGCCACGCGCTTCTGCCTTGGCCAAAACCTCCAGGCCCAATTCCGCACACGCTTCCCGCAGCGCTTCGATGTCTTTGATCTGTGTTTGTATGGATGTGAAGTGACTCATAATTAGTTGATTGTTCTTGGTTGATAGTTGATGGATAGAAGGCCGGCCCGCCCCGGAAGGAGCGAGCCGGTTTGGGTTTAGAGGATCGTCTTGCCCTTGGAAGGCAGACTATGCACGTAGTTTTGAATGAACTCCCGCAAGCGGGCTTCACACTTCACGTAGAAGTCGCCGCCCACCCGCGTGAACTTGTGCGCCCGATGGCTGGCCCGTGCGAGCGCATACTGTTTGACCTGCCTGCGATTGAGCAAACTGCCCATAGTCCCTCCTCTCAGGCCGCCAGGTTGAGCCGGCGATGGCCCAGTTGCCCAAACCGCTCGACCAGCTCCCGGCTGTCCTGCTGCGCCAGATCCCGGGCGGTTTGCGCCAGGGCTGCCAATCCCTGCTGCAATCGCCCCCGGGCTTCGTTGTCATCCCGGTAGTCCTCGGCTGACCGGTGCAGGAACTCCTGCCGCACCTGCTCCAGTTGCGCCTCCATCTGCCCGTCCCCGACGAAATTCAATTGCTTGAACTCGTCGATGAAGTGGACCAGGCGATTCAACGTCTTCTGGTGCACGCCCGTCTTGCCTGTGCGCATCGAGCCGAGCATCTCCTCGCAGAGCTGCGCGGTCTGCTGCCGCAGCGACGCCACACAGTCCGCCACGAAGCTCTCGGCTCCCCGGTGGATTTGGTCGGCGGCTTCACTGGCCGCTCTCTGCCGTGCCGCGAGCACCGCTTCCTGCTCTCCCTGGCTGACCAGGGCGATGTCCAGGCTTTCCGGCGCCCGCAGTTGGAACAGGTGCACCTCGAAACCAAAGGTCCGTTGCATCTGCGCCACGTTCGGAAACGAGGCTTCAATGGTCGCCACCAGCCGGTCCGGGTCAGCGACCAATCGTTTGGCCGCTTCATACCATTCAACCGAGGCTTGCTGGCGCAGGTCAGCGTATTGATTGAGGAACGATTGCCTGGCCACCTCGAACTCGACTTCCAGTTCCCGCAGCTTCCGGGTTACCTCCTCCAGCTTGGTGTTGGGCAGGAAATGCCCCAGGCCATTGAGGAACGGGAACGTGCTGGACTCGATCAGGCTGTGGGCCCGGCCCTCGACCAGCGCAAACCGCCCCAGCGCTTCCCGTGGCAGGAGCTTCTTGTGGCCGAGGCTGATCAAACGCTCGGTCACATTATCCGGGTCCAACCCGAGGTCTTCGGGATTGAGTTTGCGGGTCGCCCGCCAGTAGCGGACCGACACGCTGATTAACACGCCCTCACGGGTGAGAGCATCCAGTAGATGATTGTTGTTGTTATCCATGCTTGTCCTTTCTTGTTTTGTGTTTGTGTGAACGTGAACAGACCAACGCGGCGCCGTCTCCCAGGAAGGAAACAGGCGACGCGTCGGTATTCGGTTTGCAGTTGCGGTCCGGAACTAATCCCCGAACCCGGGATGTAACCTCCCGACGCAATCAGGTCGCGTGACCTTGGCGCCAGCCTGACTGGGTTAACTCGCCCCGCTCAATGGCAGCGCTGATCGCCACCCGGATGGCTGCGACTTCCAGTTCCCAATACTGTTCCCAGGCCTTGCGGTTCTCCGGGGTGTCATGGCTGCCCGTGCAATAGGGCGGTTTGACCGGCGGTCGCCACGTGGACAGCTCCTGCACGTCAAAAACGTGCCGGCAGGGTTGGTCCTCACAGAGACTGTCGGCCACACCGCATTGCGGGTTGAGCGTAAACGAGTAGGGCTTCGCGCCCTGGTCGTAGTCGTCCTCCTTGTAGGTGTGAAAGACCCGGACGCCCTGGTGTTCCAGCAACAGTTCCGGGTCAATCCACACGGTTTGTGTCGGCATAATCGCCTCCTTTCTTTTGTGTTTGTGTTGTGACCGGCAGCCGGCCAACTCAACGACGCCATTCCCTTGGGGCTGAGGTCGAGCAACGGTTTCAGCCGCCGGATGGTTCTGAACGTTGCAGAAGAAAACCCCTCCAGCTTTCGACCACGGAGGGGCTATTGAATCGGCGTGGAATCGCCTTCTTGAGGGGCAATTCTCGCCGTGATGTTACTTGCGACCCGGGTGAGTTAGGTATAGAAATAGCCACACTCACGAAGGGACACATAGCCTTGCGGCTTCTCGGGCGTTGGCTGGCCCATGATGACATGGTCCAGGACCTCAATCTTGAGCAGTTGCCCTGCCCGAATCAGGTCACGGGTGACCTTGATGTCCGCCTCGCTTGGCGTGGGGTCTCCCGAGGGATGATTGTGCGCCAGGATGACTGCCGCCGCACTGGCGACGATCGCGGTTCTAAAGACCTCCCTGGGCGATACCAGAAGGGTGTCCAAAGTGCCGATGGTCACCAAATGATGCCCTTTGACCCGCCTCCGCACGTTGAGCAGGAGCACCACCAAACACTCGCAATCCGCATTGTGGTACGGGTGCCCGGCGATATGCAGCCGCCAGTAATCCGCCGCCTGTTGAGGTGTCTCACAGACCTGCAAGGCGTCGGGGGTTGGACATTCGCGGAGCGATACCACCTTGTATTCCTGCGGCGCTTTCATGCGGCCACCTCCTCCTCGGAATGCTGGCCGATGAGCCGCAGCAACTCCTGGGGCTCAATTGCGTCCGGTTGCTGACCGTCCTCCAACCGAATCACGCCCACGGACGTGCGCTTGCTCAGCCGTTCCCGTGACTCGGCCCGGCCTTTCCGGCCAGCCCCGTCTTCATCGAACAGCAACAGCACCCGACCCTCTGGCCCGACCATTTCCACGATCCGTTCCTCTTGAGCCGCCGACAACATGCTGCCCATCAGCGACACGACCCGCCGATGCCCAGCCTGCCAGACCCGCATGGCCCCAAAGAACCCTTCCACCACCACCAGCAGCTCGGAGCTCCCCGCCTTCGCCGCCCGATGCTGGTTGAACAGTTCCAGCGATTTCCGAAACCCGCGCGGCAACCGGTATTTGGGTGTCCCTTCCGGCGGCACTCCCGGCCACCGGCCCGCATAGGCCACCAGCTTCCCCTTGGCATCGTGGATGGGGATCGCAATCCAGCCGCGTAGCAGTCCATGCGCACAGCAACCAATGCCGAAGCTGGTGATGGTTTCAGCCGTCAAGCCCCGCTCCTTCAGATAGGGATGCGCTCCGTCCAAAGGGCCGAGCGCAAACCGCAGCGGCGCATTGGTCAGCCGCACTGGTGCGGATGGCCTGGTCTGCATCGCAGGATGCGGGATGACCTTGCTGTTGCCGCCCTGAGCCCCGTTGCCTGCCCTCATATTAAACCAGTCCTGCAACTGCATCCCGGCTTCGCGAACCGTGATGCCTTCCATTCGGGCGACGAAGTCAAGGATACTTCCGCCCCCATGACAGTCCCCAAAACAGATCCAGCAGTTCTTCAACAAACTGACCCGGAACTGTGTCGGGTTATGCCCTTGGTGCAACGGGCAGGGCCCGGTCAGGCTCTCCCCGCTGCGCCGCAATTTCTCCAGCAAGCCATACCGATCCAGCACCTGCTGCATCGAGATGGATTGTTTCAACTGATCAAAGCCGACAAAGCGGCTCTTGTTGTTCTCACTCATGATGTATTTCTCCAGAAAAAAGAGGGGAGCGCTGGTTAAGCTCTCCCCTCTCAGGTTATTATTGATTGATCTAGTCAGTCCTTCGGGAAGGTCAGGCTGCGATTAAACGCCACCACTTCCACGTTGGGCCTGCCGTTGGAGTCGCCATTCCACGAGGCGACCCGGCCCTGCAACTCCACGCGCACGCCTTCCCCCTGGCTGGTCAGCGTCTGCTCCAACTCGGGAGAGGGATTGAACAGGACACAAGGCACTTGATTAACGCGCTCCTTCATCTCGCCCTCGTCATGGCCGTCCCGGGTCTCCACGGTAAACCGCAGAATCTTCCGGTCGGTGCCCTTGACAGTGGGCTTGCGCAGGATGCGCCCGGCTATCACACACAGGTTCATACTTTCCTTTCTTTTTGATTGCCCCTGAATCCCAACCCTTCCGCATAGCGCCCGCTATTCGGTGGACTTCGGGTCCTCAGTGGCAAAGTTTGATGGGGTGAACTGAAAATAAACGCCGCGCGGTGAAAACCGCTGTGGCGCTCAGTTGGCGAATGACCTCAAAAGGTCACCCGTCCAGTTCGCGTTCCTGGTAATGCAATGAATAGAAGTGACGATGGCTGCGGATCAGATGCTCCAGTTTCTGGTCCATCTCGTGGAGTTTGACCCGCAGCTCGCGAGCCAGCTTGATAAAGATAGTTCCTGGCGGCTTGGATGGGCGTTTGCTGCGGGTCATGTTGATAAATCATGACACCGCGCCTTAAAAAGCCTGTCGCCCAGCCGGTTCGGAAAAGGCCTCGTCAGTCGCCCCAAACCGGCATCCGCCGCGACCGCTTTTGCTGTTGGTAGAGCTCGCGACACCACGCCCGCGCTTCCAGCAGCGCGAAGGAGCGCAGCACACGCTCGATATCGGTGTCCGGGCGCACTGGTTCAACCGGCGCGGGGGTGTCTGGTTTTGGGGAGGTGAATAATTCATGCCAGGAGAAAAGCGCCGCGAACGGGTTCGTATCCTCGGAAACGGGGGCGGGTTGTTGTGGCAGGGGTTGGTCTTCAGCCAGCAACTCGTCCAAATCGGCCAGCAGGCCGTCCAGGTTGGCGGCGGTGTTCCCTTCTACCAGGCCCAATACCTCTCCCCACTGGCTGCGTTGAATCTCCCGGCGAAAGACGGTCAGCTCTTCCTGGTTCAACGCATAGCTGGTGAAAGTGATCTCGGCCCGGCCGCGATAGCCGTATGCGCCACGGCTGCTGCGCTCCGGCACGGCGCGGAACCGCAGCGTCACAATCAGAATGGGCCGGCTCCGGCGGTAGCGTTGGTTCAAGACCAGTTTCGGCAGTTCACCGGCGTCCACCGCCAACTCCAGGTCAGATAGCGGCGCCACCAGCAGCACAACTTCGAACAGCGCCGTATTGAAAGCGGTTACCAGCGCCGGATCCCCTGAGTGTCGCGACTCCTGGTTTGGCTTCAGGTGCGGCCGGAGCCAGTTGGCTTGCAGTTTCAGCAGGTTCAATTCATTGGCCAGGAGCCGCCGGTCTACTTCCAATCTCTGGCGCAATTGCGTTTCGGAACCGGATAACCAGGTCTGAAAAGCGCCCTGGTCTTCACGGGACTGATCGGCAGTGCTGCCGACAGCGTCATTCTCCTTCTGCCATCGGCGGCTTAACTGGTTAAAGGCTGTTTCCCGGGTAGTGGCCTCCGCGCCTCGTGCCCGGTCATAAACAGCAAGCTGTCGTTTCTGCTCGCGCCAGTCTTGCCACTGGCCCACCAGCGCTCGCACCTGCCGCTGCACCTGGGCCAGGAGCTTGACGACCTCCTGCTGCTGCATCGTGATGCGCCGGTTCAGGTCCAGCGACAGCCCCGAGCCGGGGGTGGCGCTGACGGTGTCTACGAGCTTTTCCACCAGCCAACCATCGTAAGCCTCCAGTTCGTTCAACAGGTTGAAGTAAACCGGTTCCAGCGGCTCTTCCGCGTGATCCAGAACGAGGGTGTGTTCTTCGATTGGACTGTGCTGGCCCGCCAGATCGAAGTGGCTCAACTCCTCTAAACGGTCCAAAGCGATGTCGTTGGGTTCCCGGGGCACGGCAATCTGCGCCGCCTTGAAGTAGGCCAGGGAGTCGCCACTGGCCAGGGCTCGGCGCAATTGCTCCCGGACGGCTTTGCGCACCTTGGGTTCACAGAAGACGTCCGGGCTAATCGCCGCGATGAGATGAGGGATGTCCGGTGCCATGTTTTGCCCGAAGAAAGAGCCGCCGGTTTATATACCTGCCGGTCCAACTACCGTTGGACTTGTTCAACAATGGCATGGCCCGTCCGGGTCAGTCGGTAGAGCTTACAGTCCCGCAATCTCGTCACCCCGGCGCAGGTGATGAGTTTCTTGTCCGCCAGCTCGCGCACCGCCCGGGTCACCGGGTTCAACCCGACGGGATAATCGGAACGAATGAACTTTCGGATGTTCGACGCCGTTTGCGGCTCCAGGCGTTGGTTTTCCATTCGCGCCAGGCCCAGCAACACGCGCCGGCGGATGCGCGCGCGCACGACCCACGAGTACAGGCGCCAGTCCACCGTCCTCGGCAGCGCCGGAATGGAAACGCTAAAGGCCACGGCGACGGCTTTTCTTCCCTTATCGGTCAGGGCATAGAGCCGTCCGCTGTTCGATCGCTCGTTGAGCGGCGCCGCCAAACCGCGCGCCGCCATCTGCCGCATCAGGAACCACACGTCCCGCAGTTGCAGGCACGGAGCCAGTTCCCGGGCAGCGGCGCATAGCTCCGAGGCGGTCATCGGTTTCTTGAGCGCTTGCGCTACGGCCGCGCGTTGCTTCCCCCGCTTCAACCAGTCGCTGTTGTTATTGGTGAGTGACATCAGTTTTGTCACCACTGCGGGGTTAATAAACCTTTCGCCCATCTGGTTCGGAAACGGGGCGGTCGTGTTTTCCGAAGCCAAATGCCACAAAGCCCTTAAATGCCGCGCGGCTCCGGGAGAGATGGATACTTTTACTGAAGACCCCGACGAATCCACAATGATAGCGGAGGCGCTCGCCGCCGACCTCGACGGGCTGGAGGAATTGCTCCATCTGCGCTCGCATATTCTCGAAACCAAATTGAAGGTGCTCGCCGCCGAGTTGCTCGAACGATTCCAACTGCGCGACCAGAACGTCGCCCGGGTGGAGGCCGGGAAGGAACGGGTGATCGAAATGCTGCCCCAGCTCGCCCGTCAGGCCCGGTACCATCTGCGTGAACCCCGCGACAACGCCGCCTTCTACCAGCAGGCCTTCCGGCTGGACGAAGAATGCCGCTCCCAGCAGGTCGGCTGCTGGCAGGATGTGGCCCGCGTCATGCGCGACTTCCTCGATGTGTGGGAGGCGCATCAACAGGCGACCGTCCGCGGCCGCTTCCTCCAGCATGCTGGACAGTGATCTCAAACGGTTGTGCCAGCGCTTGCGCCCGATCCTGGGCCGCCGGGCCGACCCGCTCTGGCACGCCTTCATCACCGCCGAATCCCCTCAATCACGTATGGAAGCCGCCGCGTTCATCCAGATGCTCGGGCTGAAATACTTGAAAATGGACGATTCGGAGATCTTGCTGCCACCGCCGGCGCCGCAACAAATGTCGGGCGACTTCCTGCTCGGCCAGGTGCATTATGGTCAGCGGCCCCGAGGGTTCCTCTACCTCCGCCCGGAAAACTTCATCAAACATATCGGCATTTTCTCGATCACCGGCGGCGGCAAGACCAACGTTGCCCAGTTGCTCTTGCTGGGCCTGCTCGAAAAGGAGGTTCCTTTTCTCGTCGTGGACTGGAAGCGTAGCTACCACGCCCTCCGTTCATTGAATCACCCCAAGGTGAACCGCTTGCAGGTCTATTCGCTGGGCCGAAAAACCGGCAACGAGTTCAATTGGAACCCGCTCCGCGCTCCGCCCGGGGTCCATCCCAAGACCTGGATCAGTGTCGTGGCCGAGGCGCTGGAAAAGTCCCACATCTCCGGCCCGGGCGTTGCCGACGTGTTTATTGAACTGTTCGACAAGAAGTTCGAGGAAATGGGCGTGTACGAGGGCAAACAAACGATGCTGCCC
>Ga0315275_10008031_pt1 | contig 10255 bp, 9 predicted proteins | sample YL17G03_0_MG_FD_205557 | JGI IMG/M metagenome (GOLD analysis project Ga0315275, IMG submission 205557) | Sediment microbial communities from Yellowstone Lake, YNP, Wyoming, USA - YL17G03_0 | ecosystem: Environmental > Aquatic > Freshwater > Lake > Sediment | place: USA: Wyoming | collected...
GCGGCGCTGGCGAGGCGCAAGGCGACAAGCCGACAGGTAGGCGAGCTGTACGCAGGATGGGTCGCTGGTACACGCAAGGCGCGCGAGTTGCTGGTTGCGGATCCGTGGCTGTACCTGCGCGCCCAGGAGCAGGTACGGCGATCCGAAGGGATCGAAAAGTGCCCAGCGCAGCAGCTGCGAGATGACCTCGGATCCATCGGAGGTCTGGCGCGACGCACGCGATGCAAGCTGGAGGCAGGCCTGTGGCGCAGGCTGATCGAGCCGGAGCGAGAAGAGTTGGGCCGGTGCATGGCGCAAGCGAAGCACGACACCGAAACGCTGTTCGAACATTTCTACGAGGAGAAGAGCGATGTTGGATCAGAACACCCGGGCGGCAATCCTCAAGTTACATGAAAAGGGGCACGGCACCCGGGCGATTGCGCGAGCGCTGCGCGTCTCGCGCAGCGCTGTACGCGACGTGGTGCGGCTGGGTTCCGAGCAGGTGCCGAGGATCGAGCGGGAACAGAAGGCGGCCGCTCTGCACGACGAGATTGTGCGACTCAACGAGAGCTGCAAGAGCAATCTGATACGGGTCCATGAGGAGTTGCTCTTGCAGGGAGCAACGCTGTCCTACCAGGCGTTGACTGCGTATTGCCGGCGCGAGGGAATCGGGCACGAGCCCAACAAGCCCGCTGGTAGATACGACTTCGAGCCGGGGGAGGAGATGCAGCACGACACCTCCAAGCACGAGGCGCCGATCGGCGGCAAGCTGTGCGTCGCGCAAACGGCGTCGGTCGTGTTGTGTTATTCGCGGATGTTGTTCTTCCAGCTGTATCCGCGCTTCCGGCGCTTCGAGTGCAAGCTGGTGCTCGACGACGCAGCGAGGTACTTCAAGGGGGTGGCCGGTCGATGCATGATCGACAACACGCATGTGGTGGTGTTGCGAGGCACGGGCAAGGACATGGTGCCAGTGCCCGAAATGGTCGCCTTCGGCGAGCGCTACGGATTCGAGTTTCGCGCGCACGAGAAGGGAGACGCGAACCGCTCGGCCCGGGTGGAGAACCCTTTCAACTTCATCGACAACAACTTCCTTGCCGGACGCGAGTTCCGCGATTGGGAGCATGCCAACCAGGAAGCCCGACTCTGGTGCGACAAGGTCAACGCCACCTACAGCCCCAAGCTGCATGCCTCGCGCCGCGAGCTATTTGCCGCTGAGCTTCCCCGGCTCAAGCCTCTGCCCATCTGGGTGCCCGAGGTCTACCTGCTGCATCATCGCATTGTGGACGCCGAAGGCTATGTCCACGTCGATGGCAATCGATACTCGGCGCCCTATCAACTCATCGGTCGTCGGATGGAAGTGCGAGAGACGCGTGATCGCATCGAGCTGTTCGAGGGACCTCGCAAGGTTGCGAACCATGCCCGGCACATTGGCTCCAACGACAAGTGGATCACGGTGCCCGAACACCGTCCCCCGCGGGGCCAGGGACGATCCAAAAACAGCACCAGCCCGGAAGAGAAGGAGCTGATCTGCATCGACCCACGGCTATCCGGGTACGTGGCCGGCCTCAAGCGCCGCTGCAACGGAAGCGGCGTGCTCGGCATGCGACGGCTGCTGCGCATGGTCCGTGACTACCCGCGTGAGCCTTTGGTCCGAGCCCTTGCCACCGCCGAGCACTACCGCCTGTACGACCTCGACAGGCTCGAACGGATGATCCTGCGACAGATCGCCAACGACTACTTCGTCGTGCCCAGCGATCGCGACAACGATGACGAAGGGGATGACCATGACCGATGACCTGCAACAGTTGCTTCGAAGTCTTCGGCTCAAGAAGATCGCCGAGATCCTCGATGCGGAAATCGCCAAGGCTGACAAGGAGGGCTTGCCCTTCGGCAAGCTGCTGGCGAGGCTGCTACGCGCCGAATGGCACGGCCGCCAGGAGAACGCACTGACATGGCGAATCAAGAATGCCCGCATTCCGGAGCACTGGACCATCGAGTCCTTCCCCTTCAAGAAGCAGCCGGGGATCTCGCAGCGACAGATTCGGTCCTTTGCTGAGCTCGAATTCATCGGCAAGGCCGAGAACATCGTGTTTGTCGGTCCCACCGGCGTGGGTAAGACGGGACTTGCCTCCGGGCTGCTGCTTAAGGCCCTGCAGAACGGCTACAGGGGGATCTTCCTTCGCGCCCAAGACCTGTTCGACGAGATGTACGCGTCGCTGGCCGACCGCTCCACTCGCAAGCTTCTGAACCACCTGTCGCGCGTCGACGTCCTGGTCATCGACTCATGTGGAGTACCTGGTTATGTGAAGTCCGACCTCCGGGCCCGCGCTGGGATGGGATCTGCGGTCCCCGGACTCCACATAACCAGGACGAGTAGCCTCGCGACCGCGCCGCTCTTGGCGCCCATGCACTGGAGGTCGCGATGCTCGAGAAGCTCTACCCACGAGGCCGGTTCCGGGTCTCATGTCTGCCGCTGCTGGGACGGTACGTTGAGGATTTCGCAACGTGGCTCGTTGCGCAGGGGTACCCGCCGTTGCCGATCCGGTTGCGCCTGCGAGAGCTGCCGCGAGTGGACGAAATGCTTCGCCTGCGCGGTGCCGTGGACGTCGCGGATCTCACGGCGGCGGACCTCCTGTCGCTCGCCCCGAAAGACTCACAGGAAGACGTGTACCTCGCCGCAGTCGTGCGGTCTCTTGCGCGCTGCCTCAGCGCGGGCGGGCGGTTGTGTGTTCCTCCGCCAACGGCGTGTGAAGCCCTGGTCGAAGCGTACGCGACGGTCCTCGGCCGTGTGCGAGGGCTCGCCAGCTCGACCCAGACGTATCACCGGGCGACGGCTTCGGAGTTCCTGACCCACGTCGGCTTCAAAGGCGATGACGCCTGTCTGCGTGCCATCGGGACGAGGACGATCGACACCTTTCTCCGAAGGATCGGACCGCGTCTCGCCAGAGCCAGTCTGCAGCACACCGTCGCGCACCTGCGCTCGTTCCTGCGCTTCCTGGCAAGCCGCGGACTGGTCGAGGCCGGGCTCGACACCCGCATCGACACTCCTCGGCTGTACCGCGGCGAGCAACTTCCACGCACGCTGCCATGGGAAGTCATCCGCAAGTTCCTGGCGTCCATCAATCGCGCGACCGCGATGGGAAAGCGCGACTACGCGATCTTCATGCTCGTGGTGACCTACGGATTACGGACGAGCGAGGTCGCCTCGCTGCGACTCGACGACATCCAATGGCGGAAGGGGCAGCTGCGCGTTGCGAGACCGAAGACTCGAAAGCCGCTCGTCCTTCCGCTGACGAAGGAAGTCGGGGCGGCTGTCATCGATTACCTGCGCCACGGTCGTCCCGCGTCGGTTCGCCGCGAAGTATTCCTGCGCGCCCGGGCTCCAGCCGGTGCCTTGAAACCGACGGCTGTAACCGAGGCCTTTCAAGGGTGGTCGCGACGCAGCAATCTGCCAATCTCCTACAAAGGACCGCATTGCCTGCGGCATTCGCTCGCAGTTCACCTGCTGCGTCGTGGCGCCACGCTCAAAGCCATCGGAGACCTGCTCGGGCACCGGAGCATCGAGAGCACCTGCGTCTACCTGCGGCTGCACGTGGAGGACCTTCGTGATGTCGCGCTTAATCTCCCGCCGCAGCAGGTGCGATCATGACTTTGACCGCCACCTTCCGTTCGGGCCTCGGGCCCGCGATCTCCGAGTACCTCAGCCTGAAACGGGCCCTCGGGCGAAAATATGAAGGGGAGAGCTACGTCCTTGCGCGCCTCGACCGGTTCCTGGCTGCACACGATCCGTCTTGCACAGCATTGACGCCCGCGGTCTTCACCGCCTGGTGCATGGACTTCGCCCGGCTGAGCCCGAACACGCGGCGTGGCCGGATGCGGATCGCGCGCAACCTCTGCCTCAACATGCAGCGCACGGATCCAGCCTGTTTCGTGCCCGACATCACCGCCTTTCCCACACCCCAGCCGCACCGCCGCCCGCACATCTTCACTGAGGACCAGATCGTGCGGCTACTGCAGTCCGCCGCGCTGCTTCAACCACGGTCCACCTCGCCTCTGCTGTCCGAGACCTACCGGCTGGCCGTCGTCGTGCTCTACACGGCAGGGCTTCGCCGCGGCGAACTCGTCCGGCTCAACATACCCGACTACGACCCCGTCGAGCGCACGTTGCTCATTCGTGCCTCCAAGTTCCACAGGTCCCGGCTCGTTGCGCTGTCCTCCGATGCCACGCGTGAGATGGAAATGTACCTTGTTGCGCGCCGCCGCCTGGGGGACGCCGACGGTCCGCTGTTGATCCGATCGTGCCGCGGGCTACGCGCCCGCTCGGGCGCAGGATTCGGCGCGAGCATGCGCAGGCTGTTCCGCAGCGCCGGAGTCCGCACCGCAGATGGCCGCTGCCCGCGCGTCCATGATATTCGGCACACGCACGCCGTTCACGCGCTACTGCGCTGGTACCGAGCGGGCGCCGACGTCCAGGCAAAGCTTCCCGCTTTGGCGGCCTCGATGGGCCACGTCTCGGTCGTGTCCACAGCCTACTATCTGGCGCTGCTGGATCCAGTTGCCCAGGCAGCCAGCGAGCGGTTCGCTGTTCATGCCGCGCCCATACTTGAACACCTTCCGGTCGCGCGAGGCGGTCGATGAGCGGCGCAGTGCCCAACGCACTTGCCCGTGCACTGCGGGGATTCTTCAGTGACCACCTGCCTCGCGTGCGTGGCGCCAGCCCTCACACCGTCAAGAGCTACCGGGACGCCTTGGCGCTACTGCTGCGCTTTCTATCGAGCCGCCATGGCCGTCCAGTCGCCGTCCTGGACCTCGAGGACTGCGCTCCAGAAGATGTCCTCGCTTTCCTGGACCACCTGGAGAGCAACCGGGGCAACAGCGCGTCCACCCGAAACGCCCGTTTGGCCGCCGTCCACGCCTTCGCTCGCTACACTGCCGCCACCGATCCGCAGACCCTTGCCCTGTGCCAGAGACTCCTTGCCATCCCGTTCAAGCGAGCCCAGACGCGTGTTGTGGAGTACCTGGAGCGCGAGGAGGTGCGTGCGATCTTCGACGCGCCAGACCGCAAGTCCGTCCACGGCCGTCGAGACCACACACTCCTGCTCACCCTCTTCAACACCGGCGCACGGGTCCAAGAGATCATAGACGTCCGACCCTGCGACTTGCAGCTCGTGCGGCCCTTCCAAGTCCGCTTGCTCGGCAAAGGTCGCAAGGAGCGGTTCTGCCCCTTGTGGCCGCAGACTGTGGAAGCGCTGCAGCACCTGATCGCCGAGCGCCGAGTTGATCCCCGCGACATGGAGCCGCTCTTCCGGAACCGACGCGGACGGCCTCTGACCCGCTTCGGAGTGCGCTACATACTGAGCAAGTACGCGCGAATCGCGCAGCGGTCCGCCTCGAGCATCGAGGGCAAGCGCGTCCACCCCCACACCATGAGACACACGACTGCGGTCCACCTTCTGCAGGCGGGGGTCGATATGGTCACCATCAGCCACTGGCTTGGCCACGCAAGCGTCGAGACGACGAACCGCTACGCCGCAGTCGATCTGGAGACCAAGCGCGCCGCGCTTGCCAAAGCAAATCCGATCGCAGAGATGGACGCCAGCGAATCGGGCTGGCGCGAGGATGCCTCAATCCTGGAATGGCTCGAACGCCTGTGAGGCTGAGCTGACCTGGTTATGTGGAGTCCGGGGACCGCAGATCCCATCCCAGCGCGGGCCCGGAGGTCGGACTTCACATAACCAGGTACTCCACATGAGTCTAGCAACAAAACCGCTGGTTTGACGTAGCGGCGCATGGCGCGCTTGAAGGACGCGTCGGCGTGCGAGGCGTGCAGCTCCTCGAGCATCTCGGCAGTCACCACGCATAACGTGGAGTATCCCGCGAGGCATGCGGCGTGCACGATGGCCTTGGCGATGCGTGTCTTTCCCAGCCCCGGTCTGCCGAGGCACAGGACGTTGCGTCGCTCCTGCGCGTACTGGCACGTAAAGAGCTCCTTGACGACGCGCGGCTCGAGCTGGGGACGCATGGTGAAGTCGAAGCCATCGAGCCCCTCGATGGTGCCGAGCCGGGAGCGCTTGAGGCTGCGCAGCAGTCGCCGGTTGTTGCGCGCCAGCACTTCGGCGCGCAGCAAGGCGAGCGCGAAGTCGGAGTACGACATGGATTCGGCCTGCGCGCGGGCGAGGATGTCGCGAGCCTGCTCGGCCGTAGCGGTGAGATCCAGGTCGATGGCGAGCTGAATCAACTCCTCGATGGGATCGGGAGCGGGAGGGCGACGGTGGTTACGAGCCATGGGAATTCGTCTCCTTGGTGCAAGGGGTGTGGGTGGTCGCGCTCGCTTCATCGAGCGCGGCGAAGGATTCGAGCGAGCCGCAGTCGACCTCGCCCAGAGCCGCGGCGCCGTGGCCGGTCACAGGAGCGATGGGTTCGGCTGCCGAAAGCTCGGCCGCGGTCCCCGGATGAGCACGCTCCAGGATGCGCTCGATCGCCAGCGCGTCGAAGCGGCGATACCCCTGAGCTCGTCGCGCTGCTGTCAGGAATGCTTCCTGCCCATACCGGTCGCACTGCCGCAACATCCTACGCAGATGAATGGGCGCGAGCGACTTCATGCGACGCTTCAGGCCGTCGACCAGCGCTTGCAGCTCGGGGAATCGGCGCAGGAATGCCTCGTCGAGTCGCTCGCCGCTGCCGGAGCCACGCGGCCTTCGGGGAAGGTTCGCGTAGTGGGTCTTGTCGATGACGAGCTTGCCCTTTTCCTCGTCGGGTACGTAGCAGCGGCTGAATGCGACCCGTCCATGCGGGTCGAGCACCTCGAAGTGCTCGGCGAAGAGGCGCACGGCCACGGAGCGATCGGCGAGTGCCGCGGGCACGGTGTAGGGCGTTCCTCGAATCCACAGGGTCGAGTCGCTGTCCACTCCGCGCGCGGACTCCTCGTGCACGGCAAATCGTTGTGTGGGGAGCCGGATCAGGTGTGGATGCTCCAGCTCGAAGGCTTCGTTGGGCACCCGTCCGGTGGTGCCGTGCACGCGCAGATTCGCGACCTCCGGCGTCTCGTCGAGCCAGATGCGAAGCTGCTCGTGCAGGTCGTCCCACGAGGCGAACTCCGTGGCTTTGATGAAGTCGTCGAACAGCAGGCGGAACGACTTCTCCTTCTTGCCCTTTCGGTCAGGGTCGTTGACCTTGCAGGCGAAGGGGTCGGTGCCGTAGTGGCGCACGAAGTCCAGAAAACGCTGATTCCATAGCACATTCCGATCCGAGCCGACTCGCCCGACCACGGCTGTCGCCATGTTGTCGAGTACGGCGCGTGCCGCGACCCCATCGAAGTACTCGAAGGCGCTCGCCAGAGCTTCGAGCAACGTCGATTGCCTCTCATCGCGATAGGCACGTACGTACAGCTTGCGGCTCCAGGCGAGCAGGCAGCCCAGGACGTAGATCCGCACCGTGCGCCGTCCGATGGGCACGTCGTAGGGCGACCAGTCGATCTGCATCTCCTCGCCGGGCTCGGTCTCAAAGCGGCGCTTGACCCCTTTGCGAGGCTGAAGGGCCATCTGGCTCCGAAGAGCGCGCACGTACACGCCCAGGATCGATCGTCGGCCCTGGTATCCGACCTTGCGAATCTCCCGAAGGATACGGGTCGTGGTCAAGCGCTTTTGTACGCGCTGCGCGATCAGCTCTCGGAAACGATCCAGCTTGCTCTCCTGCTTGCTTGCTCTCGACCGGGCCGGCAGAGGCGCGCGGCCGCGGGCCTGCAGCACGCGCGTGACCAGCTCCCGGCGCAAGCTCACCCGCCTGGCGATCTGGCGCACACTGTAGAAGTCGTTCAGCCTGAGGATCTCGTCGCAAGTGTCCTGCGGAACCTGCACCGGCTTGCGGCCCCGCTTGCCCTTGGACTTCGGCGTCAGCGCCAGCTCGGGCTGCTCGGGTGTCGGGCTCCCGGGCGTGGCACCCCGCTGCGCCGTCGCCTCCTGCTCCGGCGTCGGGTTGCCAATCAACAAGTACGGATCGATCTCGTTCACGTGTCACCTCCTGGTTCGTTGTCGATGCCCCGCCGGATGCGGGGCAGAGTCTCGCGCTCAGTTGCCGCAGCTCCTGCAGCGCGCCGTGGTAGATGGCCTGCAGCCGCCGCCGCTCGGCCGGCGCAAGCTCGGCCGGGATCTGGAACGCGCCGAACTTGGCGAATGCCTCCCGCATGCGCCTCAGCTCCGCCTCCAGCTGCACTGCTCGCGGCGACAGAGTCGGACTGTTGGCCTGCTCGGCACGCAGGTGCTCGAGCGGCGCGCGGAGCATCTGCTTGCGATCAACCTCGTCCGCAGCCCGGTACGCCTGGACCAGATTCAAGGATTCGCTTGCGAGCAAACCGTGCTTGTCGATGCTCTGCAGCACCGCATCTTGATCGTCGTCCGCAAGCTCCGTCAGCGCATGTGCGAGAGTCGGCCCAATCGCACCGCTGCCGAGGCGCTCCTCGCCAGCCGGCGACAGCTTCGTGCCAAGGCTGATTCTGCGCGTAACCCAGTCTGGCTTGTGACCCAGCAGTCGAGCCACCTGCCCGGCCGTAAGATGATCGTCCTGCATTAGCGAGCAGACCACCCGGGCCTCGTCCAGCGCCGTCGTGGTGCGCGCGGGCGCGTTGGACGCGAGCAGCAGCCGCTTGTGCTCGGCTGAGCTGGCCGCGGGCTCCAGCACAATCGGCACGACTGCGTATCCACGCTCCCGCCAATGCGATAGTCGCTTGAACCCGTCCACTACCTCATAGACCTCGTTTCCGTCGTCTACGCAGCTCGCGACCCGAATCGGAAGCTCGGCGCGCAGCTCCGTCTGCGGGCGCAACGCCGCCGGACGAAGGCCCGCGTAGCTCGTACGCAGTTTCTCCACTGATACGAATCGAACGTCGGCTGCCGTGGTCGCAGACTGTCCCCCATCGCGGGGTGAAGCTCCGCTCATCGCTGCCCTCCTGGCTACGTGCCAATCCTGCTTCGCGTCGAACACCCACGCGCGATCAGAAAGGCTCATCCTCGCCGATGTCGTCCTTGCTCATCCGGTGATTGCACAGCGCGCGCGGGCAGCTCCGGCGATACCAGCAGATGAGCTCGGACAGCTCGCTGCACCGGCTCACGATGAGCTGTGCCAGCAGATACTGCCGGGGCGGCACTCTCCCCTCGTAGCACTCCCCGAGTTGCCCGACGCACGGGTGTTCCACCACCAGGCAGGTGCTCGCCACCTGCAGCGCGTGTTCGAGCACGGCCAGGATCGCGGTTTGAGGGGCATCTTCGATTTCTGCAGGACGAGGAACTTCGACGATGTCGAGCATGAGGGTCTCCTGACCGGCGATGCCGGGAAGGTTGAGATTGTGCTTGCGTGAGCTCCGGAGTATGAGAACCGTGCGCGCCAGATTTTTATTTTCGGCGCCGACGATTTCTTCCCTCTCCCGCTTTCAACCACGATCCCGGCATCCCTCTGCGATGAACATCGGCGTCTGGATGTCCCCCGCGGTGCTCGCCCACAAGCTTCAGGCGCGCCACGACCGCAACCCCGAGCAGGCCTGGAATCTGGCGCGGTGGCCAAAGGCACTGTCCAACCCCGGACCGCACTGGTTGTTCGTCGCCAGCGCCCGCCTGTGGCGCGGCTACTTCCTGCTCGCTTCCGACGTACTGTTCAACCCGCGCGACGCCAGCGCACCCTACGCCCTCTTGTTCGACACCCGTACCTGGACCGCCATCCCCCCGCTACCCGCGAAGTTCTTCCGCGGGTTCACCTACGCCGTGCCAGACCTCAGCCCTGCCCCTCCCACAGTGCCCTGACCCACCGTCCCCTTCCTTCAGACAATTCCCGAGCCACCGACACTGAAGCGCCATCGAGGCTCCAGCGATCGGCACGATGCAGCGGGAGGAATCTCGGAGCGATGGCCGACCCCGGTCACGCCGCCGACGCGATGTTCTCACAAACAATCTTCGGATGTCGCACCGCCTTCTGCCCACAAGCCGAATCTGCGCGAGCTGCCCCGCCGCCGAGCCCGCCGGGGGGGCGAGTGGTTCGCAAAGCACAGGGCTTCAACGACGATGGACGATCGAGAGGCCTTCCGAGTGGATACCTACGGAACGCCCTCTTCGATGAACGCAACCTTCTGTCCCAGCCCTTTCAAGGTGTCAGCGGTGTAGGTCCATCAGCTCCATGTCGCACTTTGTCCGGTTTACTTTGAGGGAACGGTGACAAGCCGCTGTCCATCTACCGAGGTTTCGGGCATCCGGAGATGTATGATCCTGTCAAAGGTCTTCGAGCGATTCGT
>Ga0315275_10008032_pt1 | contig 10254 bp, 11 predicted proteins | sample YL17G03_0_MG_FD_205557 | JGI IMG/M metagenome (GOLD analysis project Ga0315275, IMG submission 205557) | Sediment microbial communities from Yellowstone Lake, YNP, Wyoming, USA - YL17G03_0 | ecosystem: Environmental > Aquatic > Freshwater > Lake > Sediment | place: USA: Wyoming | collected...
TTTCCATGGGTTGACTGACGGAGATCCCTTTTGCCCCTTTTTCGAGGATAAAGAAGCTGAGCCCCTTTTCCAGACCGGCTTCGCGATCTGTCCAGGCAAGAACCAGCAGGGCATCGGCAATCGGCGCATTGGTGACGAGGTACTTATATCCGGAAAGCACCCATCGGTCGCCTTTCCTCTCAGCAAAGGTTTTGAAGCCATTCATATCCGAACCCGCGTCGCACTCGGTGCACGCCAGACCTCCGATGTAATCTCCCACGACAATAGCGGACAAACATTTTTCTCGCTGGGCCGGTGTGCCGAACTTCTTCAGGGGAATCCCGAAGGCAGTTGCCGTGGACATCGCGGTGATAAACGTTGCCGGGCAGGCCCTGGCCACTTCCTCACCGGCCACACACTGGCTGATCAGGTCGTCTTCCAGCAGAAGATTGAGGTAACCGGCGTTCCCCAGTCTTTTCATGTTGGTCTTTAGCGCGACGGCGATCTGATCTTTCGGACTTGTGTCCAGGGAGGCGGCACCCGTCAGAATCTCTGCCTGGCAGAAGGCGGCCATAGTATTCTGCAGCTCCTTTTGTGTATTGTTGAGTTCAAAGTTCATCAGTTTTCCTCCCCTTACATCATCATTATCCTGGCAACGATCATACGCATAATATCCGACGTTCCTCCGCCCAACTGCCCCAGCTTTGCATCCCGCATCCCGCGCTCGACGGGATATTCGTGGATGTAGCCGTAGCCGCCAAAGAGATCGACCGCGGCGGAGGACATCTCAAATCCCTTGTCGCCCATGTACATTTTGCTCACACCGGCATAGAGCGGATTCAGGAACATGCCGCTATCCTTGGATGCGGCTACGCGGTAGACGGCAAGTTTGGAGGCCTCCAGATAGACTTTCATGTCGGCAATCCGATTTTGGATGGACTGGAAGTTACGGATCGGCCGGTTGAAGGCCCAGCGTTGATTGGCATAGCGGGCGCAATTCTCCAGCATGAATATGCCGCCCCCGACAAAAGGCGCAAGCAGTGTGCTGCGGTCCCACTCGACCCCGCCCAGGGCGATCATCCAGCCGAGGCCTTCCCCGCCCAGGCAATTTTCCGCCGGAACTTCACAGTCTTCGAAAAATACTTCGGATGTAGCGGAAGTCCGGCACCCCATCTTGTGCATCGGTTTGCCTGTGGAAATGCCGGGAAAATCTTTTTCCACGATGAAGGTCGTAATGCCCGTATGTTTTTTTGATTTATCCAGCGTCGCGAAGATGACAAACACATGTGCCAGAGGGGCGTTGGTGATGAACGTCTTTGACCCGTTCAGAATGTACTTGTCTCCTTTCTTGACGGCGCTCGTCGTCAGGGCTGCTGCGTCCGATCCGCATCCCGGTTCTGTCAGTCCCATGCAGCCAATCCACTCACCCGAGGCCAGCTTCGGGAGATATTTCTTTTTTTGCACCTCCGTTCCGTTCTGCATGATGTTGGCGGCGCACAGATAGGTGTGAGCGCCCCAGGCCAAAGTATGCCCGCCGTCCACTCCGGCGTGGCCGACCGCTTCACCTGCGAGACAGCAGGTCACGATGTCCGCACCCTGGCCGCCATATTCCTCCGGAATAGGCAGTCCCAGCAATCCCATTTCACCGAGTTTCCGCCAGACATCGAAGCTGAATTCGCTTTTCAGATCTGCCTCTTCACAGAGCGGGGCGATTTCCTCCCTTGCAAACCGGTACACGGTTTCCCGAAACATGCGTTGTTCATCGCTGAATGAAAAATCCATGACTTTCTCCTTTACGATTCTTTCCGGATCCCCATGATTTCCCTTGCTTCCGCAGGTGTCGCCGGCTCCCTGTTCAACGCGGCAGCCACTTTTACACACCACTCCACCTGTTCGTAACTGCCTTTGGCGAAGTCTCCGTTGGGCATCCGGGTGTTGTCCTCCATCCCCACGCGCATGTTGCCGCCCAGAATGCAGGACATCATGTTGGCGGGGAACTGCTCAACGCCGACGGCGCAGGTGGTGAAGTTCGCGCCCGGCGGCAGGGCGTTTTTCATGGCGATCATCATTTCCGGCCGGAACCGCTGTCCGCCGACGACGCCCCAGACAAAGTTGAAATTCATCGGTTGGGTGAAGAACCCCTGTTTGGAGATGATCATGGTATTGTCGATGCCGCTTACGTCATAGCACTCGATCTCCGGCTTGACTTTGTTCTCCTCGAAGGCCTTACCGAAATCCTGCAGCATGGTGAACGTATTGTCGAAGAGGTAGTCAAAGAAGATGATGCCGGTATTGCGGTCAATGATGCTGAAATTCATGCTGTTGGTGTTATAGGAGGCCATCTCCGGCTTGACGGCTATGATCTGTGCCAGGCGCTCTTCAGGCGTCTTGAAGATTCCCACGGCGGAGCTCAGGCAGACGAGCACATCGGGGCTCTTCTCCTTGATCGCGTCATAGATGGCCTGAACCCGGTCGATTTCATGGGTCGGCTGGCCGTCGTCCATCCGGGCATGGACGTGGATCATGGCTGCTCCCGCCTGCCTGCATTTGTAAGACTCCTCGGCAAATTCCTGAATTGTGTAGGGAGTGCTCGGATTGTTGTTCTTCATCGTCGCGGCGCCAGTCAGTGCCGCGCAAATAATTACGGGATTCGAATCTTTTGCCATAATGTTTTTCTCCTTTGTATTTTGATAGATGCACTACACCGGTTCAAAATGATCCAGGTCCAGGATCGTGTTCGTAGGCTTTTCCGCGAATACCGCTTTCAGTTTCATGCCCACGCGCACATCCTTTGGGTCGACACCTTCGACGATATGCGTCAACGGCGTGTCCGCACCCTTCAGCAGTATTTGTCCCAGGATATAGGGCGCCTTCCTGGGGAGGTGCCTGTCACCGTAACGGATGACGGTATAATTGATCAATTCCCCTTCACGTCCCAGATCCACCCAGTTTTCTGATATATTTGTCCAGCACTGTTCACAGTACTCTCTGGGCGGAATGAAGGTTTTATTGCATTTCTTACAGCGGATACCCGTGATCTTCTTTTTGTCCCGCAGGGCAATGATGAATCGTGATCCCAGCCGTCCGGCAAAATATTGATTTGGAAGTGCCATCTTTCCTTCCAGTACAAAGCAATTCCGTTTGTCTTCTGTCATATGCCTGTCTCCTCACTTATTGGTCCAGTTCAAAGTAGAGCACGTCCTTAAAGCTGCCGACTGGATTCTCCGTCCAGACCGGCCGCACTCTTGCACCCACATTGATCCGGCTGATATCTTCTTTCTTCAGTTCAAATGCAAAGGCCTCCCGTTCGCTGGAGCCGTCCAGTACGATATAAATTGGGGCGTAGGGGGTATCCCGGACCGCTCCGGTGAGCGGATCGGGGCTGGCAAAATAGACGATGTCGTAATTGGTTACAGTACCTTTGGGGCCGAGTTCCACGAATTCATTGACGCGTATCCTGCAGATCGCGCATATTTCTCTGGGCGGGATTTGCGTCCTGCTGCATTCCGGACATTTGTTCCCCAGGAATTTCTTCTCGCGGAGTCCAGCAAACCACTTCCCCATGACAGGACCGGAGGCAAATCGCTGTTCGATCGAGTTGGTGACTCTGAGACAAATCAGTTCCTCCGCTTCCTTTGCGTCGGGGTCTGTGTATTTGTGAAAGTATCTGGCCGTCGCTACCGCGGCCATCATATCCCCTTCAATCTTGACCTGTCCGGAGGTAAAGGCCGACGCCCCATCAATCGTCCCTGTCATCATGCCGGTATAGACACTCGCATTCATGGTGAGCTTTACGGTCAGTTCCTCCGCGAACCCTTCGCGGACTTTGCATTTTCCATCTTTGATCTGCAAGCTCCATTGACAGCAGTCCGGGCCGGTCAGGTCGTAACCGACATTCATGGTGACGCCTTCGGCCCTCTCCGGACGAAAGAGCGACTCCATAGTCACCAGGATGTCCCGTGCTTTGAGCACTTTTTTCTTAGGAATGACCGTAAAAGGAACGAAGACCTTCGGCAGCAGCGTCATGAGAAATCTGATATCCCCGACGACCCGCAGCTTCTGGGAAGTCAATGCGTCGATGGCCGTGATTTTCCCCAGTGTCACGCCCAAGAACGTTTCGGCATGAGCGTGAATAGTGGTCTTGCATCCCTTGAGTTCGTTGACTTTACTTACGGTAAGGGTTCCGTGCTTGATGTGGGCAGTCCACATGCCGCCCCCTTCGCCAGTCGCTTCGTATCCGATGAGAATATCCACATCCTTGGCTTCTTCAGGCTTAAAGCGTTTTGGCATAGTATCGAAGATGTCCACAACGGTTGCTCCATAATATTCAGTCATTATCAACCTCCTGCCAGTTAAGATCTTTTTCCAGAATCATCAGCGTGGTCCAGTACGTGCCTCCGAAACCGGAGGCCAGTGCATGTTTCACCTCTTTCTTGATCTGGTGCGCCCCCGCATCTCCACGAATCTGCAGGGCGGCCTCCGCCGGTCTCAGCATTGCCGTCGCGCCGATGGGATTGCTGGCAATCACGCCGCCTGAAGGATTGATGGGGATCTTTCCGTCCAGATCAAAATCGCCCCGTTCCAGCATGTTTATATGTTCATCCCCCTTCAGCAGGAAGAATTCCCGCAGCCACTCCAACGCCCACCATGCCGAGGGATCGTACATTTCGAACACATCAAAATATTCCACAGGGTTGGTGATACCGTTTCGTTCATAGAGCTTTCGGGCACAGTAATGGTGTGTCAACTCCGGCTTTACATGACCGAAAAGATTGGGGATCGTTTCTTCCCTGTGGGTCTGCATATGGTCACGTATCCAGACAGGCGGCTTATGCGTTCTCTTTTTCGCCTTTTCTTCAGACGTTAAGATCATGGCGCATGCGCCGTCTGATTGGGAGCACATGTGAATGAGCCGGAGTTCTCCAACCAACTGGGGGGATGTGGCCGCCAGTTCCTCAGCCTGCTCATATTCCAGGCCGAAGCGGCGGTGTGCGCGGGGATTGAGGACTGCGTGCTTGTCCATCATTATACGGTATTTTATGGCGGCGCGCTTCGCCCTTTCTTCGCCGAACTCATTGATCATTTCAGTTGCGGCAGTTCCGGTCAAGGCGCCGGTCTGAATATTTCTGAACCATAGCGGATCGGCCATGTTGGTAATGCCGCCGGTGGTATTTCCCTCCTGCAGTTTTTCCATCCCGATAGCAAGTACCGTGTCGTAAAGACCCGATGCTACAAGGTTATCTGCCGCGCAGACAAGTGTCATTCCGGTCGTGCCGCCGGTGGTGATCCGGTATTCATCCTTGCCTCGGGAACCGGTTCCCAGTGAATGCCAGAGATTCGGTGCGAACTGCATCTCGAAAAGCTCCATGTTGCCGTGAACGATGCAGTCAATATCATTGATCGAGAGGTTGGCATCCTGCAGCGCATTGATTACGGCCTCCTGCACCATTTCCACCTGGTTCTGGTCTTCTTTGTGAGAGGACATGATGGTCTGGCCAATTCCGATAATCGCGACATTTCTATTCTTTTGATGTTTTTTCATCGTCTGACCTCCCTTATGCCTCAAGAATTAATACGGAGTGGAATTGTCCGGCCGCTCCTGTTGTGGAATGTGCCACCGCGCTCTTTGCATCCGGAACCTGATGGTCCCCTGCCTCGCCACGTAGCTGAAGGACGGCTTCCGCCGCACGGTACAATCCGGAAATGATCACAGGATTGCCCGCCAGCATACCGCCTGAAAGGTTGACTCTATATTCTCCGGGACCGCCTTCATCAATAAATCGGCCGCCCTGTCCCTCTTCACAGAAGCCCAGGCCTTCCATCCACATCGGTTGTTGATATGCGTAAGCGTCCATGACTTCGACCACATCGATCGCCTTTTTCGGGTCATTGATCCCTGCTTTTTTATAGGCGCGCTCCGCCGCTTTTTTCAGGGCGAAATTGCTCACCAGATCGCGGTCGCCGAAAAAATAACTGTCCATGCAATTTGCAAAACCTGTGATCCACACGGGCTTGTCGGTAAATTCCCCTGCGCGCTCTTCCGAGGCCAAAAGCATTCCCACGGCGCCGTCCGAGACAGGGTAAACATGGAGCTGCCGAAGGGGATCGCAGAGCATCGGTGAAGCAAGTACCTTTCCTTCCTCAAGGGCTTCACGTGCATTGGCAAAGGGATTCTTTGCGGCCCACTGTCGGGCGCGCGCGACAATGCCGGCCAGATGTTTGTCCGTCAGGCCTGATTTCGTCATATAAGCCCTGGCCTGCAGCGCGGCAGAATTTAGATAGTCCAGTCCGACGGGACGCCCGTAGAAGGGATCGAAACCCATATTGGTGATCATGTTGCGGCTTTCCGCCTGAGATTCTTTGCAGTGCCCCATAACGAGTACCAGATCGCTATGACCGGAGAGGATCACCGACATGGCATAGCCGATGGCGTTGAGACCTTCCTGGGCCATTTTTTCTTCGGCGCGATAATGGCCGCCCAGAACATCGGTTACACCGTTATTGGAAATCGTCCGTGCGTCAAAGAAATCATCGGAGCAACTGACGATGGTATTGACGCCGGTCTCTTCGTTGAAGTCGAATCCCGTCTGTGCCCGCAAATCTTCAAGTACATCCAGGAGCATCCCCTGAAAGCGCTTGTACCAGAGATCGGGTTCGTTCTTGTGCTGGGCAACCGCGCAGATTGCCACTTTTTTTGCAGTCATATAACATCCCCTTTTTTATTTAATAACTGATAACCTTAATTTCTCCGTATAGCTTGTAAGTTGTCACTCCCGCGAAGAGACTGTGTCGTAAGGGCGGATGATCGATGAACTTAATTGAATCTCTCCGCAGTAAACTGCGGAGAATCTCCGATCCATAAGGAATAATTATGTTCCCCATTCGCTCGCTTACCCCGCAGCAAGCTACGGGGAATGCACTCGCTACCGGATTCGTCATGTCCCCCGCCGGCGGGGGATTAAGGGGGTGGATGTCTTGATAGAGATGAAATGTTTATTAGTTTCAGCGTGAAAGTTTTTTATCCACCTCCGTCACTTCGTGACACCTCCGCCAGCGGAGGATATTAACTGATAATTTTTTGTATTGCGACACAGTCTCGCAGGCGGGAATCCAGGAACTATCTGAAAATACTGGATTCCTATTTTTGTATTAAATATATTTTTGTGCCCTGATAAGGCCATTGCACAAGTTCTCATATTAAAAGCTAAGCCAATTGTATCCGTTTTAAATTTACGCGTGCTTTTTTATGGCCATCGCCCGCGTAGCAGTTTCTGAATGCGCCTCTTCGAATAGCGGCGATAATAGCGTCCCTGCTTCGCTCGCAATCAAGTTCAATCCAGCCCCGTCCGCAGGCCAGGCGGTTGTGAGAATCGTCAGCCGCTACTTTGGGATAGGGGATCGCGTTGATATCGTATTGTGGCGTATAAAAGCCATGGTGTGTAACCTCAACTGCGTCAAGTGTATAGCGGCCGCCGACTTCTTCTATGCAGTCAATGGTTTTTCTCAGCGTCATGTTGTAGTCTGCCGGGTGATTGAAGATATGGAGGACATCTCCGTCACCGTCGATACGGTTGATGTGGATATAACCCTTGCTGCAGTGGACTGTCAGTTCGATCCCGTAAAAGAGGATCATTTCTGATTTAACCTGACGAATCATTTTCAGATCAGCGGGTTTCAGCAGGTGATCGTGATCGGTAAAGGCCAGAAAATCATAGCCAAGGCCGGCATAGATATCAGCCACGTCCTGCGGCGTCATTGTGCCGTCCGATAAAGTGGTGTGCGCATGCAGTTGGCCCTTAAGAATCATTTCTTTTGCCTGTCCTTATTTGTATCGCCCCCCTCAGGAATACACTCCTTATCCCATCGGTAAAGCGTTTCTGTCTGGATTCGTTTAGTTTTTCATTGCCGAGAATGATAACTGACAGGAAGGCGTCTATGGAACCGAGGAAGATATAGGCCAGGTAATTGGCCTGGATATCGTTACGGAGAAATCCTTTCTGCTGCCCCTCCAGCGTGATTTCCTTGCAGAGCGAGAAGAGTTTTTGGAATTTGTCTTTTCCTTTGGTATCGGTGTGATAAACAAATCCACGGGATACTTCGGTGACATAAATGGAAAGCTGATTCAAGTTTGTTTCATAAACCTTGAAGATATAGCGGATGATTCCCACCAGCTTTTCCTCCGTCGTTATGTCGCTGCGCTTCAGCATTTCCAGCTCTTCGTAGAAGCCGCTCCACCAGTCTTCCACGATTGCCTCAAAGAGTTTTCCTTGTTTTCGAAGTAGTGGTAAACCAGCCCGTAAGACATTTCGGCCTCTTTTGCAATATCAGCCATGCGGGTGCTGGCATAACCTTTGTTGCTGAAAACCTGTAACGCGCCGTCAATAATGATACTTTTGCGGTCTGTCTTATCCATGACACTATGAGTAGCAAATGTTGATTGACATGTCAATCAATGCTAGTGCTCATGATGTTCTTGCGCGCTTTCTGATTTGAAACGTCGATACGATTTCGAGCTGACACATGTGTTACGCAAATAATCAGCTATACTGGATAAAATATATATGAGATTTGCTTTTATAGTGATTGATCTAAAGTAAAGATCATTTGTGTGTGGAGCCACATTCAGAAATCTCAGAGAAAAATGTGAGTCCTGCGGTTCTGAAGATCTGGAAAAAATAGCGAGGATTACCCAGTATTTAAGCCGGGTATCCCGCTGGAATAAGGGCAAACTGGCGGAACTAAGAGACAGAACGCGCTACGAAAAATTTATTTGATGTTCTATGCGTGTTCATGCATGGACCAACGCCTCACCGATCCTCTCACCATTACCCTCATTAAATTGATTAATAAATTCGCGCCTTACCCTTGACATAGAGGGGGGTGATAAATATATTATTTGCAAAAATGAGTTGAAGAAAGATTTTATAAGGCCTTAATCTGAAAAAGAAACCTGTCCAGTACCAGTCGAAGGGTGAAAACATTTTTGGTGGGGAGTGTCCCCTCAACGCGAGACTATAGTAGAGGTCTCAATAATATGGAAGATTATATTGTAAAGATATTCAAGGAAAGCAGTAATCTTAAAGAGGCGTTCGTCGGTGAAAATCTTGACGGAATAGTAAGTGTTGTTGAAGTAATAACTGCGGCCTTGAAAGCAGGCAACAAAATATTGCTCTTTGGAAACGGTGGGTCCGCAGCGGATGCCCAGCATCTTGCGGCAGAATTCGTGAACCGCTTTATCATTGAACGGCCCCCCCTTCCCGCAATTGCGCTGAGCACCGACACATCTGTAATTACAAGTATCGGTAACGATTATGATTTTTCTGAAATATTCAGCAAGCAGATCAGAGCCATCGGGCAGGCGGGTGACGTGGCATGGGGGATAAGCACCAGCGGTTCATCCCGGAACGTGATAAAGGCCTTCGAGGTGGCAAAGAAAGTGGGGATGGTTACCATCGGAGTGACCGGGAGAGACGGAGGTGACATAGCGAAGATGGTTGATTACTCCCTTAATGTTGCTTCGCACAGTACGCCCCGTATACAGGAGGTCCACATTACGTTAGGGCATGTAATCTGTGAGATGGTGGATTTTAAGCTTTTTCAAAGACCCGATGGAAAATAGGCGTAGATGGGAGACATCACATAAAATCAACTTAAAAGGGTAAATTGACACGGCATGGTTAAAAAAACAAAAAAGGAAGAAATAAAAGAAACCCCGCGCAGTGAAGAGAAGGTGGAAAAAGAACAAAAAGCGGGTGGTGAAGATGATCTGTCGGCAAAACTTCAGGAGAAGGAAAAGGAAGCTACGGATAATTATGACAAATACGTTCGCGCCGTTGCCGAACTGGAGAATTATAAAAAACGTGCACTGAGAGAGAGGACTGATTCTATAAAATATGGGAATGAAAACATAATTAAAGATATTTTGCCACTCGTAGACAATCTGGACAGGGCATTACAGCACGCGGGCAACTCAGGTGATTTTGAGGCATTTAAGGAGGGATTGAAAATGCTTCAGGATCAACTCATGTGTACCCTTGAGAAACATGGTGTCCAGAGGATCGAATGCGCTGATAAAGACTTTGATCCCAATGTCCATGAGGCGATGTTTCAGGTCGACAGTGACGTCCATAATGACAATAAAATTGTTGAGGAACTGGAGAGAGGATATATCCTCAACGGGAGGTTATTGAGGCCTGCCAAGGTGTCTGTGTGTAAGCGAGTGAAGACGGACTATTGCAAGGAATAAAAGAAACAGGAGATTAGATATTAAGGAGG
>Ga0315275_10008034_pt1 | contig 10251 bp, 9 predicted proteins | sample YL17G03_0_MG_FD_205557 | JGI IMG/M metagenome (GOLD analysis project Ga0315275, IMG submission 205557) | Sediment microbial communities from Yellowstone Lake, YNP, Wyoming, USA - YL17G03_0 | ecosystem: Environmental > Aquatic > Freshwater > Lake > Sediment | place: USA: Wyoming | collected...
GCGCGCACGACGAAGTCCTGGTGGGCCCAGTCGCAGAAGCGCATCCCGAGATCGTGGATGACGTCCTGCCACTTCCAGCCCATCTTCGACGTAATCGACGACGTCCCGTCGAGGAAGTTCTCGAAGATCGCGTCGAGCCCGGAGGCGGCCAGCCCTTCGTAGCCGGTGGCGATGTGACCCTCGCGGATGTTCTCCCAGTTGTCCTCGGGGTGAAGCGGCGTGATGTCGCTGTGGTCGTGCAGCGAGATGGCGAGGCTGTCGGCCAAAAGTCGGTCGGCACGGTCGGCCTCGTCCTCGCTGAGAGGTACGACGTAGGACTCCACCCGGCCGAACTGGGGCGACAGCGCAAAAGCGCGGTAGTCGGCGCCGGGTTCGAGGTACTGGAACGACGTGTAGGGTTCCCGTCGCCTTGACGCCGCACCGCGGGTGCCTGGATCGTGGCCCATGCCAGCCCCTCCCGGTGAGGCTGGGGGCGCCGCCAAGACGCACGCGGAGCCGGCAGCCCCGGATCGTCGCGATAGAGCCAGTATATCGCCGGGGCCTGGTGCATGAACATGAAGTCTCACAGGCGTATGCTCGTCGAGAGCGACGTCACATGAAACGCAAAGGGAGGGCCGCGAATGGACGTCAGTGAGGCTATCCGGACACGCCGCAGCGTGCGCCGCTATACGGACGCCGTGGTGCGTCGGCAGGTGCTGCGCAAGCTCGTCGAAGCAGGCTGCTGGGCCCCGACCGCCGGCAATGCGCAAACGTGGCGTTTCGTCGTGGTGACCGACAGCGTCCGGATGAGGAAGCTGCGGATGATCGCACCGGGGTTCGGCGGCAAGGCACCGGTGGCCATCGCGGTGTGCCAGGACATGCGAGAGGCCGAGCGACATTGGGGGTCGGAGACGGCGCAGCTGGCGGCCATGGATTCGGCGATGGCGGCGCTCAACATCATGCTCGAAGCGCAGTCCGACGGGCTTGGCACCTGCGTCGTGGCCTCCTTCAACGGCGCGGCCCTGCAGCGGCTGTCGAGCCTTCCCGAGCACGTCGTCCCGCTACTGCTCGTTGCCGTCGGACACGCCAAGGCGCCGCCGGCGACGCCTCCCCGAGACGTCGACGGCGTGTGCTTCTTCGAGGAGTACCATGAGTAGCCGCGATCGCGAGCAGCTGCCCGCGGCGCTCGAGGAGCTCGTGGGCTTCCTCATCGTGAGCGCACGCGGCCTCATGGATGAGCCTTCAGACTATGGCCCTATGCGACTTCTGGACGCCGCCGGGCGAATGGTTGAGGCGCGCGAGGCGCAGGGTCTGACGTACTACTCGGGCAACGAGGAGCTGCTCGCCAAGATCAAGGCCGGGGCGACCGGCTACGACGTCGTCGCCCCGGCCGAATGGAATGTGAGCGTCATGATCAAGAGCGGCCTCCTCGAGCCGCTCGACATGGACTACCTGCCGAACTTCCAGTACGTGGGCGAGCAGTTCAAAGTGGCCTACTATGACGATCCGGCCCAGAACGACGGACTCAAGTACAGCGTGCCCTACTTCTACGGCTCGACGGGTACAGCCGCCGCACCGACAAGATCGCCGAGGAGACGACCGACTGGACGCCGCTCTTCGACACGCAGTACAAGGGCAAGATCAACATGCTCAACAGCCCGCGCGAGACGATCGGCGTCGGGCTGTTCGTCCTTGGCTACTCGCCGAACACGACGGACCAGGACGAGCTCGACGAGGCGACGCAGCTGATGATCGAGCAGAAGCCGCTCGTGGCCACGTACGACTCGGCGAACATGAAGCGCGCCATCGCGCAGGGTCAGTATCTCGTCCACACCTGGGGCGGCGACGCGCTGCAGGCGATCGACGCCCTCGGCGGCGACGACGAGGCCAAGGCTCTCGTCGACTTCGTGTTCCCCACAGAGGGCTTCGTCGGCTGGATCGACAACTTGGCCGTGCCCGTCGGCAACAACAGCCGCTACGGTGCCCACCTGTGGATGGACTACCTGATGGACCCGAAGACCGCCGGCAAGAACGCGAGTTGGGTCTGGTTCTTGTCGGCCATCACACCGGCCTCGTGGGAGTACACCGCCGAGTTCGCGCTGAGTCTCAAGCCGACCGAGGAAGAGCTGGCCCGCGCGGTGTTCGGGGGCGACCTCGGCGAGTTCACGCGCGCGTACGACGAGGCTTGGCGTCAGATCAAGAGCGCGTGACGACGACCGCCCGACCGACGGCGCCTGGAACCTCAGAAGCCACCCCCAGCGCAGGGGCCCGGCCCCTCTCAAGGCCCCTGCCGCGACCGTCAGCCGGCGGTCCGCCCGCCCCAGCCGGCGCACCGCCGGCGGCGTCGTGGGCGTGGGTGGGCAGGTCGGAAGAGGGCACGCGGCCACAGGCGACCTGAGCGGCTCGCGGGAGGTCGGGGCGGGCCGCGGTCGACCCGATCAGCCCGCGCGGACCGCCGCCGCCAGCATGCGGTCGAGCTCGCTCGCCGGCACACTCGCCGAGGACACGCAGCGTCGCCTGGTGGACGCGGGCGCATTCGTCGTCGTTCCAGAAGCGGATAGTCGCCAGGCCCACCCGGCGCCGCCGTTCGTCATGCCCGCCATCGGCTCATCGTCAGCGACACGTCCACTGGCCTCGCCGAGGTCGTGCCAAGACATACGTTCTCACCAAGATGGATGGCATCGTGCCATTTGCTCGCTCGCCGGAGTCGCTGCCGCACGATGTCGCAGGCCTTCCGGCTTGACACGAACTGGGCATCGTCGATGATTGCATCCATGGCCGACGCACACGCGTGGGCCATGATCGCCACAGCCTTGCACGAGCTTCAGGGGGAGCTGCCCCCGAGCGAGCGCAGGGTCGCGCGTGCCCTCCTCGGCGGCTATCCCGTGGCCGGCATCGGCACCCTGGCCGAGCTCGCGGAGCGCGCCCGGGTGAGCAGTCCCACGGTCCTCCGGCTCGTCAACAGGCTGGGGCTCGCGACCTTCGGCGACTTCCAGCGCGCCCTGCTCGCCGAGGTCGAGGAACGTCTGGCGACGACGGCGAGCGCGATGGCGGTGGAGCCGGCGGCTCCCGACGCCCACGTGATCACGACGCTGCTCCACGAGGCGGCGGCGAACATCTCGGCCGACGCCCGGGCGCTGGTCCCCGAGGAGGTCGACGAGGTCGTCGACCTCATCGCCACGAGATCCCGCCACGTGGTCATGATGGGCGGTTGGCTCACCCAGACCGTCGCCGACTACCTCTACGCCCAACTGCGCACGATGCGCCCGCGCTGTCGCAGCGTGGGCTGGGCGGTGTCGTCCGGCTGCAGCGAGCTTGCGGACCTGGGCCGGCGCGACACGCTCGTCGTCTTCGACTGCCGTCCCTACGAGGCCGCGACGGAGCAACTCTGCGCATGGGCGCGGCGCCGCGGCGTACGCGGTCCACGAGCCCCTCGCCGAGGTCCGGCAGGGGCACCACGGGCAGGTGACCCTCGACCGCGCCGCCGGTGCCGGGACGCGCGGGCGCCTCCGTCGAGCCGCCTGCGGCGTCCTCGCGGACGTACGAAGCCACCACCACGCCCGCTACTACCATCGCCATGCCGGCGAACTGCACGACGGTGGGCCGCTCCCCCCTGGGCGAGGCCGAACGCGACCGGGACGATGGGGTAGGCGGCGCTGATGGGCGCCACGACGCTCATGGAGTCGATGGCGAGCCCCTTGTAGAGGCTGGCGATCGCGGTGACGCTGGCGAGGCCGGCGATCGTCCCGGGGAGCAGGATGGCGCTGCCGGGGTAGCCCGAGCCCGCGATCGCCGCCGCGACCGCCGCGGTCAGCAGCCCACCGGCGATCATGCACGACACGACGGCGCGCAGCGGTAGACTGCGCGAGCGCAGCCCGCCGAGGAAGTCAGAGAGACCCCAGCCGAGGCTGGCCATGAGCGCGAGGACGATCGCCGCCAGTGGTCGCTCCCTCTGTGTGTGATGGCGGGCTCGACCGCGCCTCGACGCACCGCGCCGGCGCGGCCGCAGGGGAACGGTATCAGACGAAGCTCAGGCTCGTCGCGCGGCGCGCTGGGGTGCGGGGCGCCCTCAGCCTCGCCGCACGGCCCGGCCGGCCCGCACGCCTCGCTCGCCGTCCCAGGCGACACGGCCGTTGACGATTACGGCCGCGACGCCCTCGGGGTAGCGGTGGGCGGCGCCGAAGGCGGCCGCGTCGGAGACCGACACGGGATCGAACAGCACGAGGTCGGCGACCGCGCCTTCGGCGATCACGCCGCGGCCCGACAGGCCGAACGTCTCGGCAGGGAGCGCGGTCATCTTGCGGACCGCGGCTTCGAGCGAGAGCAGACCGCCGTCGCGGACATACCGGCCGAGCACGCGCGGGAAGGTGCCGTAGCTGCGCGGGTGCAGCGGGGTGCCCCACAGCGGCCCTTCGGGCGAGACGGCGATCCCGTCGGAGGCCACGAGGATGTCCGGCCGGACGAGGATGGCGCGCACGTCGTCCTCGTGCATCCCGTGGCCGCGCACCCTCACACCAGGGTCCTGACAGAGAAGATCCAGAGCCAGGTCCACCGGGGCCACGCCCCGCTCGGCGGCCACGCTCGCCATGTCGCGGTCGGCGAGCCACGCGTCCGTCGCCTCGAGGACGATGCTCTCCCAGCCGAAATCCGCCACCGAGCTCTCCCAGTCGGGCTCGCCCTCCTCGATGACGCGGACCAGCCGCGCGCGGGCAGCGGGGTCCGCGAGCAGGGCGCGGAGCTTGTCGACGGGCGCCCAGGCGGGCAGGAAGCTTGCCAGGTTGGTCTCCCAGGCGACGTACGGATACTGGTCGGCGGTCACCCTGGTTGCGTCGATGAGCGCGAGCAGCTCGTCGGTGCGGCCCCAGGCGCGGCGGCCCTCAAGCTTGAGGTGGCTCACGTGCGCGTGGACCTCCCCTCGCCGGGCGATGGCGGCCGCTTCGCGCACAGCGTCGAAGACGAGCTGCCCCTCGGCACGCATGTGCGTGGCGTAGAGGCCGGCGTACGGGGCGGCCGCGGCGACCACGGCGGCGACCTCCTCGGCCGCCGCGTACATGTCGGGCACGTAGATGAGGCCGCTGGACATGCCGACGGCGCCGGCCTGCATGGCCTCGTCCAGCAGCCGGCGCATCACGCCGATCTCGGCTGCCGTGGCCGGACGGCGCTCGTGGCCCATGACCTCCGCGCGCAGGCTGCCGAAGCCCACCAGCGCCGCCACGTTGCACGCCGGCCACGCCGCGTCGACGGCTGCAAGATACTCGCCGAACGCCGTCCAATGGGGCAGTGTCTCGGCCGAGGCGCCGAGGAACGACGCCATCTGGGGCAGACCCCCGCGCGGCCACGCCGACATGCCGCAGTTGCCGACCACGACCGTGGTCACCCCCTGACGAAGGGCGCTGTCCATCCAGGGGTCGGTGAACGGCGCCAGGTCCGAGTGCGTGTGGACGTCGATGAAGCCGGGGGCGACGATGAGGCCGTCGGCGTTCACGACCCGGGCGCCACTACCGGCGCGTCCGGCTTCGCCGCGGTCGATGCTCACGATGCGACCGTCGGCCACGGCGACGGACGCCGCGAAGGGCGCACCACCCCCGCCGTCGACCACGAGCGCATCCCGTACCAGCAGATCGAGCATGCGCCAACGCTACCAGAGGGCGAGGAGTCTGGCCATAGGCCCTTCGAGCGCCACGGCCGGCCGTGGGCGCCCCTTCAGTCGCGGACCAGGACGGCGCGGAAGTCGTTGACGTTCGTGCGGGTAGGGCCGGTGACGAGAAGGTCCCCGAGGGCAACGAGCAGGCCGTAGGCGTCGTTCGCCACCAGGGCCGCGGCCGGGTCGAGGCCGATGGCGCAAGCCCGCGCGACCGAGTCGGGGGCGACGAAGACCCCGGCGTTGGACCGCCACGCGAACCGGCAGATACAGGCGGCTCAAGTGGCCAATGCAGTCGGACCCGTGGGTCCGAAGCCGGCGACCGAATGGGAAGCCCGCGCCGTCCACGACAGCCTGTCACCCGAAGAGCGGGACCAGGTGCGGAGCGGGAAGCACGAGTCCGATAGTGTGTGCCGACCCTGTGCCACTTGCCCTCGCCTACCCTCGCGGCTTGCAGCGCACAGACGACGCCATTACACGCAAAGACCCTCGATTTGCAGGACTAAAGGGCCTTCTGCACGCGGCCTGACTTGAGGCAGCGGGTGCAGACGTAGGCGTTCTGTGGGGTGCCGTCCACCATGATGCGGACGCGCTGGAGGTTGGGGTCGAAACGGCGTTTCGTGGCCCGGTTCGAGTGGCTGCGGTTGTTTCCGATGGCGGGCGCCTTGCCGCAGGTCACACAGACTTTGGACATGGGGGTATCCCTCAGCTTGATTCGGTAACGGCGCGCTATTATGCTCCAGCCGCCCGGGCAACGCAAACGGCCTGCCCTCCAGACCCGCCCGCGAACGACGCCGCGACGAGGCTCATGGTCACGTTCACCAAAGGGATGTCCATCCTCGAGGCGCTCGAGTCCCACCCCGAGGCGCGCGCGGTCTTCGAGTCGCACGGCATGTCCTGCTGCCTCTGCATCGGCGCGATGTCCGAGTCGGTCGAGGCCGGAGCGATCATGCACCAGGTCGATCCCGAGACGGTGGTGGCCGAGCTCAACCGTCTCTCCGTCGAACAGGTCTGAGGGGGACGCGTGACGTCGTCAGAGCTGAGGATCCCGCTCACCGGCCCAGGCATCTCGGGCGACCTCGTCGTCGCATCGACGGTGATAGCGAAACTGGCCGGCGCCGAGGCGCGAGCGACCTACGGGTCGGAGAGGGGGAGTTCGTGAGCCACTACGACATCGCCTACGTGCGCGACCAGTTCCCGGCGCTCGCACGGGTGATCGACGGGCACGCGGCGGTCTACCTCGACGGGCCCGGAGGGACGCAGACACCACGGCGCGTTCTCGACGCCGTGCGAGGGTATCTCGCGGACCACAACGCCAACTGCGGCGGCCGCTTCGCCACAAGCCGCGAGACCGACGAGCTGATCGCGGAGGCTCGCCAAGCAGGCGCCGACCTCCTCGGCTGCGAACCCGCCGAGGTCAGCTTCGGCGCCAACATGACGACGCTCACGTATCTCCTCGCCGAAGCGCTCGGGCGCCGCATGAAGCCTGGCGACGAAGTCGTGATCACGGCGCTCGACCACGAGGCCAATCGCGGCCCTTGGGCGCAGCTCGCTGAGCGGGGCGTCATCGTGCGCGAAGTGCCGGTGGACCCCGCGACCTGCGTCCTCGACTGGCCCGCGTTCGAGGCGCTAGTGCGGCCGGGGCGCACCAAGGTCGTCGCGCTCGGCCAGGCCTCGAACGCGGTCGGCACCATCAACGACGTCGCAGCTGCGGCGAGGTGGGCCCGAGCCGCCGGCGCATGGAGCGTGGTCGACGCCGTCCACTCCGCACCGCATGCTCCCCTCGACGTGCGCGCCATCGGCTGCGACTTCCTGCTCTGCTCCGCGTACAAGTTCTTCGGCCCGCACGTAGGGCTGCTGTTCGCGCGTCGCGATGCGACGGCGCAGGTCGAGCCGCTGCGGCTGTCCACGCAGACTCCCGAGCCCCCGTTCATCTGGGAGACGGGGACGCTGAACAGCGAAGGGATGGCGGGCACGATCGCGGCTATCGACTTCATCGCCGACCTCGGCGAGAGACACATGAGCGTGGTGGAAGGGGATCTTCCTGGCGAGCTGAAGGGCCGGCGGCGGGCGGTCGTGGCCGGCATGCTGGCGGCAGATGCCTACGAACAGCCGTTGGCACGGTGGCTACGTGACGAGCTCACCGGCATCCCCGGCGTGACGCTGTACGGGCCGCCCCAGGATACCCCGCGGACTTCCACCGTCTCGTTCACGCTCGACCGGCTGCCGGCGGGTGAAGCCGCCCGCGTGCTCGGCGAGCGCGGCTTCTTCGTCTGGGACGGTGACTTCTACGCCGCGCGCCTCGTCGAGCTGCTCGGGCTGGCCGAACGAGGCGGCCTGATCCGCGTAGGCCTCGCTCCGTACACGACGCAGGGCGAGCTGGAGCGCTTCGTGGAGGCGATCGACGACCTCTCGCAGCCACTCAGAACGTCGAGCAGTCTCGGTGGTGCGGCACGACCTGCAAATGAGAGAACCGGGCCGTGAACCGCTTTCCGCCATAGAGGACTGACCTGCACCCCTGAAATCGGTCCACCCGCACTGTAGGGTTTCTCGACCGATCAGGAAGGAAGCACGTCATGCCACGCAAGACCTACCGCCCCGAGGAGATCATCGCCAAGCTGCGCCAGGCCGAGGTCCTGCTGGGCGAGGGCAAGAAGGTGCCGGAGGTCGTCAAGGCCTTGGGCGTCCACGAGGTCACCTACTACCGCTGGCGCAGAGAGTACGGCGGCCTCAAGGTCTCACAAGCCAAGCGGCTCAAGGACCTCGAGCGCGAGAACGCCCGGCTGCGGAGAGCAGTCTCGGACCTGACACTCGACAAGCTCATCCTGCAGGAGGCGGCTCGGGGAAACTTCTGAAGCCCCTCACGCCGCGGCAAGTGCGTCGCGGCGGTCTGCGAGGGGCTGCACGTCTCGGAGCGCCGGGCCCTCGGCCAACATCGCTCCAGCGAACGTCATCGTGCTCGCCCCAGAGACGACGAGGACGCCCTGACGGCGGCCGTGATCGGTCTGGCGCGCAGCTTTGGCCGCTACGGCTACAAGCGCATCACCGGCCTCCTGCAGATGGCCGGCTGGAACGTGAACGCCAAGCGCGTGCAGCGCATCTGGCGGCGAGAGGGCCTCAAGGTCCCGGCCAGGCAACCGAAGCGCGGCCGCCTCTGGCTCTCCGATGGATCCTGCATCCGCCTGCGGCCCGAGCATCGAAACCACGTCTGGGCCTACGACTTCGTGGCCCAAAAGACCCACGACGGCCGTCCCCTGAAGCTGCTCTGCGTCGTCGATGAGTACACGCGCGAGTGCCTGGCGATCGTCGTCGCCCGGCGCATCACTAGCCACGAGATGCTGATGACCCTGGCCGACCTCTTCCTCGAGCATGGCATCCCCGAGCACATCAGGAGTGACAATGGGCATGAGTTCCAGGCCAAGTTCCACTCGCATGTCGAAGACCAGGGCATCCGCCACGTCTACATCAAGCCGAGAAGCCCGAACCTGAACGGCAAGGTGGAGCGCTCGCACCTCACCGACAAGCTCGAGTTCCACCAGCTGCTCGCGTACACGGACGACTTCGACCTGGCCGAGAAGCTCGCCGCCTGGGAGGAGTCCTACAACGTCCACAGGCCACACGGCGGACTCGGAGGCCTCACGCCCTATGAGGTCCTCAAGGAGAAGATGACATCATAGGGCCCGGGTCAAGCGAGGTTGGGAAGGTCACAGGTTCGCGTCGACGCGTTTCCGTGCTCATGACAAGTCGGGGCCTGCATCTTCCTCTGTCAGAATGCGTCTGACGAGGCGGTTGGGCCACGCCGCGGCGACGGCGCAATACCTTGCCACGAAGTCGAGAGACTCGCCCACGTGCACTGGGGGTTGTGCGTCCTCGACGTCGAGGACCAGATGGTCAGAGCTCGCGCCGATGATCTCCACGCCAAGGCGACGGGGTGCCAAGTGCTGCGTCCGCATGTCCTGCTCCCCGAGAGCGACGATAGCGCGCCGGCGATGACCCCTGTCTTCCCACTGCCTAACGCACATGTTGGCGTCTGGGCCGATGGGGCCGATGGGCAACCACGGCTTGCGGATGACTTCGATGACTTCGGCGGTTACAAAGAACACTTCCCGGTGCGGAATCGGGAGCGAATACCCCGTGGTCTCTTCAGTACCGATGAGGATGGACTCCCCCACGCGCAGGTGATTGATACGGTCGGGCAGCGTGCCGGCGTCGACGAAAGGGAGGCTGGAGGAGATCCCGCCCGAGATCCATCGCAGGCGACGGCCGAGGGCCTTCTCGACTTCTTCGGCGACGTCAACGATGAGCTGATGATTCTCGTGAGTCGGCAGTACACCGCAGATCTCGGCCACGATCGTGCCGACTCCGACCAGGTCGATGCCGGGCAGGGCCTCGATCGCTTCCGCAACGGGCACAGCCTCCTCGGGCAGGACGCCCTCCCTGTGGTCGCCGGTGTCGACCATGAGGAGTGCTCCGTGGCGCGTGCCGTGCTGCTCCGCCGCCGCGGACAGCGCCTCGACGACGGCCACTTCGGAGTTGAGGCTGACCTGGGCCGAGCGGACGACGTCGCCGATCTCGCTGAAAGCGGGCGAACGGAGAAGCCAGATCTCGCAGTCGATGCCCGCCTCGCGTAG
>Ga0315275_10008035_pt1 | contig 10250 bp, 8 predicted proteins | sample YL17G03_0_MG_FD_205557 | JGI IMG/M metagenome (GOLD analysis project Ga0315275, IMG submission 205557) | Sediment microbial communities from Yellowstone Lake, YNP, Wyoming, USA - YL17G03_0 | ecosystem: Environmental > Aquatic > Freshwater > Lake > Sediment | place: USA: Wyoming | collected...
CGGATCCATCCCGCACAGATCGAAGAGAAGGTGCAGCGCGCGAAGGCGCGCCTTGCGGACCGCGTCAAGGAGGAAGGAAAGAAGGCGGCGTTCGATCTTGGGATCGATCTTCATCCTGAGCTGGCCGCACTCCTCGGGCGACTCCGCTACCGCACGAGCTACGGCCAGAACCAGCTCGTCCACTCGATCGAAGTGAGCGTCGTTGCCAAGATCCTTGCCGACGAGCTCGGACTGAACGCGAAGAAGGCGAAGCGGGCCGGCCTTCTGCACGACATCGGGAAGGCCGTGGATCACGAGGTCGATGGGCCTCACGCTCTGATCAGCGCCGACCTTGCGCGGCGGTATGGCGAGAGTAGCGACGTCGTCCAGGCGATCGCCGCACATCATGGGGACGTCGAGCCGACAGGAATCCTCGACGTGCTCGTCCAAGCTGCCGATGCGCTTTCCGCCGCGCGTCCCGGAGCGCGACAGGAGACCTACGAACGGTACGTCCAGCGGCTGCATGACCTCGAGGAGCTGTGCCGGTCGTTCCCGGCGGTTCAAGAGGCCTACGCGATCCAGGCGGGACGTGAGGTTCGCGTGATGGTCCAGCCCGATCGAGCGAACGATGAACTCGCCGCGAAACTGGCCTATGACATCGCGCGAGCGATTGAAGAGGAACTGAGTTACCCGGGCGAGATCAAGGTCAATGTCGTGCGGCACACGCAATTCTCGGAGAACGCCAAGTAAGAGAGAGACGGGCAGTGAACGTGCTCTGCGTGTCCACGACGGACGGGGATCCGGCAGCGACGGCTGGAGTCGCCGCGAACGGCATCCGCGAGGCGGGTGTCGTCGAGTTCCGGGGGGATTCGACCCCGCGTCGTGAACCAGGGCGTGAGAGCTACCGCCATCGCCCGAAGCTACCTGGCGGCGAGCGGCGTGGATGCGTACTGCCCCGGGCTTTGCCAGCGTCCGGGTTGCGGAGGATGCAGAGGAGGGGGCGGGAATTCACTTCCGTGTTTGCCCTCGGCACGGTTTCCGCGTCTCCAAAGTGCGCGTCGTCATGCGCAAGGGTTCCCTTGTTCCGCGAAGGCCGCGTCTGTACCATTCGGGTGAGTCTCACAATCCTGGTCAAGGGAGTGACGTAGAGCGATGCCCACGTTCTTGAAGCGCCATCAGAAAGCGGTCATTTGGGCCGTTATCGTTTCGTTTGTCCTTGGGGCGGGCGGATTGATCAGTCTCGATCGCGCCGGAGTCTTCGACAGCGGCTCGTCCGGGACGAGTTCGCCAGAGCCGAAGTTCGCTGCGATCGTCGAAGGCGACAAGATCAGCCTGGAGATTCTCAACGCGCGGGCGACGCTGATGATGACTCAGTACAAGAATCTCTACTCCCAGGCGGGCATGGACCCGACCACGCTGTTCAACGGCGCTTCCGGCGCGATGCTCAAGCTGCGGCTCGAGTCCGGCGCCCTCTCGGACCTAATTCTTGAGGCCATCTACGCCCAAGAGGCGCGTAGTCGCGGGATCCGGGTGGCCGACTCCGTTATCGATGCGGAATTGGTCACGCAGTACGGGCAGGTCCTCACGTCGAATGGAATCACCGAGGACCAGCTAAAGGTGTACCTTGAGTCCCAGGGGAAGACGCTCGAAAGCTTCAAGGCGTCGTTGCGCCCGGCGATCGTGACACAGCTTCTCGTGAGCGCCGTCAATGCCGAAGTGGCGCCGGGCTCGACGCCCACCGAGGAGGAACTCGCGAGCTACTTCGAGAAGAATATCGCCAAGTACGATACCGGAGAGCAGGTCCACGGGATGCACATCCTCGTGGCCGATCTCGCCACCGCGCAGCAAGTGGAGAAGGAACTCATCGAAGGAGCCGGCTTCGCGGCGCTGGCGGCCAAGTACTCCACGGACGCGGGCAGCAAGGCCGCAGGCGGCGATCTCGGATGGTTCGAGCGCGGGAAGATGGTGCCGGAGTTCGAGGATGCGGCGTTCTCTCTGCAACCTGGGGAAACGAGCGAGCCCGTCAAGACCCAGTACGGGTACCACATCATCCGCGTCGTGGAGCGGAGGGACGCGCACACGCCGACGTTGGTCGAGATTCGCAGCCAGGTGCTGACGGACGTGCAGACAGAGAACCGGACGGCGCAAGGCCAGGCCTGGTACGCTGAAGTCCGCAAGACCAAGAAGGTCGAGATCGGCATCCCCGTCGTGCAGGCGTTCATGATGCAGGGGCAGGACATCGATCGCGGGCTGGCGGAGTTCGAGCGCCTGCGATCCGAGGACAAGGGGACGGATCCGTATCTCTCGTACTACATCGGACAGATCTACGAGGCCAAGGCAAGTTCGGCCGCGAGCGAACGGAAGACGCTGGAAGCCGCGACGTCGCCGACCCCGGAACAGGTCAGCCGGATTGCGCAGCTGAAGGCGGTCGAAAAGGAGAGCAAGGACAAGGCGTTGGCCGCGTACGTCGTCCTGGTCGAGGACGGCGAGGTGGACGAGGGTCTCCTGACGAAGATCCTCACCTTCGATTCCGGCAACATGACGGCGATGATGGCGATGGGAACCCTCCTCGCGGAGAAGGGAGACTCGGAGGGGGCACAGACTCGCTACGAGCAGGTCATTACCGCCAACCCTCAGTCGACGGACGCTCTCATTGTTTCGGGCGACCTCGCGCAGAAGGATGGCAACTACGCGCTTGCTAAGCAGCGGTTCCAGCAGGCGCTGGCGCTGCGGGCGCGTGATGTGAACCTGGAGCTCAAGTTGGTCGCAGTGCTCCTTGCCCTGGGCGACATCGCTGGGGCGGACGCGATGACGGCGACGATTCGCCAGACCGACCCGCAGAACTCTCGCCTCGCGATTGCCGAGGCCGACGTGGCAAAGGCGAAACTGGCGCGAGTTGCGGGAGAGCGCGACGCGCTCAAGACCAAGTCGAGTCGCACAGCGGCGGAGGAGACGCAGTTGGCCGCTCTGGGCCGCCAGGTTGACGAGCTGTACCAGGCTGCGGTCACGCGGTATGAGACCGCCATCAAGGCCGGCGGCAACCTCGATCTCAACGTGAAGCTCGGCGAGACCCACCTCCTGGCCGGCAAGCTCGACGCGGCCGAGAAGGAGCTCCAGGCCGTCCTCGTTCGATCGCCGTACCGCGCCGACGCGTACGAGGGCCTCGCCAAGATCAACCTTGTCCGCGGCCAGACGGACAAGGCGCTCGAGCAGCTGCGGACGGCGCTGGCGCGCTCGTTCGACATCAATCAACGCATCCGTCTGGCCGAGCAGATCGTGAAGCTTGACCCGAAGGACACGTCGACGCGGCTTCGCCTGGCCAAGCTGTACGGCGACGACGGCCAGTCGAGCGCTGCCGTTCGTGAGTTCGGTCAGCTCATCGCGGCCGACCCGGCCATGGAGGAGGCGTATTCGGGCATCGCCAAGGCCTACGTGGCCCGCGCCGAGTACGATTCGGCTCTCGAGTACCTCAAGCGTGGAGTGGCCGGCGTCAAGCAGGATGCGGCGAAGATCCGCCTGTATCAGCAGGTTGTCGACACGGACCAAGCGGACGTCGGGCAGGGCAAGCCGCTCTCATCCGCCGGGCTCGATGCGCTCATTGAGATCGCCAAGCTGGACATCCCGCGCGGCGACAAGACGGACGCTCGCACTCGGCTGACGCAGGTTCAGAGCGTCGACGAGACCTACCGCGCTGCGGAGGTGTCCTCCCTGTTGGAGCAACTGGGCCCGGCGACCTCGGCGCCCGCATCCAGCCTGTGATCGGCGATGACCTTGCGCGCCTGGTCGAGCTGACGGCCCGGCTGCGGGATCCTGTCCACGGGTGCCCTTGGGACCTTGCGCAGGATCACGTCTCCCTGCGCCCGTTTGTCGTTGAGGAGGCCTACGAAGTCGTTGCCGCCATCGATGCCCGCGTGCCGGAGGCCCTCGCCGCGGAGCTCGGCGATCTCTTGCTGCAGGTGCTTCTGCACAGTCGGCTCGCCGAGGAGGCCGGCGAGTTCACCCTCCACGACGTGATGGCCGCATTGGAGAAGAAGCTGGTGCGACGGCATCCGCACGTGTTCGGCGACGGGCCAAACGACCTGGGATCCGTGCGCGAGCAGTGGAACGAGACGAAGGCCGCGGAAGGCCAACACAAGACCGTCCTGCCGACGTTGCTCGCGGCGCGGAAGCTGGTAACCGGGCTGCGGGATCCGTCCCTCTTGTCCGATCTCGCGAAGTCCCCGGACCGTGACGTCCAAGCGGGCGCGGAATTGCTTCACGCTATCAAGCGAGCGTGGGACTCGGGCGCGGATCCGGACATCGCGCTGCGCAAGGCCATCGACCGAATCGAAGCGGCGGGGGGAGATTGCGGTGCGTGAGGAAGCCCTCGTCTACTGGGTGGGGACGTCGGAAGAAGAGATCCACTTCATCGACTCGGTTCTGAGCGCCTACGACGGCATTGCCTGCGTTCGCCGCGAGTTCAAGCTGGAGGATGGGCAGGCGCTCTACAAGGTGTACGTGACTGCAGGCATGGAGCAGGAATTCCTCGACGTGATGGAGGTCCTGCGTACGAAGGCGGACATACGGTCGGTGAATCGAGGCAAGGATGATGAGGCTCTTCCGAGCGAATGAGGTTGCAGCCTCGGTGTTCGACGTCGACTACGGGCGATTGTGGTCGATGGGAGTGCGTGCGCTCCTCTTCGATCTCGACAACACCCTGGGCAGGCGGGGATCGAAGAGGCTCGGGGCGGACGCGTTCCGCCTCCTCGACGATCTGCAGGCTCGGGGCTTCCACGTCGGGATCTTGACCAATCGGAAACGGGGCGCCGCGAACGCTCTGGCGGCCGAACTCGCCGAGAAGTACGCTGTTCTTGACGTGGCGCGAAAGCCGTCGCGCAAAGGGTTCGCGAGCGTGCTTGCTCAGTTGGGCGAGACCCCGGCGACCGCGGCGATGATCGGCGATCGCCGACTCACGGACATCCTCGGGGCCAACCGGAGCGGCATCTACTCGATCCGCGTAAAGGGCTTCCGGGCACGGTAACGGGTCCGGCTTCGCAGGCGCCGGAGGACGCGCCGAGTGCGCGGCTTCCGGTAACGAGTCCGGCTCCGGCTGGCCCCCGGACGCGCTGCGTTCGAGGTCTCCGGCGCTAACAGATCCACCGCAGAGGACGCAGAGGGACGCAGAGAGAGACCGAAGCGGGACTGCCGGGACTGTGTCGTCCAGCCTTCTCTCCGAGCCCCGCCCCTATGTTCGTTCGCTAGAACGCGCGGAGCATGCAGAGACAGGCAGAGACAGGAACCCAACAGCCCGGACCGGTCGCTATGCCCCGGAGTTCCATTGGGTGTCCGGGAGATGACGTATCTCCATTCCTCGGACCTCCGCGCCCTCTGCGGTAGAGCAGTGGGGTGCCTGGTCAGGCGCAAGCGCCGGCTTGGTCCCTCCTTCCGGCTTCGGCTATCATTCCTACGACGCCCGAATCGAGTCTCAGACTGCGAGACGGGGCGGACAGGAGGAAGCTCGGTCATGAAGGCTCGTCATCTCGTGTCGCTGCGCGACGTGTCATCGGAAGACATCCTGGAGATCCTGGACGTCGCTCGCCACCTCAAGCTGGAGCATCGTGCCGGGGTGCGTCACGCCCAACTCACCGGCAAGACGCTGGCGATGGTTTTTCAGAAGCCCTCCTTGCGGACGCGCGTGTCGTTCGAGGCGGGAATGTGGCAGCTCGGCGGGCACGCCATCTACCTCGGTCCGAGCGACATCAAGCTCGGCGAGCGCGAGACGACGGAGGACATCGCGCTCAATCTGTCGCGATTCTGCGACGGAATCATGGCGCGTGTGTTCAAGCACGAGACGATTGTCGAGCTGGCGAAGTATGCGACCGTGCCCGTCATCAACGGCCTGTGTGACATGGATCACCCCTGTCAGGCGCTGGCCGATCTGCTCACGGTGTGGGAGAAGAAGCGAAGGTTCGAGGGTCTGACGCTGGCCTTCATCGGCGACGGGAACAACGTCGCCCACTCGCTCATCGACGGCTGCGCCAAGGTCGGCATGTCGTTCCGCATTGCGTGTCCATCAGGCTATGAGCCGAACGCGGACGTGGTGGCCGCGGCGCGGGCCCTTGGCGTATCGGTCGAAGTCACCCACGACCCCCAGGAGGCCGCCCGAGGCGCGGACGTTCTGTATACGGACGTGTGGATCAGCATGGGACAGGAAGGCGACGCGAAGTCGAAGCAGAACGCGTTCCGCGGGTTCACCATCGACAAGAAGCTCGTCGAGGTCGCCAACAAAGATGCAGTCATCCTCCACTGCCTGCCGGCACACTACGGCGAGGAGATCACGTACGAAGCCTCGCGGAGCCCCGGGAGCGCGATCTTCGACCAAGCCGAGAACCGCATGCACGCTCAGAACGCAGTGCTCGCTCTACTTCTTGCGTAGGAGGCGATGATGCCGGAGGGGACGATTGTCGGATCGGACGCGAAGGGAGACTGTCGGGTCAGCCTGGTGCCGGGGAAGTCCCTCGCGATCGAGGTAGCGACCGAGGATCCCAGGCTCTTCGAACGAGGGATTCGAGAGGTGGTCGAAGAGACGCTCGCCAAGCTTGGGCGGATCCAGGGGACGTTGTCCGTTGCCGACAAGGGCTCTCTTGACTACGTCATCGCAGCGCGAGTCGAGGCGGCCGTTCGGACCGCCCTTCCCAAGACTCCGTCGATCGTTCCGGCGATCGAGCGTCGCGCGAGCGAGAAGGACGCGCCACGCCGTAGCCGTCTCTACGCGCCGGGCAACAACCCGCGCCTTCTCGTCGGGATCGAGCTGCACCGCGCCGACTGCGTGCTGCTCGACCTTGAGGACTCCGTTCCGCCGACCGAGAAGGCGGCGGCCCGCGTCCTCGTGAAGCACCTTCTTGGAGCGATCGACTTCCCGAACGAGGTCTGGGTTCGCATCAATCCGCTTGCTCTCGGCGGCGCCGACGACGTTCGCGAGGTCATCCTGGCGCGGCCACACGGCGTCGCCTTACCCAAGGCCGAATCAAGGGACGATGTGGTCGCCCTATCCAAGGAACTAGCGAAGGCTGAGCAGGCCTTCGGCGCCCCCCTTGGGTCGACGTGGATCATGCCGATTCTCGAGACGGCGAAGGGCGTCCTCCATGCTGAGGAGATTGCCGCCGCCGATCCGCGCGTCGCCGTCGTCGCGTTTGGCGCCGAGGACTTCACGCGCGACGTCGGGGCGCGGCGTACGTCGGAATCCCTCCTCTTCGCCCGATCGATGATTGTCGCTGCCGCCAAGGCGGCCGGCGTGCAGGCCTCGGACACCGTGTACGCCGATATCGACGACGAAGTGGGCCTCGCCGTGGAGGCGCACCTCGCGCGCGACCTCGGCTTTGACGGGAAGGGCGCCATCCACCCGGGACAGATCCCGGCGTTGCACGCCGCCTTCACACCGAGTGAGAAGGAGATGGACGAGGCGCGCAAGATCGTCACCGCGGCGGAAGAGGCCGAGGCGCACGGCATCGGCGCGATCGCGATCGGCGGGAAGATGATCGACCGACCGGTGCTGGAGCGCGCAAGGCGCGTCGTAAGGCTTTCCGATCGACTGTCCAGGAAGGAGTCGCGATGAAGAACGCGCTCGGCCGCGAGATTCCAACAACGATCGGCAACCGCTCCGTAGAAGCGTACGCCGGCGCGTTTGCCAAGCAGCGGTCCGGCTTCAAGGCGCCGCAGCCGCAGAAGTCGTCCGTGCCCGGCGAGAACAAGGTCCTCCCGTCGCTCGAGGCCGCCATCGAGGCGACCGGCCTCAAGGATGGGATGACGATCTCGTTCCATCACTCGTTCCGCGAGGGCGACCGCGTCATCAACCAGGTCGTCGACGCCTGCGCCCGCATGGGACTGAAAGACCTGCGCCTCTTCCCCACCGCCCTCTTCGGCACGCACGCGAAGCTCGTCGACCACATCAAGTCGGGCGTCGTCTCCCGCATCGAGGGTTCGATGAACGGACCGGTCGGCGCCTTCATCTCGCAGGGCGGAAAGCTGCGCGAGCCGGCGACTCTGCGCTCGCACGGCGGCCGCTGGCGGGCGATCGAGTCGGGCGACGTGGCGATTGACGTGGCGTTCATCGCCGCCTCGCAGGCCGACGCGTACGGCAACGCGAACGGCATCAACGGCCGGACCCCGTGCGGGCCGATCACGTTCTGCATGGTGGACGCGCAATACGCGCGGAAGACGGTCGTCGTGACGAATGAACTTGCGCCGTACCCGGCGTACCCGCTCGAGATCCAGCAGGGCTGGGTCGACTACATCGTCGTGGTCGACGAAGTCGGCGACCCGGAGCAGATCGCGTCCGGCACGCTCGAGATGACGAAGTCCCCGGCCCGCCTGCGCATCGCGCGCCTGGCCGCCGACGCGGTCGTCGCCTCGCCCTACTTCAAGGACGGCCTCTCCTTCCAGGGCGGCGCGGGCGGCGTCTCACTCGCCGCCACGATGTACCTCGCCGAGGCGATGGAGAAGGCGAAGATCGTTGGTGGATTCGTGATGGGCGGTGGGACGCGGATCATGGTCGAGATGCTCCACAAGGGCCTCGTCCGCACGATTCTCGACGGCCAGGCGTTCGACCCGATCGCCGTCGCGTCCCTCGGTGTGGATCCGGCACACGTGATCATGAACCCAGGCCTCTACGCGAACTACGACTCACGCGGCTGCGCGACCTACATGCTCGATGCCGCCTTCCTCGGAGCGACCGAGGTCGACGTCGACTTCAACGTCAACGTGAACACGCACTCCGACGGACGATTGCTGCACGGCATTGGAGGACACCAGGACGTGGCCGCCGGCGCGAAGATGACCGTGATCACGGCGCCGTCGATCCGCGGGCGGTTGCCCGTCATCCTCGATCGCGTCACGACCGTGACGACGCCGGGCGAGGTGGTCGACGTGATCGTGACGGAACGTGGGATCGCCGTGAACCCGCGGCGCGACGACTTGAAGGCCTGTTTCCGCGACGCCGGGCTCCCGGTGCGCGATATCGCCGAGTTGAAGGCCGAGGCCGACGGGCTCGTGCGCCCGCTCGGGAAACCCGTGTTCGGAGACGAGGTCGTGGCCGCGATTGAGTGGCGCGACGGGACCGTAATCGACGTGGTGCGAAAGGTGGAAGGATGGCAGTGAGAGACGAGATCCGAAGAGTCTTGCCGGAAGTCGACGAGATCCAGGACAAGGCGCTGCGCGACAAGGTCCTTGCGACGTGGGAGGCGGGACTTGCCCGCGGCGGGTGGGTGCCCGCCGACATTGCGCGGATGCCGTTCACGCTCTTGAAGCCGGTGAAGATCTCGTTCGCGGACCACGTCCGCGCCGTGACCAAGATCTGCATGGCGGCATCGGACACGTTCGACGAGATCTACAAGGGCGAGCTGAAGCTCAAGCGCGACATCCTGATTGCCGGCGCGCTCCTGCACGACGTGGGGAAGCTGCTCGAGATCGAGGAGAAGAGTGGCAAGTTCGGGAAGTCGAAGGGCGGCGCCCTCGTGCGGCACCCGTTCTCCGGCGTTGCCCTCGCTGACGCGCAGGGCCTTCCCGACGAGGTGTTGCACATCATCGGCGTTCACTCCAAGGAGGGCGACCACGGCAAGCGCACGCCGGAGGCGATCATCCTCCACCTCGCCGACTTCATGAACTTCGATCCGCTCGAGGGGTGAGACCATGGGACTGACGTTTGCCCAAAAAGTGTTGGCGAAGAAGGCCGGACTCCCGTCCGTCGCCGTCGGCCAGATCGTCGACGTCGAGCCGGACTTCTGCCTGTCGCACGACAACACGGCCGCCATCGCGAAGACGTTTACCAAGCTCGGCGTCGAGCGCGTGAAGAACCCCGAGCGGTTCGTCATCGTCCTCGACCACACCGTGCCCGCGTCGACCGAGGAGTACGCGCAGGGACACAAGGAGATCCGCGAGTTCGTCGCGAAGCAAGGCATCAAGGCCTTCTACGACGCCGGCGTCGGCATCTGCCACCAAGTGCTGCCCGAGATGGGCTTCGCCCTGCCCGGCAACCTCATCCTCGGCTCCGACTCGCACACCACGGCGTACGGGGCGTTTGGCGCCTTCTCGGCCGGCGTCGGCCGCTCGGAGATGGCCGCGCTCTACGCCACCTCGCGTATCTGGCTCAAGACCCCGGCCTCGTTCAAGATCGAGGTGCGCGGCAAGCTCAAGGAACCCGTCACGTCGAAGGACCTCGTCCTCAAGATCATCGGCGACATCGGCGCCGACGGCGCGCTCTACAAGTCGGTCGAGTACGCGGGCGGGGCGATCGA
>Ga0315275_10008038_pt1 | contig 10249 bp, 8 predicted proteins | sample YL17G03_0_MG_FD_205557 | JGI IMG/M metagenome (GOLD analysis project Ga0315275, IMG submission 205557) | Sediment microbial communities from Yellowstone Lake, YNP, Wyoming, USA - YL17G03_0 | ecosystem: Environmental > Aquatic > Freshwater > Lake > Sediment | place: USA: Wyoming | collected...
TGCCGGCAATGCTGTTTCGTATAGGGCAGGAATTTTCCTGGCAGCACCGATATACTGAAGCAAAGGACGCATTTGACTATATTACTGATAAATCCTCAAACACTTCGCTTTCACAACAGGCGAAATTATGGTCGGCAAGAGCAAATGTCTGTTCGCTTATCGGCAAGGCAAAAGATACAGAGGTTGTTGCCTCAATTGATAAATTGATGAATGATTTTGCGAGCGATGCGGGGCTGGCGGACACGGTTTACTGGATAAGCAAGGAATATGAGTGGAAAAAGGGCACGTCGATTAACAGAACCGGCTGGTATGATACGCCCAACAGCGTTTATCAGAAGCTAATGCAGCAGTTCAGCGACACACCTTATGGCCAGCAGGCCGAATGGGACCAGAAACGATTGGCCCACCGGATGAAAATCTTCAAACTGATGCAGGAGCCGAATCAGGCCGCAACGGATGCCGCGATTGAAACAATGGCCACAGACCTTAAAGACAGACCCGAACTTGCAGGCGAACTATACTGGATTGCCTGTGGCTATGAGGAACACCCGGATAAAATGCCTCAGGCAGAACAGATATATGCCCGGATAGTAAAGGATTGCCTGGGAACGGATGAGGCAGACAGAGCCGCCCTTGATATCCAGCGAAGAACTATTTGCGATTTATTCGACGCAGACGACGCAAACACAGCGACAACCCTTTTGGATAAATTTGTCGCCGATTTTGGACAGAATCCCTATTCGGGCACCTGTCTTAGCAGGGCCGTGAGGGGCTTTTACGTGGCTGGGGCGGAATTCAGGGATAAAAATCGGCCGGAAAAAGCTAAACAATACTGCGAGATAGCCGCAAATATTTGGCAGAAGTTACCAAAAGACACACTTCAAAAAGGGGCTGATGCCACATATTTATATTTTTACGTCGCAATCAATTATCACGAATTGGGCAGGTGGGCAGACGCTATCGATAATTATCAAAAGGTTCTCGATGATTATCCCGACTTTGAACACTCCTGCGGAATCAATGCGGCCATCGGCGTCTGTTATGAGTCATTGAGAGATAAGGAAGGGGTGCCGAAAGAGCAGGTTAATCCGCTGATTGAGGAGGCGTATAAGGCAGTTTTAGCAAATAGTTCCGGCTGCTATTCAACTCCTGATGTAGCGTATAAGCTTGCCGGGATAATGTTAGAGAAAGGAGATAAGGCCGCTGCTGCAAAATATTACAGAAAATTCCTCGATGTGGCTAAACGTAATGATGACCGTATAGCGACTGTAAAAGCCAAACTTTCGGAACTGGCCGCGGATGGAGGGAACAACTAATGAAAACGCAGAATTTCAAAAAGGACATTGACTGTCGGCTGTTTTGTGGGCTAATTATCGTTATGGCTTTGCTCTTAACAACGATTGTTTATAATGCCTGCGGTATTGGCCCGCCGTCGTGTAGTGATCCTTGCAAAAAATGGGGCTTTGATGGGTCCAATTGGGGATGTATTGATAAGTGCGGCTACCCTCAGTCGTGCTGCAATGGAACATGTTACAATGAGGCGGACTGTAATTATTGCGACGGCGTTACCCCACAGTCCACCTGCGACCCGAACAAGTGCGAGACCTGCGACGGCAATGGCAACTGCCCGGTCTGCGGCGGCGTCAACCCGGATATGCTCTGCTGTAACGGCGAATGCTATGACAGGACAACCCAGAGATGCTGTGTGGATACTGGGAATAATATATGCGACATCGACAAGGAATGCTGCAACGGCTCATGTTGTAACACAAAAGACTGTCCGACATGTCCCCCAGCAGGATTGCCTATAACTCTTTATGTAAATCCTATAGAATCAACACCGGGTTCTCAGTGTGGTAGCTGTAGCGAGACAGGCGGCGAATGCGGTGCAGTAGGTCCTCCGATGGTTACAGGGGTGACTATACCTATGCCATGTTTTGCGTCTTGTAAGTGGAAATTCGGAGTATCAGCAACAGCGGATTATTGCTATGGAGCGTGTTTTTCTATGTGTTTAAATATAGAAGGCGCTTCAAGCCCATACTTAAATCCGTCGAATTGTGCTGCTATTGCCAATGGCTTCGTGTACGGAAACGGTTGTGTTAGTTATGGCGGTTCACGTTATAGTAACTACTTTTGTCTTGAGTTTCACGAAGCATACCACCTTGGGGAATATATTGGCTATGTAGAGGAGGGAGCAGTTGATTTGCAAGAAGATCCTGCCTTCTCGGATATGGACTGTCCTGATGGGGCAAGCAGTTGTGAGGCCGCAAAATCTGCGAGAGAAGCATCAATAAAAGATGCAGTACATAGTGTATACGAGAATGCAGAAGGTGGTTGTAATGAAGCGGGAGCTGTTGCTGCGGCACAATGGTGCTTTTACGCGATTGCCCTTGATATCTGTGAAGGTAATTGCGATTGTGGATGGTGAGGAATGATTTTAAATGCAAATGAATATTACAACTTGCCAAATCGTTAATGTATTTATTACGATATTTACACGGAAAGGAAAATAATATGAATTGTTTTGATAAACAGCAAATTAAGCTAATTACAATTTTAGGAACTATGTTATTAGCTTGTATAATATCCTACGAGAGTGTCTATGGCAGTACTATAAATAGGGAAAAATCCTGGCAGAGGAACTTAGAGGCGGATGGTTACCAAACTGACACAGCAGAAAACATTATTTCCGCAACAAAAAGCAATAGCTATTTTACAAGATACATAGCCATGGATTTGCTTACAAAACGTTATCCTCAAGAAGCTGTACCTGTATTAAAGCAATCGCTCAATGATAAGGAAATAGTTGTACGCTGCACTGCCGCACACCTATTAGGCACTCTTGGTGACAAAAGCGGTCTCGAACAGATGCAAAAAGATTTTGAGGAATTTATCCCAAAAGAAAATGAGCCAAATGACCCGAATATTTTATGGGCCCCAGGTACACCGGAAAAATACAAATGGAGCAAAAGATATCGCGTTCTCAAGGCCTTAGAAATTGGGAAAGTGCTTGCTGAACTTGGCGACTTCCGAGCCTATAATCTTGCTGTCAAGGAAGGATTAACCGATACCAACAAGTCGGGAACAATACCGATACGGGCAGCTGAAGTGCTTGGAGAGATTGGGAAAAAGGATGCTAACGAGCTAAAGACGCGAGGCATGGACCCCGTCGCTGTTTTATGCAAAATGGCCGAAACAGAAAAAAAATGGATATTTTTTAATCATATTAAAAAAACTGCGAACGAGATCGGCGGTAACGCTGCGGTTCAAATTAATGAGAAAGCGGATACAAATCCGAATCGAGCAAAAATGAAAGAAGATTTCGAAAACAAAATAAAGATGATAATAGCAGAAAGCAAAAAAAAATCTGAACCAAACAACCCCCAAGGGACAAGTCCGCCAAAGTAACAGTAGATGAAATAGTTTAACTCCAACTGACCTGAGTTTGAATACGCCTCCCGTGGGGAACACCTAACGGTGTGCGGGATACAGGCGGCAATCAGGGGGCGCTAAACGGCGTTTTTATTCTGGTTTTTGTCCATCAGGAGGATGATTCTGTCGAGGCGGTCAGGGGGCATTGCTTCCTTGAGTATCCTGCGAATCTGGCTCATAGGCGTTCGCTGGGTGGTGTGCGTAACGACGATATACTGGTTGTTAAGCTCAGTAATCAATTTCACAAATTCATCGATGTGCATATGTCTGCCGGCGTGGGCCCTGTCGGCGTGCTCATCAACATAAAAGGTGCATTCGGCTATGAGGATTTTGCTTTCGGCGATATAATTGAGTTGTGAGAAATCGACGTATTGTGTGTCGCCGAGGTAAGTAACAATCGGTATCTCAAGGGGATTATCGATTGCAACGCCCTGTTTTTTCAATTCGACAATCTGCGGGCCGGAAAGATTGGCAAATTCCTGTTTTATTTTTTTTCGTTTTTCTATTACGGTGAAGCCGACGGACCCCCTGCTGTGCTTTGTGGGGAATACACGTGCGACCAGGTTCGGTTTTATCTGGAATTCGTCGCCGGGCTTGACGCCTACGAGATTGGCGGGAAGCTGGTTGCCGTCGAGACGAGCCCAGGCATCGATGATGTCCTTAATGGGCGGGAGGAGGTTTTCGGGCGCGAGAATGGTGCCCGCGGCTTGTCCGCAGAAATTGCGATGAGAGAGGTAATAGGCGATACCTGCGGCGTGATCCATATGGCCGTGTGTGAGCAGGACGTGATTTATGGGTATAATCTGGTCGGGGGCCTTGCCGATATCGAAGCAGACGTCGAGCTGAGGCATAGCGACGACGGTTTCTTCGCCGGCAATCGAATAGCCGATTATGTCCAGGTCATCAATCGTAATCTTCGCTAAGTTATGGCTTGGCATCGTGTCTTTCTGAAATAACGCATTGATTATTGGTGATTTATAACTGATAATTGTAACGATAAACGTGTTGGTAATCAACCTTAACGAAAAGGCATAGAAAATAAATAAACAGCCGTCCAGATGAACGAAGCAAAGACAAAACAAAAGGCATTTCCACCAAGCGTCGTACCGGGGGCGACGATATTTCTCGCCAGTGTCTGCGTTATGATGGTTGAGATTGTCGCGGGCCGGCTGGCGGCAAGACACATCGGCTCGTCACTTTACACGTGGACGGCTGTAATTGGTGTGATACTTGGGGGAATTACGCTTGGTTATTATATCGGTGGTCGTTTAGTAGATTCATTTGCGGCAAGAAAAACCATTGGCCGGCTGCTCGCGGCATCGTCGGGGGCCTGTATAGCCGCCATAATCCTCAATAACCTTGTGGGCGAATGGACTTTTCTGTGGCGTATGGAAATGGCACAACGAGTGCTGTGTCATATCGCAATTGTGTTTTTTATTCCATCGACGCTTATGGGCGCTATCAGCCCTGTGGCGGTGAAGATGGCGCTGGAGTCGAGGCAGGACAGCGGGCGGACAGTGGGCAGGATGTATGCGCTTGGCGCAGCAGGGAGCATAGTGGGGACATTTCTGGCGGGTTTCTGGCTTATCGGGACAATCGGGACGGTCAATACGCTGTGGCTGACGACAGGTATTATGCTGGTAATGGCCTTGATGTACCTGCCGAGGTCGTGGGCAATGCTCGCTTATGCGGCTGTCGTTGTACTTCTGGTTATCGCGGGGACAATGCCTGCTAAATGGGCACAGGATATCGGTTCGGCAATGTCACTGAGACAGACACACAAGCCGGATATGTTGTATGAAACCGAGAGCCAATACAGTTATGTAGCGGTTCATCAACTGAGTAAACAGCCGGATGAGCGACAGTTTGTCCAGGACAATCTGAAAAGCCACAGCCAGATAATAATAGGTAAGATTCGGGACCTGCGGTTTTTCTATGTTCGGGTTTACGGGGCGGTGACTCGCAGGGCCGCTGCCGGCAAAGAAAAACTCTGTACGCTGTCGATAGGAGGCGGTGGATATGTTTTCCCGCGATACATTCTTGACTTATGGCCAGGCAGCAGCGTGGACGTGGCGGAAATCGACCCGGCGGTGACCGAGGCGGCAATGCAGGCATTCGGGCTGCCGCGAGATACGCCTATTAGAACGATTAACCTTGACGGGCGGAACTACGTTGACGAATTGCTGGAAAAGAAGCGGCGGGGCGAACAGATACCGCAATATGATTTTGTATATATGGACGCGTTTAACGATTTGTCCGTGCCATTTCAATTAGTGACACGACAGTTTAACGAGAAAATTTTCGATATATTGGCGGCGGACGGCGTGTATCTGACTAATATTATCGATATGTATGATGGGGGCAAAGTTGTCGCCAGTTTCATAGAGACCATAAAGAAGACCTTTCCATATATCTATGTGGTAACCAGGCGGAGCAACTACAATTTTCCGGCTAATTTCGTCGTAATAGCGGGCAAAAGGCCGGTCAATCTTGAGAACCTGAATACAGAGGAAAACCTTGCGGACGCACAGTTAATAATCCGCGATGAAAATGACTTGGCTGCGTTCGAGAAAAAAACGGACTGGATTGTCCTCGATGACGATTATGTCCCCGTAGAGAACTTTATGACGCCCGTTGTTAGAGGGGTATCGGCAGTATCAATAGCGGAAAAGTATATCGAGCAGGCGGAAAAACTGAATTCGGCCGGCAAATGGGAAGAATCCATCGAAAGATACCGAATGGCAATTAAAATTTGTCCTGCGCTGTCGGCTAAAGCAAATATTTCGATGTGGCAGATTTTAGCAGACCACAATAAGTGGCAGGAAGTCGTCGGAGTGCTGAGTTCGGTATTGACGGAAACAGACACAAAGGCAAATAAATCCTTTACCGCAATGCTCCATTACTATTTTGGAATTGCTTTGAATAAAACCAGCGATACTGAAGGCGCTTCGAGACAATTCGAAGAAGCGATAAAGCTGCTGCAGGCGGACCTGTCAGAAAAAGGCGACTCGGCTCAGACGTATTCGCATCTCGGACAGGTCTATTCAGTAATCGGCGATACGAAGAATGCGAATTTGTGCTACGATAAAGCCAAACAACTTCGGGAAGATAAGCCAAAGTAATATAAACAGAACCAGCATAAAACAGGGAATGTGCTTATGCCTGACAAACGGGCACACAGGGGACAGCATCCTTCCGACGCAACGCTGTTTGCGGCTGACAGGATACCTGACATTCAACAAGCGGTTGCGGATTATTCGCTTCTGCTGAGCAAGGGGTACGCTGAAAAAAGTTCGCTGAAGCTTGTGGGCGACCGATTCACACTGACCGAAAGACAGCGATTAGCGGTGATGCGAAGCGCATGTTCGGATGAGCAACGGGCAAGTCGCAAAAGCCGACAACTTGAAATCAACCAGATTGCCGGGCAGGCGGTCGCGATTGACGGGTATAATGTTTTGATAACAATTGAGGCGGCGATAAGCGGAGGGCTGATTTTCAGGGGGCGAGACGGATGCTGCCGGGATTTGGCGAGCATTCACGGGACATATCGCAGGGTCAGTGAGACGCAACCCGCCATCGAACTTATAGGCGGATTTCTACAACAAATCGGTGTCGCCCGGGCACTATGGTTATTGGACAGTCCCGTGTCAAATAGCGGCCGTCTCAAAACACTTATCAGAGAAATAGCGGAAAAAAACGAATGGGATTGGCAAATTGAACTTGTTACAAGCCCGGACGCAGTGCTGATAAAAGGCGAAAAAATAGTCGCAAGCAGTGACAGCGTTATTTTGGATAAATGCGGGAAATGGGTTGATTTGGCAGGTGAAATCATAAAAAACAGGATACCAACAGCGAAAATAATCGACCTCACAACACCACCCTAACCCCCTGCCATAGCTGCACTTACACCCCTACTTCTCCGAAAAATCGTTAGATTTAGAAATTTTTACTGCCGCGTTTTTAGCGGTCGCGCATTTATAATTGTGATGATAGCAAGAAATTTACAATTCGATTTAGAGAGCAGAATGATGAATGTGAGCGAACTCAGTGGTTTCAGCTTCGAGCCGGACCCGATGACGCAGGCCAAAAGTGACCCCGGGGCCTTCACAAGGTTATATTTACGTCACTACGATGCGATATTCAGGTATTGTGCACACCGGCTCTTTGAGAGAACCACGGCAGAGGACATCACATCGGAGGTTTTCCTGAAAATGGTGGAAAACTTCCAGACATTTGACGGCAACGAGAAGCAATTCCGTAACTGGCTTTACCGGATAGCGACGAACGCCGTCAACGAACACTTGAGAAAGACCACCCGCCGAAGCGCGATATTGACCTGGGTACGGTGGGGGTCGAGCAAAGCAGGCGTCGATGAGGGCGCTGCGGCTGACGAGTCGCAGGATAAACAGGCCGTCATCAAAAAGGCGTTGCTCACGCTAAAGCCGGAAGAACAAGCTATTGTCACAATGCGTTTTTTTGAAAACCTTAAACATGAGGAAATTGCCGAGGTAATCGGCACAAGCGCCGGAACGGTCCGCAGTCAGTTATCGCGGGCAATGGAAAAACTGCGAAAGCATATCTCTTCAGCCCAAATCGACGGGCAGGAGGTGACAATATGAATCCAAATGAAAGAAATTTAGAAGAACTTATGAGCAAGATGACATTCGACGACAAACCGGATTACCGTCACCGCGATAAGCTGGAACAGGAACTGCTGGCTGCTTTTGCACGACGCCAATGGCAACAAGAGAGACAATCCCGGCAGGCCGGGGTTTGGAGAACGATTATGCAAAACGGATTCGACAAGCTCACCGCAAACAAACCAATGAGATTAGTAGCGGCGGCGGCCGTCATTGTCATCACAGGCATAGTGTGCGTTCAGTTCCTGACTGGAACAAATGCTTATGCCCAGGTCGTTCAAGAAATTCGAAACGCTCGCACAGTTGTCTATACGCTGATAACTCAGACCAATCAGGGTAATGGCGAGACAGTGAAAACAGACATGGCTTATAAGGAACCGGGCCATCTTCGGACATCGACTGTTGACGGTTATGTCTGTATCGCAGATTTCACAAGCGGCAAGATGATGTCCATTGTGCCGCAGGGCGGGTATTCCATCGGCGACTTAAACAGTCTCAAGCCAACGGGTAACCCTGGGCCCTTCACATCTATCGAGGCGATGAAAAACCTGCCGGCAAAGGCGGATGAGAACCTTGGCGCAAAAGAGATAGACGGTATTGACTGCGATGGATACAGAGTAACACAGGGCGACCTGACATCAATGATATGGCTGGACGCAAAAACCGGTGACCTTGTGCAGGTGGAACACAAGTACGCCAGTGCCCCCGGCATGAACACGATAATAAAGAATATCAGATTCGATGTCGAACTGGAGGATTCGCTGTTCAGCATGACACCGCCGGCAGAGTACAAGCCGATGGGCGTCGAGATGAAAAGCGATGTTGCCCTCCAGACGGAAGAGACGTTCGTAGCCTGGCTGGGATGGTGGGCCAATGGAAATACCGATGAGACATTCCCCCCGATGGTGGCCGGGACAGAGATAGCCAAGGTCACTATGGACATGGCCAAACAGGGCAAACTCAAAAGCTCTGCGTGGGACAAGGTTAATCCTCAACAGATGTTCAATGCAATGCTTTTCGTGGCCACCCTGCCCAAAGAGGAAAGCAAGTGGCGGTATGCGGGTAACGGCGTGAAAATCAATACCCCCGATACGCCGATATTCTGGTATCGTCCGGCGGGCAGCCAGATGTATCGCGTCATCTACGCGGACTTGACGGTGCGCGAGGTGGCTGAGGACCAGTTGCCCAAGTAATACGTATTCTCTCTAAATACACAAACGCCGTCCCTAATGGACGGCGTTTTTTTATGCGAGGAAAACGGCGGGATACTTCGACTGGTTCGACGTACTCACCACAGGCAAGCTCAGCACAAGCAAGCCCCGCCCTACTTTTTACAAGGACTCAACGGCCCGGCGAAGCTCATCGCAGACAATAGCGACTTCGTCTTTGCTAAGATTATTGTAGAAAGGTAACGCGATGGTCCTTTCGGCGATTTTCTCGGTTACGGGGAAATCGCCCGGCTTAAAGCCGAAACGCTCGACCATAAACGCCTGAAGATGAACGGGCGTAAAATAGTTACTGACCTGTATGCCGGCGTCGCGCATCGTCTGCAAAACCTTCTCGCGATTCTGGCGAGTAAATTTGTCTGCGAGGCGAACCACAAAAACAAACCAGTTGGTATCGCAGCCGGCGGGTTCGGTCGGAACAATCAGACGGTCGTCGCCGGCGAGGTTTTCCTGATACCATTTGGCGACCTGTTTGCGTTTGCGTTTCATTTCCTCAATTCTCGAAAGCTGGACGATACCAAGGGCGCAGTTGATATCACTTAGGCGATAGTTGAAACCCAGCCGCACGTGACTGAGCCAGCTACCACCCGCAGCCCTGCCCTGATTACGCAGCGAGACACACATATCCGCTAATTTGTCGTCATCAGTAAGTATAATGCCGCCCTCGCCGGTGGTGATTTGCTTATTGGGATAAAAGGCGAAGACGCAAATATCGCCGAAAGTACCGGCTTTTTTGCCGTTTAAGGCGGAACCAAGGGCTTCGCAACTGTCCTCGACAAAGGCAAGTTTGTGCTTGTCGGCAATCCGGCGAAGCTTATCAAAGCCGGCGGTACTGCCAAAGGCCTCAATAGGAATAATCGCCTTTGTTTTTTTTGTAATCTTTTGTTCAATTTTATCCGGGTCGATGTTCAAAGTTACGGGGTCAATATCGACAAAGACGGGTTTGGCGCC
>Ga0315275_10008040_pt1 | contig 10249 bp, 11 predicted proteins | sample YL17G03_0_MG_FD_205557 | JGI IMG/M metagenome (GOLD analysis project Ga0315275, IMG submission 205557) | Sediment microbial communities from Yellowstone Lake, YNP, Wyoming, USA - YL17G03_0 | ecosystem: Environmental > Aquatic > Freshwater > Lake > Sediment | place: USA: Wyoming | collected...
CACGCTGATCGGGTTGCGGAACTGGCCTCCGTGCTTTCGGAAGAAGAGCAAATCCAACTCTCAATACTACTCAAGAAGCTAGGTCTAGCACTGAAAGAAAACCAATGACACCACAAACCGAATTCACAAACACAGATGTAGTTCTTCCGGCGCGGCTCGACGCGCAAGCTCCGATTCATGAATTGCTTACAGCTCGCAGGAGCCCACGTGCGTTCTCAGAACAACCCATAGAATCAGAGAAACTCCTCAGCCTTTTCGAGGCTGCCCGCTGGTCTCCGTCGTCAGCAAACGAACAGCCCTGGCGCTTCATCGTTGCTACAAAGGATGACCCACGCGTGTTCTCCACTCTCGTTGGATCGTTGATGGAAGGAAACCGCCGATGGGCGAAACGAGCTCCGATGCTCGTCCTTGCTCTGGCGCAGACAATCTACATCAGAAATGGCCGACCCTATCAGCATTCCTGGTATGATCTTGGTCAATCCGTAGCGCTTCTTTCAGTACAAGCGACCGCTCTTGGCCTAGTTGTTCATCAGATGGGAGGTTTTGACGGTGACAAGGCTCGGCAGCTTCTATCAATCCCCGAAGGCTTTGAACCAGTCATTATGTTTGCGGTCGGCTATCCCGACCATCCGGCCACTTTGCCGGAAGATTTGCGCACGCGCGAAGAAACTCCACGTTCACGGAAGCCACTACGGGATTTTGTCTACACTGAGGAATGGGGAAAGCCGTCGTCTCATATTCAGACCACAATTTCACAACTCACACAACCATCAAGAAATTAGTAGAACGATGGATGTAAGATTCATCATCTGGCGTGATTCACTCGGTTCAGCACGCGTGCTCTTCCGCAGCCTGGCAGTAAATGTGTTTTGACAACATACTATGTGACAATAGAATAACACAAAGAGGAAAAGAGATCCTATGGCTCAATACATGATCGACATATCGCTCCCCACGGACCCTAACACGGAATACTTTGCTTTGATTCCGCTTCAGCGAGCCCACATCGAGAAGCTACTCGAACAAGGGGTTGTCATGGGATACTCTCTTTCCATTGACCGCTCAAAACTGTGGATTGTCATGAACGCTCCGAACGAACGCGAAGCGCTGGAGGTTCTTTCGGCCTTCCCGCTCTTCAAGTACTTTCAGCCAAAGATCTATCCATTGATGTTTCACAACACCTCCCTGATGTCTCTCATCAGGGTTTCAATGAACTAAGGTACAGAAAATGAATTCCGTAGCTCAACATGTATCATCGGCTGCAGGGGTCGCGGGCCGGCTGCCCGATTCTACTCGAATCGAGTACGCTGAGTTTCTGGTACCCGATCTGAGTAGCTCGGGGCATTTCTACAGGAACCTTGTGGGTTTGAGCCAGAGTTGGTCTCGCGGCAATACGACCGCTTTGGCTGCTTCAAAGGATGGGAGCCCCCTCGTTTTGCTGACGGAAAACCGAACTGCTCAACGCCGGCCAGCCCGATCGGCAGGACTTTTTCACCTTGCGCTGCTCTACCCAACCCGAAGAGATCTGGCGGCAGTTTTCATGCGGCTCCATGAGTACGGTTGGCAGTTCCATGGTTTCGCGGACCATGGAGTCAGCGAGGCTCTCTATATGACGGACGCAGACGAAAACGGTATCGAGCTGTACGTTGACAAGCCTCGAGAACGATGGCCTTACACAAACGGCGAGCTTGAGATGGTCACCAAGCCGGTCAATATTGACAACTTGTTGTCCGAGCTGAAAAACCCTTCACCTCAAGAATCGACGGTCGGAGTCACCATCGGGCATATACACTTGCAAGTCACCAATCTGAAATCCGCGGAAGAATTCTACCATGAGGCGCTCGGTTTTGACGTAACACAACGTTCATTTCCGGGAGCGCTTTTCGTTGCTGCTGGGGGATACCATCACCACATTGGACTGAATGTGTGGAACAGCCAGGGCGGATCCCCGCCAATCGAAGGAACTGCCGGGCTTATTCGTTTTGGTGTTCGGGTCGGCTCCGACACCGCGGTTCAGTCCCTCGCTCGTCGCCTTCGGAAGACACCATACTGGTCGAAGGAGTCGGAACAGGGAATCATCATCCACGACGCAGACAATATTCAAATAGAGATTTTCTAACAATCCAACCAATGCACATTTTTCAACTGGAGATAGCATGAAACAAATCATTTTCTTCTTCACCTTGACGATTCTCAGCGTAGTTTCTCTCTTCGCGCAGAAAGCCGGATGGGCGCTCGATAAAGCACACTCGAGTATTGGCTTTTCCGTGAGCCACATGGTTATTTCAGAAGTGACCGGCAATTTCAAAGACTTTGACATCAGTTTCACTTCGTCAAAGGAAGACTTCTCGGACGCCACGGTCGATGCGACGATTAAGGTGGCCAGTGTTAACACAGGCAACGAACGTCGTGATGGACACATGAAGACCGATGATTTCTTCAATTCCGAGAAGTTCCCTTTGATCACTTTCAAGAGTACGTCCTTTGAAAAAGTCGGAGAGAACAAATACAACATCACGGGCAATTTGACAATCCGCGATGTCACCAAAAAGGTAACCTTCGATGCCGTCTACAACGGTTCGGTCAAAGCCCCGTGGGGTGTCACCGTGAGTTCATGGAAAGCAACCTTGTCTGTGAACCGGTTCGAGTACGGTTTGAAGTGGAACAAGGCGATCGACACCGGGGGACTGATCGCTGGCGAAACCGTGAAGATCACGTTAAACATAGAAGTGGACAGGCCGTCAGCGTAGTAATCAACGTGAGCAAGAATACCAAGGCCCGCCTCCTTCACCGGAAGCGGGCCTTGTGTCTTCTACGACCATCTCTTGCTGATCAAACCTTCAGGATGATGTTGTACTTGTACATCACCCAGGCGATGAGGTACAATCCAAGCATGAATGCCACCGAATGCAGGAAAGAGGCGAACATCGGATCGCCGATCCAGAGGAAAAACGTCTGATAGTACCAGGTCTTGAAGGAAACGAGATTGCCGTCGGCACCGGTCCACTTGATGATTGCCGTCAGTCGACCGATCAGGCCGGCAGCGGCAAACATAGTGATCGCGTTTAATCCGTAGATCTGAAACGGTTTCGTCCATCCTTTGTAACCTTTCACATCGATCAGCCAATAGCAGAAAGCGAAGATGTTGAGTGCCAGACCGGCCATGAAGACGGAATAGGTGCTCGTCCAGAGGTTCTTGTTGATCGGCAGCCAGTTGTCCATCAACAGGCCCATGAATATCAATCCGGTTCCGAAGACGAACATCCAGGCCGTTTTCTCTTCCTGCGTCCGATCTGACCTGATGAAATGGCCGGTCAAGACACCGAAGAGAGTCGTTGCGATGGCGGGAAGAGTGCTGAAAATCCCTTCGGGATCAAACCCAGGCGCCGGAGCACCCGTCCATGTGTGGCCGCTGAGCAGATTGGAATCGATGTACCATGCCAGACTTCCCTTTGGATCGAGTACACCCTGCCCGAATTCCGGCACCGGGACCATCTTGATGAGAATCCAATACACAACAAGGAAAATGACGGTCCATCGTATCTGCCAGAGTCGATCGGTGTAGAGCACGATAGATCCAGCGACAAGATAACAGACAGCAATGCGTTGGAGAACGCCAGGGATCCGGATTGCCGCCAAGCTGAACTGATGTCCAAAAATCATGCCGAACGGAAATCCATTAAGGAACAGACCGACGACAAATATCGAAAGCGCTCGTTGAAACGTATGCATCATCAGCTTGTTGCGGTCAGCCCCCTGCTCGACGCGTTTCGAAAAGGAAAATGTCATTGCGACGCCGACGATCCAGAGAAAGAAGGGGAAGATCAGATCGGTGAAGGTCCATCCATTCCACGGCGCGTGTTTGAAGGGAGGGTAGATATACGACCAGGAACCGGGATTGTTGACCATCATCATACCAGCGACGGTGGCGCCCCGAAACACGTCCAGCGAGAGCAGACGGCCGCTGGTTTTGGCTGTAGCCGTTGGAGTCATGAGAAGCTCCTTGAGTTAGTGAGTCATTGAACAACAATCAAAAGTGGTAGGCGACGCTCACGAACAGCGTCGTTGAGCTTGTGCTTCTACCCCCATGATGTTCCAGACCGCAGAAAGAACACAATGATCCAACCCACGAGAAGCGCGATGACGATGAGAATGCGGAGTTTCTTTTGTGATGACATGGAGACTCTGACAGTGAGAGCTTGTGTGGAGAAAAGATAGAAACTTATGACGGGACAAGCAAAACAACCAGCGCGAACAGCGACCGTGTCACCTATTTCGCGACAAGCTCCGCTAACTTGTTGGCAACAGCTCCATTGCTGAATTCCATCTGAGAATCGAGTCGGAAACGGCCAACTTCTTTGCGATCACCCTCCAGAACGATAACTTCCCCCATTGCACCGGCCATGTAGCTTGACCCAAGCTGTTCAATCGTCGTACGGTCTGTACTATTGCTCCTCACGAGAAGTGTTGGGACCAAATGTTTCCCAATGATCTCGCCGACCTTTTGTTCTTCAAACATACTGTTCGCAGATTCGATCTCTTGACTGGAGTTCAGAACCAGAACCATTACACGGCGTTTCTGAAGAGATGCTTCCATCATCACCTTGTCCAGTTCCTGCCATTGGAGAATCGGCACACCGGTTGAATCAACCAACCACTGGATGAAGGGCGATTTCGGATAGAAACCGACGTGGCGCTTTCGTTCTCTCCCTGTTGGCGTCAAGACGATGTATGTGGGGTACGCTTTGATATGGAATTGTTTTCTGAGCGTATCACCATCAACCGGGTCATCCCCATTGATTTTGGCGAGAACATAGCGCGTTTTCAAAATGAGCTGAACAGAGTCATCCGGAAAAACGGTTTTGTCCATGTTCTTGCACGGACCGCACCACTCGGCGTAGACATCGACAAACACGGGCTTTTTCTGACTTGCCGCCAATGCCTTCGCCTCTTCGATACCGAGCCACTCCAACGAATTGCCAGCTGGCCAATATTCCATCACCGCCGCAACCATCAGGAGGATACCACCGACAATTGCCAACCACTTGGCATATGTTGTGTCGCGTTGATTCATGGTCTTATTCTGAGCCTTTGTCCACCTGTATCACCGCTATGCTCCAAAACGCAAGCGCCAGGAAAATTGCTAACGCGCCAAATCCCCACGCAAGTTCCGCGAAAGGCGTCCCCGTTTTGCCCATGATCGCATCGATTGAATTCCAAAATCCGCTCGGAAACAGGTAATCCTTGAGAATGACAAGCCACTTGTCCATCCAGTGAACATACTGAATGAATGAGCTGATCGAGGATGCCAGAATCGCCCAGAGTCCCAGCGCAATGACATTAAAAACACCGGGCAGCCAACAAGACAGGAATACCAGGATCACCACATAGAGAAAACCCTGAAGGAGCATCAGAGCATGAATGTACAGCACCTGGGCGAGATCAAACTGGACCGGAGTCTTCACGAAAAAGATGGCGGTAACTACGTTGGGGAGAATAGCTCCTATGATCACCGCTATGAGGAAAGAGCTATACACCGCGGCCAGCTTGACAACGAGGTAGTGCTGCCGGGTGATGGGGCGGATCAACAGCGTTCTGAGCCACCCATCTTTGACATCGTTGCTCACAGCACCAACTGCAAAAATCGCCGATGCCATGGGAAGCACAAAATTGAGACCCAACATGATCGCTTGTTGGGCAACGTTGTACTGGCGCTGCATCCTGCCAGTTGCGATCGCCATAAGGAAGGAGAGCCCTGCAAACGCGACGGGCACGAAAAACGCGGCAATAGGCCATTGTCGCTGGAGTTCTACGAGAAAGAGTTTTCGCATTGCTCCTTTCACGCGCGTTTCCTTTCCACCAAATGCTTCCGGAAAGCCTCTTCGAGAAATCCTTGCGGAGTATTCATCAGGGAATGTTCCGCAACAAGCTGTCCCTCCAGGATGAAGAGAACCCGATCACACACGTTTTCCACTTCCGTCAGATTGTGAGAACTGAAGAAGACCGTTGTCCCTTTTCCTTTCCGCTCAGTCAGATATTCACGTAGTTCGAACACCGACGGAGGATCCATGGAAGCGGTCGGTTCATCGAGAAAGACGACTTTTGGCGAACCGATAAAGGCTACTGCCAGTTCGATCTTCTGACGCATTCCTTTTGAGAGTGCAGAAAGTTTTCGTCCGGCGGCGTTCGTCAGGCTAAAGTGTTCCAACAAACCGGCAACTTCATCCAATGGACTGGAACAGCCAACAAGAAGAGCATGGAGGTTGAGAAAGGACTGAGTCGAAATTGTGCCTGAGCGAAATTGTGAATCGGCTTGATAGCCGATGTGCTTTCTCGTCTCGAGTGACTCAGGATGCGTTCCGAGGATAGAAGCCGAGCCGCCCTTATCGGCGCCGAGAAAACCCAGAAGGATGCGAAGAAGTGTCGATTTGCCTGCACCGTTCGGACCGATAAGTCCGACGATCTCCCCTGGCTGCACTTGAAAGCTCACGTTTTTCAGCGCGTGGACCGGAGTCTTTGATCGGGGATTGTACGTTTTGCTAATGTTCTCGGCCTGAATAGCCGGTATTGCTGATTCCATGTCAGGGAAATCATTGCTAAAAGAATGAAGGCAAAATTACAGAGGAACGCGCCAACTGTCAACACAAATCAGCGCGCTGCGATGGGCTCTGCGTGAATTGTGAACCGGCGAACCTGTCCAAAGGACTGATAGAGTTTCGTTTCTACCTCAGCGATGATTTGATGCACTTCCTCCAATGTTCTTGCACTGTCTATCCTGCAGGTCAGCGTGATGTGGTAGTCGGAGGCATGGCGCAGGACAGAGATATCCGCGCAAGCTATGACGCGTCGATCGCGGAGAATGAGGTTTTCGATGGCACGACAGAGTGCCTGTTCGTCCTCGGTTGCATGCAACGGTTCTCCGGGGGCGGCAAGATACTCTTCAAGATGAATAGTGACTTTTTCCACAGAGGGGATCTCTTGCCGGATCTGTTCTTCGATTTCAGAGGCGAGCGCATGAGCTTCTACAAACGTATTTCCCTTTTTATATTCCACATCGAAATCGATGAAGTAGCCTCCGCCTGAGCGATGGACTTCAAGATTGTGCGGAGGAGGAAGCCCCTTCTCGGTGACGATCATCCGTACCCTGTCGAGTATCGATTCATCCTCGGTTTGCATCGGTTCCGGATGAACGGTAACATCCACCTGGGGATGTATGGCCTGGACCGTTCGTTCAATGTCGTCGACGATGCGGTGCGCCCGTGCGAACGGCATTGTCCGGCGAAGCCCTACAGTGGCATCCACAAATGCTTTCGATCCCGACATGCGGACCCGGAGAGACCTTACTTCCTGGACCCCATCAACCGTTTTGATCTTATCTTCAATTTGTTGGGCCAGTCCGTCGGGTACCCGATCCATCAACGCATCGATGGTGCGACGCGCCAGTCGATAACTTACCACTAACACCATGACGGCAACTGCAAGTGCCGCGATCGCATCGACACTGGTATACCCGAATGAGACAAACACCAAACCCGCCAGCACGGTCAACGACGACCAGATGTCGCTCGAGAAATGAAGCGCGTCTGCTTCCAGCGCCTGGCTTCTGTATTTTTTCGCAACGCGCGACAGGGCACGAGACCTGCTGAAATCAACGGCAATGGAAACGACAATGACGCCAAAACTCCAGATGGTTGCCTCGACGTGAGCTGAACCTGTAATGAGGCGCCCAACTCCCTCCCAGATGATCCATCCGCACGTCGCAACCAGAAGAACCGTTTCGAACAGAGCGGAGATATTCTCCGTCTTCCCATGTCCGTATTGATGGTCTTTGTCCGGCGGCTTATCGGAGACACTGACGGCAATGTAGGTGATCAGCGCCGCGAGCAAATCCAAACCAGAGTGAGCCGCTTCGGACAGGATCCCAAGACTGTTCGTGGAAAGGCCAACGATCAGTTTCATTCCCGTGAGCCCAAGACCGGCAAACACGGAACTGAGAGCGATCGATTTCTTTTCGCGGATTGCGGATTCGTCCATTAGTGTATCATTTCAAATGTCGTCGTTCCGATGGGGTAGTGTCTCCAGTCTTTGTAGTCAAAGTGCCACCATTCCCATTCAAAAACTTTGAAGCCCTCCGCTTCCATTGCTTCCCGCAACGTTTTCCGATGCCATCGTTGCAGCGACGTTCCTCCCGGGTATTCAGGATAGGCGCGGTGGGAGAATTCGTCATAACCACTTGCCATCTCGACCGCACTCCCTGTGTTCAAATCGTACAGCGAGAGATCAACGGCACATCCCCGGTTGTGGCGGGAGCCCTTCGAAGGATCTGCGACAAATTCCTTTTGCTCTACCGGTGTCGCATCCCAGAACATCTTGGTTACATACCATGGGCGATAGGCGTCGTGAATCAGCAACCCATAGCCCATCTGGCGCAGTGCCCTGTGAACCCGCACCAGTGCATCGGCTGCCGGACTCTGAAGAAATGCTCTCGCCTGAGAATAGAACTTCTCCCCCACAAAATTGTTTGTCGTGGCATAGCGAATATCGAAATGAAGCGTTGAGTCAAGGTTCCTCAGCTCTACCAGATCCGGGGGTAGGAATTCACCATCTTCTTTCGGCGGAGTGGCTCTCATTGCGTCATCGCGCAGGATACTAACCGGCTTTAGCACCCTGATGCGAAAGGACCTTCCATTCTCCCCTCCGAAAAACACCCTTCCGTACGTCTTGTTGCCAACTTCAATCGAGGTTCCAGCGCCATCCTGATTCTTTCTGAAAATACAGACTTTTTCATCATACGGCCAGTCCTGTTCGATGGCAAATGCATCATTCCCGTTTGAGCTAAGCTTGTAGAGGTGATTCGATTTCGTCAATAGGCACAGAGTTCCTTCGCGTTCGAGAACGCACAGCGTATCGGCACCCAGTGTGTACTCACCGATAAGCCCTTTCCATTGCGTCGGAACGTCTGCCGGCTTCGCCTGGTTTCGTTCTTCGGAGAGAACCTGACAAGCCGCAACCCTGAGCCAAGGGGACGAGGCGAGTAGCAGGCAGGTCGCCGCCAGAAAGATGGCTATCCTCGTAGTGAAGTTCATTCTCCCGATCCGCTGTCGCATTGCATCCTTTGTTTTAGAATCTTAATACTTCGCGCATTCTTTTCAGCAGGGGCTGGATCTCTGTGTTCCAGTACTGCCAGTTGTGTCCGCCGGGCGTTTCGTGGTACTCATAGGAAACACCGGCCCCACGGAGAAGATCCGTCAGCGCTCTGTGCGCAGGCAGGAAGCTCCTGTATCCGTCCTGAGTTCCCATCGCGAGGTAAATATACGGCATTGATTCTTTCGATGTTTGACGATAGAGGAGAAAGAGATCGTACACTGCACGGGAAGCGCTGGACTTCTCTCCGAACGCATGCTTGAGGCTCGGAAGCAGCATACGTTCAGGCTGGCGAGTTGTATCGTTCATGCCCCGGGGAAACGTGATTGCTCCACTCAATGAACCTGCGAAGCGGTACTTGGCCGGATGCCGAAGTGCAAGTGCTAACGCTCCATATCCACCCATCGAGAGGCCGACAATTCCCTGCCTGCTTGTGTCAATCGAATAGGCCTTCTGGATGTAGTTCGGCAGATCGTTGACCATGTAATCTTCAAATCGATCGTTTGACTCCATTGCCGAGTTCACGTACCACGAATTCTCTCCGTCTGGCATTACGACAATCATCGGGATATCACGGACGTATTCTGCGATGTTTGTTTTCGTCAACCAATTATCGTGACTACCACTGTACCCATGGAGAAGGTAGAGAATGGGATAGTGCACTCTCGGATCATATTTCGCTGGTATCAAGACAGACAACTTCTTCGTTTTGCCGAGACTCGGCATATAGAAACTGTCGACCCTCGCGATCGATTGTGCCGAAAGGTCAGAACCCGCACATACCAAACACAAGAACAATACACATCTCACAAAGCAAGGATTCGTTTTCATGGTGACGTAGTGATGGTGTAATGACTAGAAGCTATCTCAAAGACGCCTTAAAGGAACGGTTTGTCATTCCCGCACGTCTCAAGCGGCCAGCCCGCCTTGCGGTCTGGCGGGGAATCCAGTCGCTGGGATCTGGACTCCCAATTGAAATATTCGGGACTGACAGACGTTTTTGAGATTAGTTCTAGAGCATACCGTGACGTTTTCGAAGAAACCACTCGACAGCTAGTAGGGCGATGAGACAACCGAGCATCCAGGTCTTGTTCCACAATTCCAG
>Ga0315275_10008042_pt1 | contig 10247 bp, 7 predicted proteins | sample YL17G03_0_MG_FD_205557 | JGI IMG/M metagenome (GOLD analysis project Ga0315275, IMG submission 205557) | Sediment microbial communities from Yellowstone Lake, YNP, Wyoming, USA - YL17G03_0 | ecosystem: Environmental > Aquatic > Freshwater > Lake > Sediment | place: USA: Wyoming | collected...
GCTGCGTCCCCACCTCGGGGTCCACCCGATCCTCCCAGCGGATCAGGGCCCAGCGGAGGACCGAGATCCTGGCGAAGGACAGCTTCGCGTAGCCCACCGCGATGAGCAGGGTGTCGGCCGTGGACTGCCGCAGGGCCCAGACCTTGTAGCGCCGGTGCAGGATCGCGCTCTTTCCGTCGTTGACTTCGTTGGCGATCGGGTAGTCGAGGTCCTCCAGCCACCGCATCTCGTACGGGTCCCCGAAGGAGCGGATGAAGACGGACAGGAACTGGGCCTCGTGACGCAGATCCCAGTCCGCCGGCCGGATGCCGCCGTAGGCGTTCCACACCGCGGGGTCGAAGAAGGCGTGGAAGCCCTGGCCGTCCGTCGTGGTGTCCGCCAGGGCGCCGAGGTAGGCGTCCTGGCCGGCGTTGTCCTTGCGCTCGATGCCGATCTGCATGTAACGCAGGCAGCTCTCGGGCGTGGCGTAGCTGGGGAGCAGGGTGGATCCCCCGCCCCCGGCCTCGGGGGTGGCGGGCTTGAACAGGTCGCAGCCCGCGACGAGCACGGCCAGCAGGCCGAGCGCGAGCCCCGCGCGAAGCGGGCGGGAGGCCCGGGAGGTCACAGTTCCCATGAGAGCTGCAGGCTGCCGTTCCAGAAGTCACTCTCCGTGCGCGGCGGTGACAGGGGGACCACCCCACCAGTGTAGTTGATGGCGCGGTCGGCGCGATAGGTTCGCAGGATGTCGCCGGTGAGGCGTCCCTTGGGTCCCAGGGGCAGGTTCAGGCTGGCGCCCCCCGAGAAGTTGAGCTGCCGGCTGATGCGCGCCGGGACCAGGGCGCCGGCCTGGGAGGCGTCGCGCTCGCCCGCCAGATAGTCCGGTTGCATGAAGAACGAGAAGGCCGGGTTCGGTGTGTACGCCAGGCGGGCCGAGAGCGTGTAGTTCTCGTTTTCCTCGGAGCGGCTCAGGTAGTAGAGCCCGTCCACGAACTTGGTGTAGGTGCCACTGGGCTGGCGCCGGGCGTTGTGGCGGATGTCCACCGTGAAGCGCGGCGAGAACACGGCGTTCAGGGTCGTGACCGTGTTGTAGTCCAGCGAGAGCCGGTCGCTCGTGGGCAGGAAATTGAAGTGCATGTAGTCGGCGCCGATCGAGTTGTTCTGGCTGGCCGTCAGCCCCGGCAGCATGCGGTAGCTCCAGCGCCACTCGGCACGGTAGGCGGTGGCCTCGGTGTTGGACGCCGTGCTGCCGGCCCGGAGATTCACCAGCACGTTCCGGGTCACGTCCAGGACGAGTCCGCTGTTGAAGCGCGTCGAGCTGTTGTACTGGGCCTCGATCCGGTAACTCTGCCGGTACTGGTCGCGGTCCACGGGCGGGTTCGGATACTTGCCGATGACGAAATAGCGGTAGGAGTTGAGGCTCACGCCGCCGGTGGCCCGCAACAGGATCTTCCGGGTGAGGTTGCGGGTGAGCGTGGCGTCGATGGTCGCCACCTTGAGGGACTCGCCGTAGCCTCCCGTCACGCCGTTGGTCACCGCCCGGGTTGGGTATTCCGAGCGCGAATTGGCCAACGAGAAGCGGCTCTCGAGGTTCCAGCCGGCCAGCAGGAAGCGGCCGTCGAGGCCGAAGCCGAGATCCAGCCGGCTGGACGTGGAGTTGAGCGTGCCGCCCTGGGCCTGGTCCTGGGAGCCGTAGCGCCCGTTCACGTTCACGTAGCGGTCGTTGTTCTGACGCAGGCGCAGCGTGGCATCGACGTTGCTGTTGAACGTGCGCACCTGCCGGGCCGTGCCCGAGTCCGTCGGGGTCTCGACCCGGATGCGGCGGATGGCGTAGTTCAGGTTGAGTCCCACCGGCTTCCCGGGCAGGAGTCCGAGCGTTCCGCGCAGGTTGTTGCTCAGGTCGCTCGTGCGCGCGCTGCTCGGGGCGTTGGGGGTGCGGGTGCGTGACAGGTTGCCATTCACCTGGCCGGAGAGGTCATGGGTGACGTAGCGGCTTTGCAGCCGCAGGGTTCCGTTCAGGTCCGCCGAGGCGCCCCGCTTGACCTGCTGGAAGTTGGAGAGGTCCAGCAGGCCGGAGAAGAAATTCACCTCTGAGCGCAGCCCGCGTCGCGGCTGCTGGCGCGTGCGGATCGAGAGCTGGAACTCGTTCTTGCTCTCGCCCTGGTTGTTGATGGACCCGGGGTCGCGGCTGTTGAAGCGGTCGAGGTTGGCCCGCGCGCCGAGGGAGAGGTTCGGGGAGAACCGCCAGCCACCCTCGGTCCCCGACGAGCGGGTCTGCCGCAGGCTGGTCTGCGTGCCTGCGGTGTAGCGGTCCATCATGATGTTGGTGGTGTTCTGCAGGAAGAGGGAGCCCAGCACGAGCTTGTAGTCCCCGCTGTTGGACCAGGAGCTCGAAGTCTGGTGGATGGTGTAGCCGCTGTTGTAGCGGAACGTGGTGAGCCGGCGGACTGCGCTCGCCAGCGGGTTGAAACGCTCCCGGTCGAGGTACACCCCCACGCTGTCCACGGGCATGCGCAGGCTGTCCGCGAGCCAGACCAGGCGCTCCAGCGACCAGCGGTATCGCAACGAGAGCGCCCGCAGCGTGTCGGGGGTGAGGCTCAGGCTGTCGGCCACCGGGAACAGGCGGTCGAAGCGCAGCCCCAGGGTGTCCCTCAGGAGGGTCGTGTCGGCGAACGCGTAGCGGGATGAAGCCGCCTGCTGGGCATGCCCCGGGAGGACAGCCAGGATCAGCTCCAGCGCGGCAGGCAGAAGCAGGAGGGCGAGGCGCCGGGACCGGATCATGAAAGCGCGCGGATGAGTTCCATCACGACGTTCGACAGTAGCATCCACTTCGAAAGGGGGTCAACGCAGCACGCTGTCTCGAGTTGCTACCCCGCGACTCCCGTATCCCGCGGGAAAGAAGGGGATGCGAGGGGCGACGGCTGAGGCGGCTCGCCGTCCCCCCCGGCAGACCCCGCCCGCCCGCCGGACGGGGGTGCGGCGCGGCCCGCGCGGACGGGCCCGTCACCTCCCGACTCTCCGCTTGCGGCATGCCTGCACGGGTGCTAGCGTGCGGCGGCGCATCGTCATGGAAGACAGGGTCCGTGCGTGGGCCCCGCGGCTTCTCCGACAGCGCCAGTTCCAGATGTGACCCCCGGCTCCACGAGCCGACACCGGAGAGGCAGGGATGTTCCTCAGCAACCTGATGGGCTTCTTCTCCACAGACGCAGCCATGGACCTGGGGACCGCGAACACCCTGGTCTTCGTCAAGGGCCGCGGCATCGTGCTCAATGAGCCCTCGGTCGTGGCCGTGGAGAAGGCCACCGGCAAGGTCCTGGCCGTGGGCACCGCGGCCAAACTGATGCTCGGCCGCACCCCGGACGAGATCAGTGCCGTGAGGCCCCTCAAGGACGGCGTCATCGCCGACTTCGAGATCACCGAGGACCTGCTGCGTGAATTCATCCAGCGCGTCCAGAAGCACAAGTTCCTCTACCGCCCGCGCATCATCATCTGTGTGCCCTCGGGCATCACCGAGGTGGAGAAGCGCGCGGTCATCGACTCGGCCGAGCGCGCTGGCGCGCGCCAGGTGCTGCTGGTGCCCGAGCCCATCGCGGCCGCCATCGGCGTGGGGCTCCCGGTGGACACCCCGACCGGCAACATGGTGGTGGACATCGGCGGTGGCACCACCGAGATCGCGGTCATCGCGCTGAACGGCATCGTCACGAAGACGTCGATCCGCGTGGGCGGCGACGAGATGGACGAAGCCATCGTGAACTACGCCAAGAAGGCGTACAACATGCTCATCGGCGAGCAGACCGCGGAGCGCATCAAGATCGAGATCGGCTCGGCGTTCCCGCTCACCGAGGAGATGGACATGGAGATCAAGGGGCGCGACCTGGTGCGCGGCATCCCGCGCACCCTGCGCGTCTCCAGCGTCGAGATCCGCGAGGCCCTCGAGGAACCGGTCACCGCCATCGTCAACGCCCTGCGGGAGTGCCTCGAGCGCACCCCCCCCGAGCTGGCTTCGGACATCGTGGACCGGGGCATCTACCTCAGCGGAGGAGGGGCGCTGCTGCGCGGCCTCGACCTGCTCATGCGCGAGGTCACCAACCTGAACATCCGGGTGGCCCAGGATCCCCTCACCTGCGTGGTGCTCGGGGCAGGGAAGATCCTCGAGCAGATCGAGGACTACGAGAAGGTGATCCTGCGCGGCCACAAGGACTGACGGGCGGCCGGAAGATGCCCGGGATCGAAGTGGGGTGGCCGCGACGAGCGGGGTGTGGCCCCGGCCGCTCGGCAGCGGGCAGTGGCCGCTCCCACGCCGCAGACGGGCCCCCGCCGGTGGCCTGATGGGAGGCTTCCTCCCGCCTGCCGAGCGCCGCAGCGGGGTCCTGCTCGGACTCTACGCGACGCTTGCCCTGCTCCTCCTGCTCACCGGCGACCGCATCCCGCAGGCCGGACTGCGCGGCGCCGGCGCCTGGCTGTTCGCCCCGTTCGACCGGCTGGTGCTGGTCGTGGACCGGCTGGGCGCCGCCTGGCGCGAGAACGAGCGCCTGCACGAGCGCATCACCCGCCTGGAGCTCGAAGCCGCGCGGCTGCGCCAGGCGGGCGTGGAGAACCTGCGGCTGCGCGACAGCCTGGGCCTGCCGGCCTATCGGGCGTTGACGCTGCGGCCGGCCGAGGTGCTCGCGCTGGCAGGCGAGCCGGTCCCGGCCTCGGCCACGTTGAGCGCGGGCGCTTCGCAGGGCGTGAATGTGGGCGATGCGGTGGTGACGAGCGATGGGCTCGTGGGCCGGGTCGGGGAGGTCTACGCCGGGCTCTCCCGCGTCATCCTGCTCACCGACCCGAACTCCGCCGTGGCCTGCGAGGTGGAGAGCACGGGGGTCCAGGGCGTGCTGCGCTTCTTCGCCTCTCCGCGACCTCAGCTGCTGCTGACCGGGGTGCCGATGGCGGACACCTTGCGCGTGGGGCAGCTCGTACTCACCTCCGGGCTCTCGCTGCGCTATCCACGCGGGCTGCCGGTGGGCCGCGTCGAGCGGCTCGCTCGCGACCTGAACGGGCTCACGCACGAGATCGAGATCGCGCCGGCCGCGCGCCTGTCGAGGCTGCGCCACGCCTACGTGGTGCCCGGGCCCGTTCGCCCGGGTGCGGAGGCGGGGCGATGAGGGTGTTCGCCGGGCTGTTGCTGCTCGCGGGCGTGGCCCTGCTCATTCGCTCGACTGCGCTTTCCGTGCTCGCGGCGCGCGGCGTCATCGTGGACGTGCTGGCCTTCGTCACCGTGGTGTGGGCCCTGCGCTGGGGCGAGAGTCAGGGGTCGACCTTCGGTTTCGTGCTGGGACTGGCGGCCGACCTCGACGCGGCCCACTGGCTGGGGCGGCACGCGCTGGCGCTGGCGCTGGTGGGCTACGGGATCGGCCGGCTCTCGCGCGCGCTGGTGCGCGGCAACCCGGCGACGCAGTTCATGCTCCTCTTCGCCGCCACGGTGGCCCATCAGGCCTGGGCTCTCGCCCTCGAGCTGGGCGGGGTCGCGGGCTGGCGGTTCCTGCTCGGGCACATGGTGGTCTCCGGCCTGGTCACCGCACTGCTCGGCGTGCTCGTGCTTGCTCTCGTCAGTCTCGGGAGCGGAAGGTCGCTGTTCAGCCGTGCTGCCATCGAAACCACTCCGCGAACGTAGGCATCAGCGACATCGTCTGCTGGTCGCCCTGACCCTGACGGGCTTCGGCCTGACGGTGCTGGGCCTGCTGCGCCTGCAGGTCGTGGACGGGCAGAAGTACGCCGGGCTGGCGAAGGAGAACCGCGTGCGGCCCGAGGTGCTGCGGGCGCCCCGCGGCACGGTTTACGACCGGAATGGCGAGCTGCTCGCCGACAGCGCCCCGAGCTTCGGCATCGTCTTCCGGCCCTTCCCGACCGAGAGCACGCAGCGCGTGCTGGAGACGATGAGCCCGGCGTGGCTCGTGCGCGTGGGGGCCCTGGTCGAGCTCGACTCCGCCGAGGTCCGGCGCCGCGTGAACTTCGCCAACCTCACGGGCCAGAGCGCGCTCCTCAGGCGCGACGCTCCGTTCGCCATACTGGCGGGGGTGGAGGAGACGCGCAGCGAGCTGCCGGGGATCGAGGTCCAGGTGGAGCCCCTGCGGCACTACCCCTACGGCACGCTCGCCGCCCACCTGCTGGGCTACGCGGGGGAGATCAGCGGCCCCGAGCTGGACACGCTCGCGGCCGCGGGCTACAGGCCGGGCGACCTCATCGGCCGCACCGGGGTCGAGCGCAGCTACGAGGACTTCCTGCGCGGGCAGGACGGCGTGGAGTACGTCGTGGTGAACGCGCGCGGCCGGCGGGTCTCCACGCTCAAGGAGTCCGGTGCGCGGGCGCCGGTGCCGGGACAGGACCTGGTGCTCACGCTCGACCTCAAGGTGCAGCGCGCCCTCGAGGAGGCGATGGCCGACGTCCCGCGCGGTGCGGCGGTCGTGCTCGATCCGCGCGACGGCGGCATCCTCGCGATGGTGAGCCGGCCGGTCTACGATCCCAGCGAGTTCTCGCACGGCCTGACCCGCGCGCGCTGGAAGGAGCTGAGCGAGGGCGGGGCCAACCCGCTGCTGGACCGGGCCATCCAGGGCGTCTATCCGCCCGGGTCGACTTTCAAGATCGTCACGATGACCGCGGCGCTCGCCCGCGGCGTGGCCCGGGCCGGAACGCGCCTGGCGCCGTGCCCCGGCGGCCTGAACTACGGCGGCCGCTGGTTCGCCTGCTGGGAGCACCGCGGCCACGGCTCCCTCGACCTGATCCAGGCGCTCCAGCACTCCTGCGACGTCTACTTCTACCAGCTGGGACTCCGGCTGGGCCTCGCGGGGCTCGAGGAGACCGCGAAGGCCCTGGGGCTCGGGGCGCGCACCGGCGTGGACCTGCCCCAGGAGGCGCGGGGCCTCATCCCGAGCACGGCGTACTACGACCGGCGCTGGGGGCGCGGGCGCTGGCGCTCGGGGCTGTTGCTGAACCTCGCGATCGGGCAGGGCGAGCTGCTGCTGACTCCACTGCAACTCGCCCTGCTGACCGCCGAGGCTGCGGGCGACGGACGGCCGCTGCGTCCGCACGTGGTCGAGCGCGTCTCCGGCGCGCGGGCGTTCCGGCCGGCCCGGCCGGTGCAGCCGGGGTTGCCGTCCGACCCGGCCGTCTGGGACCCGGTGCACCAGGCCCTGGAGCTTGTGGTGGCCGCGGGCACGGGCGGCGCGGCTCGAGTGCCCGGCGTGCGCGTGGCGGGCAAGACCGGCACGGCGCAGAACCCGCACGGCCAGGACCACGCGCTGTTCGTCTGCTACGCTCCGGTGGACTCGCCGCGCGTGGCGGTGGCCATCGTCATCGAGAACGCCGGGCACGGTGGCAGCGTCTGCGCACCCCGGGCGGGGGCGATGTTACGGCGCCTGTTCCTGCCCGACTCGCTGCAGCGGCCGGCGGTGCGGCCGGCGGCACGCGACCTGGTCCGGCCGGCGCCGCGCGACTCGGCCCGGCCGGCCGGGCGGGACACGGGGGGGGTGGATGGCGACTAAGTCGAGGTTGAGGCTGCCCCCGCTCGACCTGCCGCTGCTGCTGGCGGCCCTGGCGCTCGTGTGCCTGGGGCTGCTCACGGTCTACAGCGCCACCTCCATCCCGGGCGCCCACCAGGGTCTGTGGACGCGGCAGCTGGCCTGGGCCGGCATCGCCTTCGCCGTGGCCTGGATCGTGGCTGGCATCCACTACCGGGCCTACGACGCGCTGGCCTGGCCGCTCTACCTCATCGCGGTCGTGCTGCTCGTGCTCGTGCTGGTGAAGGGCTCGAGTGCCATGGGGGCGAAGCGCTGGCTCGACCTGGGACCTCTGCACTTTCAGCCCTCGGAGCTGGCCAAGGTGGCGACCGTGATCCTCCTGGCCCGGTGCTTCGACCAGGAGAAGCTCGACCTGCGCCGTTTCACGCACTGGTCCCCGGCGCTGCTGATCGTCCTGGTCCCCTTCGCGCTCGTGGCGAAGGAGCCCGACCTCGGGACCTCGCTCACCTTCCCCGTGATCCTGATCGCCATGTACTTCTGGGCCGGGATGCCGGTGGGCCAGCTCCTGCTCGGGCTCTCTCCGGTGCTCAACGCGGCGCTGTTCTTCCTCACCGGCGGGCTGTGGTGGTCGGCCGGGCTGGTGGCCGTCCTGCTCGGCGCGGTACGCCCGAGGCTGGCGACGCTGATCGCGGTGCTGCTGCTCAACGTCGGCGTGGGCTACGCCCTGCCCCACGTCTGGAACCACATGCACGACTACCAGAAGCGGCGCATCGAGACCTTCCTGAATCCGGGCGAGGACCCGTACCGCGCCGGCTACCAGATCATCCAGTCCCGCATCGCCATCGGTTCGGGTGGGCTCGGGGGCGTGGGCTACCTCAAGGGCACGCAGAAGGGCCTGGCCTTCCTGCCCATGCGCCACACCGACTTCATCTTCTCGGTGGTGGGCGAGGAGTGGGGATTGCTGGGGACCGTGACCGTGGTGCTACTGTACGCGTTGCTCGTGCTGCGCGGCTTCCGGCTCGCGCTGGTGGCCCGCAGCGGCTTCGCCAGCCTGCTCGCCGTGGGGGTGGTGAGCGCGCTCTTCTATCACATCATGGTGAACATCCTGATGACCATCGGCTGGGCGCCCGTGACCGGGTTGCCCCTGCCGTTCATCTCCTACGGAGGCACCGCGCTGGTGGCGAACGGCATCCAGATCGGGCTGCTCCAGAACGTGGCCATCCGCCGCATGGAGTTGTGACGTGCATCCCGAGATCCTGCACTGGGGAGTGCTGCGCATCACCTCGTATGGCCTGATGCTGGCCATCGCGTTCCTGGCCGGCACCTGGCTCGCGTTGCGCGAGTCGCGCCGGCTGGGGTTGGATGAGGATCCGATCGTGGTCGTGATCCTCGTCGCCCTCGCGGGCGCGGTCGTGGGCGCGCGGGCACTGTACGTGGCCGAGCACCTGCGGGACTTCCGCGGCAGCTACCTGAGCGTGCTCGCGCTGTGGCAGGGCGGGCTCACGCTCTACGGCGGCATCGTGGCGGGTACCGTGGCGGGGCTGTTCGTGGCGCGCCGGATGGGGCTGCCCACGTGGGTGACGGCCGATGCGCTGGCGCCGTCCCTGGCGCTCGGCACGGTGTTCGGGCGCGTGGGCTGCTTCCTGAACGGCTGCTGCTACGGGCATCCCACGCGGCTTCCCTGGGGCGTGGTCTTCCCGGCCGACTCCTTCGCGGGTCTCGAGTTCGGTCCCGTGCCCGTGCATCCCGCCCAGCTCTACTTCGCCGCGGCGGGCCTGGCCCTGTTCCTGCTGGTCTGGGCCGTGCGCCGCCGGGTGCGGGTGCCGGGCGTGCTCTTCTGGAGCCTGGTCGCGCTCCTGGCCCTGGTGCGCATTCCGCTCGACCTCACCCGGGTCTACGAGGCCGAGGCCGTGGTCGTGGAGTTCGGTGTGGTGCGCATCAGCGAGAGCCAGGTGACGAGCGCTGCGCTGCTGCTCTTCGCCCTGCTCATGATCGCGCGGCTGAGGCGCGAGTCGCACCCGGCCGCAGCCCCCAGCGCGCCCCGGCCGTGAGCGCGCCGGTGAAGCTGGCGGTGCTCGGCGATCCGCTGGCCTTCACGCTCTCCCCGGTGCTCCACCGCGCGGGGCTCGAGGCCCTCGGTATGCAGGGCGGGTCGGAGGCGCTGCGCGTGCCGCAATCTCGCCTGGGCGTCACACTCGCCCGGCTCGCGGCCGCCGGCTACCGCGGGGTGAACCTGACCCATCCGCTCAAGCGGGCGGCGCTCGAGCACGTGACCGAGACCTCGGACGCGGCGCAGCGTGCCGGCTCGGTGAACACCGTGAGCTTCGGGCCGGGCCTCACGCGGGGTGACACCACGGACGGGGCGGGGTTCATGGCGCTGCTGGAGGACCTGGGCGTCGGAATCGCGAGGGCGGGCGTGGTCCTGCTCGGCGCCGGGGGCGCCGCGCGCAGTCTGGGCCTGGCGCTGCTCGAGGCCGGGGCCGGTCCCGTGACCGTGTGGGCGCGCCGGCCCGGCGAGGCGTCGGCGGCGTGGGAGGAGATCGCGGGTGCGCGCGTGACGGGTTGGGACTCCGAAGCGGGCCGCGCGGCGCTGGCGGGCGCGGAGGTGGTCGTGAACGCCACCCCGCTGACGGGTCCCGAGGAGCCGTGCGCGATCGGCCGCATCCCGCGCGGCGCGCGGGTGGTGGACCTGGTGTACGGGCCCGAGGTGACCCCGTGGGTGCGTGCGGCGCGCGCGGCCGGGCTCGAGGCGGTGGACGGGCTCGGGCTGCTGGT
>Ga0315275_10008043_pt1 | contig 10247 bp, 9 predicted proteins | sample YL17G03_0_MG_FD_205557 | JGI IMG/M metagenome (GOLD analysis project Ga0315275, IMG submission 205557) | Sediment microbial communities from Yellowstone Lake, YNP, Wyoming, USA - YL17G03_0 | ecosystem: Environmental > Aquatic > Freshwater > Lake > Sediment | place: USA: Wyoming | collected...
GGCCGCGACCTACCCAGTCATCAGGGTCGGTCGGTTCGGCACCGGCGCGCTGACCTACCTGCCGTACGCCGTGATCGGCTTCGTGCCGCTGCTCGTCTTCGACTGGCTCCAGGACCACTCCATGAAGGGGCTGTGGGCGGTGTTCGTCTGGACGGCGTCCAGCCCGCTCATCGGGCTCTGCGCGGACGCCGCGCACCGGCTCGCGGCCCGGCTCGACGACCGGGCCCGGGCGATGATCGTGGGCGCGGCGGTGCAGGCCGCCACGTTCGTCGTCATGCTGCTGGGCCTGACCTATCTCTACGTCGACCCCGCGGCCGCGGACAGCCACCTGCGCCTCTTCGACACCTGGTACTGGTTCACACTGCCGTGGATGGCGTTGAACGGCGCGTTCGGCGGATTCGCGGCGCACGCGCTGGCGCACGGGGCGGGTGAGCGCCCGGCGCGCTTGCGCAGGCCAACCGTTCCGCACTAAGGTGTCGCGTGCGTTCACCGGCCGGCGAAGACAGGCTGCCGCTCCCTCCCGAGCTCGCGAGGCTCGACGACCTGCGCCTCGACGTCGGGCGCCGGCGACAGCTCCCGCTCGCGTGCTGCCGGGTCGCGTTCGACTTCTGCAGCAAGCCCGTGCCGGTCGGCCCGGATCCCGCGTGGGCCGCGAAACCCCAGGTGCTGCTGGGCGGCCGGGCGCTCTTCCCCGAGATCGCCCTGCTCGCACTCTTCCAGAAGGCCGGCTGGAAGGGCGCGTGGATCGATCCCCGCCGCCGCCGGTACTTCGACAAGATGCCGAACGTCAGCAAGGGCGTGGGGCTCGACACCCGGGTCGCGAGCGTGCTCGCGAAGGTGAATGCAGCCGCCGCCGCGGTCCGTCGGGCGTCCAGCTGGGACCTCGTACTGTGGGACGGGAGGACCGTGCTCTTCGTTGACGTTGCCCCCGGACCCGCCCGCCCCGGCCATGCCCGGATCGCGTGGCTCGACGCCGCCCTCCGCTCTGGGTTGTCGGCCGGCCAGTTCCTCGTGGTGGAGTGGGAGACCCGGAAGGTTGCAGCGAGGAAAGTGAAGGGATCCGGCCCGCACTGACGTCGAAACGGGTGACCACACCGTGAAGGAGGCCACCCGTGGAGAACTCCACCCCCCGTCCCCAGATCGTTTCCTACCTCTGGCTCGTGCTCGGCTCCGCCTGCTTCGTGTTCGTCGGGTGGCGGTTCAACGTCGCCCTCGCGGCGTGGCTCGCGCCCGTGTTCCTGATCAGGTACTTCCGCGACCGGACGCGGTGGTTCGCGGCGCTGCCCGCCGTGCCGCTGCTCGCGCTCGCCTCCTACGTGCAGCTCGCGGGGGGCTGGGACCTCGACGCGTGGATGTACCCCGTCTTCAGCCTGCTTCGGCCCGCTGCGCTCCTCGCCGGCCTCTTCGCCGACCGGGCCCTGCACCGGCGCCTGCCCCGGTGGGCATCGACCCTCGTGTATCCCGCCGTATCCCTGGTCGTGGACTACGCGGTCGGGTTCACGCCTCTCGGCACGACCATGGCCATGTCGGCGACCCAGTTCGGACTGCCCGTGGTCGCGCAGCTCGCGTCCGTGACGGGCATCTGGGGCATCGGCTTCCTGGCCGGCTGGACCGCAGCTGTCGCGAACCTCGCGTGGGAGGAGCGGGCGGAGCTCCCGAAGGCCGGCAGGATGGTCGCCGCCTGGGCCGGCGTCGTCGCCGCGGTGCTCGCCTTCGGCAGCGCCCGGGCGTGGCTCGCCCGGCCTGCGTCCCCCACGGTCAGAGTGGCCGGCGTGACGGTGGCGCATCCCCGCGACTACTGGGAGTGGATCGACGCGTCGACGCCCCGCGCCGTCGTGACAGCCCACGGGGCCGAGCTGGCCTCCCTTCAGGACGCGCTCTTCGAAAGGAGCGCAGCGGCCGCGGCCGCGGGCGCGAAGGTGATCGTCTGGGCGGAGGGCAACGCCGTGATCACCCCCGAGGGCCGGCAGGCGTTCCTGGACCGGGCCGGCGTGTTCGCCCGCGCTCACGGGGTGTACCTCGCGGCCGGCGTGCTTGAGCTCGCGTACGGCAGCACGCTCAGCGACAACAAGGTCGTGATGGTGGCGCCGGACGGGACGGTGGCGTTCACCTACGTGAAGACCATGTCGTGGTACCCCACGGGCTCCGACGGGGTGCTGCGCACGGTGGACACTCCCTACGGCAGGATCGGCGCGGCGGTCTGCTTCGACATGGACTTCCCGTACTTCATCCGGCGGTTCGCACGGATGGGGGCGGACATCGTGGTGGTGCCGTCGTTCGACTCCGAGCGCATCAGGCCGTACCACACCGAGGTCGGCCTCTTCCGGGCCGTGGAGAACGGGTTCTCGATGGTGCGCCAGGTGAGCGCGGGCGCCTCGATGGCCGTGGACTGGACGGGCCGTGTGCTCGCCCGTCAGGACTTCTTCACCACCGCGGACCGGTTGATGATCGCCGACGTGCCGACCCGCGGCACGCGGACGCTTTACGGGCTGGTCGGCGACGCGTTCGCCTGGCTCGCCGCCGCTTTGGCGCTCGCGCTCTTCGTCGCGGCGTACTTCTCGAGGGCTGCCACGCGCTCGGCGTCGGTCGGGTGAGAATAATGGTAGAAGCTGTACCACGGGTGGGGTGTGAGATTCGAAAGGTTGTCCTTCGAAAGCCTCAGGAGCGCGCTGACCATGCCCTGCGCCCCGCCCGTGCCGTCCACGGCGAACCGGTCCGCCTCGTGCTCGCGCCGGCGCGAGAGGAGTGAGGAGAGCGGCTGCACGGCGAAGGTGAGGGGCCCGGACGCGAGGGAGAGCACCACGAGGAGGGCGTGGCTGGAGTCCCGGGAGAATCCGAACGCCCCGTACAGGGGCGTCCACGGCACCAGGAGCGACAGCACCCAGAAGCCGGCGAGCCCAAGCGCGATCGAGAGCATGAGGCTCTTCCGCACGTGGTGCAGGCGCTCGTGACCGATCTCGTGGGCGAGCACCGCGAGCACCTCGTCGTCGCCCATGGTCGACGTCAGCGTGTCGAAGAGCACGATGCGCTTCACGGGGCCGAGGCCGGTGAAGTAGGCGTTGCCGTGCCGCGACCTGCGGCTCGCGTCCATCAGGAAGATGCCCTTCGTGCGGAAGCCGAGCCGCCGGGCCAGCTCGAGGATCCGGTCGCGGAGCGCTCCCTCAGCGAGGGGGGTGAACCGGTTGAACAGCGGCGCGATCACGAGCGGGTAGAGGAGGTTCAGTACCAGCTCGAAGGCCGTGAGCGCAAGGAACGCCCACACCCACCACAGCGCCCCGGCCCGGTCCATGAACCAGAACAGGCCGAGCAGAACCGGCACGCCGATGGCGAGCGACAGCGCGAGGCCCTTCAGGGTGTCCAGCACGAAGGTCCGGGGGGTCGTCCGGTTGAAGCCGAAGCGCGCCTCGATGGAGAAGGTCGCGTACAGCGAAAACGGGAGGTTCGCGACCCAGGAGCAGATCGACACGGCGAGGACGAAGGCTGCCCCGCGCAGGTACGGGCCGACGGGGAGGCGGGCGCAGGCGTCGTCGAGCCGGCCGAGCACGCCCGTGGACACCACGGCCGCTGCGAGGCCCGCGGACACCAGGGAGACGACGATGCCGAACCTTCCACGCTCGAGGGTGTAGGCGACCGAACGCGCGCGCGTTCCCGCGTCAACGAGCGAAGCGAATGCCGGGGGGATCTCGGCGGCGTGCCGGCGCACGTGGCGCAGGTTGAGGATCGCGAGCATGGCCAGCCATGCCTGCTCGGCGACGAGCAGGCCGAGCCAGAGGAAGAAGATCGCGCGCGGGCTCACGGGGCGAAGATACTGGCGCCCGGCCGCCGCGTCTACGCTGCCCGATGTCCCGCTGCCCGCTTCTTGCCGCGTCCCGCGGGCGGCGCTATCATGGCTCTTCCACCGGAGCGAAAGGAGACGACGATGCCGAGACCCGTGACGCTGTTCACCGGCCAGTGGGCCGACCTGCCCCTCGCGGAGCTCGCGAAGAAGGTCTCCGCCTGGGGATTCGACGGCCTCGAGCTCGCCTGCTGGGGCGACCACTTCGATGTCGAGCAGGCGCTGGAGAAGGACTCGTACGTGCGGGAGAAGCGGGCCCTGCTCGACCGGCATCATCTCTCGTGCTTCGCCATCAGCGCCCACCTCGTGGGCCAGTGCGTTGCGGATAACCCCATCGACGAGCGGCACAAGACCATCCTCCCGCCCCGGCTGTGGGGCGACGGAAAGCCCGAGGGCGTACGCCAGCGCTGCGCCGAGGAGGTGAAGCGCACGGCGCAGGCCGCGAAGCTCTTCGGCGTCACGGTGGTGAACGGCTTCACCGGCAGCCCCGTGTGGGGCATGTTCTACTTCTTTCCGCCCACGAGCCAGGCGTTCGTCGACGTCGGCTACCGGGACTTCGCCGCGCGATGGACGCCCATCCTCGACGAGTTCTCGCGGCAGGGGGTGCGGTTCGCCCTCGAGGTGCATCCCGGCGAGGTCGCCTACGACTCGATCACGGCCCGGCGCACCCTCGCGGCGGTCAAAGACCATCCCGCGCTCGGCTTCAACTTCGACCCCAGCCACTTCGTGCACCAGTTCCTCGATCCGGTGTACTTCATCGACGAGTTCCCGAGCCGGATCATCCACTGCCACGTCAAGGACTCGCGCAAGCAGCTCGACGGCAGGTCGAGCATCCTCAACTCCCACCTCGACTTCGGCGATCCCCGGCGTGGATGGAACTTCGTGAGCCCGGGCCGGGGGGACGTGAAGTGGGACCCCGTCATGCGGGCGCTCAACCGCGCCGGCTACGAGGGGCCCCTCTCGATCGAGTGGGAGGACAACGGCATGGACCGCGAGTGGGGCGCGCAGGAGGCGCTCGCCATGGTCCGGCGGCAGGACTTCCCTGCCTCGGCCGTCATCCACGACGCGGCATTCCAGCGGAAACAGGACTAGAGGCGGCAGATCATGAAAGCGCTCGTCGTCTACGACTCGCAGTACGGGAACACGGAAACGGTCGCCCGGGCCATCGCCGGGGCCGCGCCGCGCGGGGCGGCCCGGGCCCTTTGGGCCGGGGACGCGAAGGCCGCCGACCTCGCGTCGGTCGACGTGCTCGCGGTGGGTTCCCCGACGCTCGGGGGGTGGCCGACGCCGGCGATCCAGCGGTTCCTCGCCGGCATCCCGGCCGGCTCGCTCGCGAAGGTGCGCGTCGCGGCCTTCGACACCCGGATGACCATGTTCATCGCGAAGCTCTTCGGGTGGTCGGCGGACCGCATCGCCTCGGCCCTGAAGGCGAAGGGCGGCGTGCCGGCGGCGAAGCCCGAGGGGTTCATCGTGAGGGGCCGGGAGGGTCCGCTCGCCGACGGGGAGCGCGAGCGGGCGGCAGCCTGGGCGAAGGGCTTCCTGGGTTGACCACGCGGGTGACCGTGCCGGGGTCCGCTGCCCTGTTTCCCGACAGCGGCGGTTCTGGTACAATGCGCGCGGGGAGGGGATACCATGTCGCTCCGCGCGGGGAGGGGAAGGCGGCCGTGATCAGCCTCCCGTCCCGGCAGGTCCACCTCGATTTCCACACCTCCGAGCACATCCCCGGCGTGGGCGCGCGGTTCGACAAGGCGGACTTCCAGGCCGCGCTGAAGCTCGGGAAGCTCGACTCGATCACGGTGTTCGCCAAGTGCCACCACAGCTGGAGCTACTACCCGACCCGCGTCGGCATGCCGCACCCCACCCTCGAGCGCGACCTGCTCGGCGCGTGGATCGAGGCGAGCCACGAGGTCGGGGTGCGCGCCCCCGTCTACTATACCGTGGGGTGGTCGGCCACGGACGCGGAGCTGCACCCCGAGTGGGTCGCGCGGAGCCGCGACGGGTCCCTCGCGGCCCGGGACGTCGATCCGGGGGCGAAGCCCGACGACCCCCGGCCGAACGGTTCCTGGAAGTTCCTGTGCCCGACCGGCGACTACCGCGAGCTGATCCTCGAGCAGACCCGGGAAATCTGCTCGCGCTACGACGTCGACGGGTTCTTCTACGACATCTGCTGTACTCCCGTCTGCTACTGCCCGGCCTGCCGGTCGGACATGGCCCGGGCCGGGCTCGACCCGACGCGCGACGAGGAAGCCCGGGAGTGGCACGTGCGGAAGTGGCAGAGCCTCATGGCCGCGGCCAACGGCATCATCCACGCGCGGTTCCCCGACGCCACGGTCTTCTACAACGGCAGCGCGAGCCCGTACACGCCGGAGTGGCACGTCGGGGACACGCACTTCGAGCTCGAGGACCTCCCCTCCGTCTGGGGCGGCTACGACCGGTTCCCGCTGCGGGCCCGCTTCTTCGCGAACACGGGGCGCCCCTACCTCGCCATGAGCGGCAAGTTCCACACGTCGTGGGGCGAGTTCGGCGGCTTCAAGCACCCCGACGCCCTCCGCGCGGAGGCGGCCGCGATGGTCGCCTGGGGCGCCCGGTGCAGCTTCGGCGACCAGGCGCACCCGTCGGGTGCCATGGACCCCGCGACCTACCGGAACATCGGCGCGGCGTACCGCTACGTGCAGAAGATCGAGGGCTACGGCCTCGACGGGAAGCCGTGCGCGAACCTCGGCCTGATGCTCTGCGGGCAGGAGGAGCACGACGAGGGCGTGGCGAGCATGCTGCTGGAGACGCAGACCGACTTCGAGCTGGTGGACACCTCGCTGGGCTTCGGCCGCTACGAGGCCATCGTGCTCCCCGGCGGTCGGTGCCTCGACGGCAGGACGGCACGGCAGCTCGAGGAGTACCTTGCCGGCGGCGGGCGCCTCCTCGTGCTCGGCGAGGGTGCGCTGGACCGTGAAGGCCGGCGGTTCCTTCTCGATGTGGGCGCGAGGTACCTCGGCCCGGCGGCGCACCGGCTCGATTACACGGTCGCCGGGAAGCGGCTCGCGAAGGGGCTCGTGGAATCGCCGTTCCTGAACGAGCTTCCGGCCCTGCGTGCCGAGGTGACGGACGCCGAGGTGCTGGCGGCGGTCCGCGAGCCGTACTTCGACCGGACGTACGGCCGCTACTGCTCGCACCGCAACACCCCGTACCGGCTCGATGAGGCGGCGCACCCCGCTGCGTGGCGCCGCGGCGGGGTGGTGTGCCTCGCGCACCCCCTCGGCGCGATCTACCGGGCCGGGGGCGTCCGGCTGCACCGGGACCTGTTCCTGAACGCCCTGCGCATGGTGCACGCGAGCCCCGTCCTGCGGGCGCCGATGCCGAGCGGGGGCCGGGTCAGCCTCGTGCACCAGCCGAAGCGCCGGCGTTACGTGGCGCACCTGCTGTACGCCCCGCCGATGCGGCGCGGCGGCGTGCTGGTGCTCGAAGACCTCGTGCCCGTGCGGGGGGTGACCGTGGAGCTTCGCGTGCCCGAGAAGATCACCTCTGCGTTCACCGCGCTGCCGAAGAAGACCGCGAAGCTGTTGCGGGGAAAGGGGGTCGTGTCGGTCGCGGGCGTCGAGGTCGCGGGCCACGCCATGGTCGTATTCCGCTATTGAGGACTTTCGGAAAGAGGTTGCTGGCGGCCTTCCGAAAGCGTACATTGAGGTCCACACAGGAGGTTCCCATGAAGCTGTCCATCACCCATCAGGAAAAGTACTCGCGGGGAGAGCTGATCCTCCGCACCCTCTTCGGAGGGATCTACATCGGGCTCCCGCACTATTTCCTCCTCGGCATCGTCGGCATCTGGTCGGGCATCCTCTCGTTCGTCGCGTTCTGGGTCGTGCTCTTCACGGGCCGGTACCCCGAGAGCATGTTCAACTTCCAGATCGGGTATCAGAACTGGTACCTGCGCCTGGGCGCCTCGCTCTCGAACCTCGTCGACGGGTATCCCGCCTTCTTCCCGAAGGGCGTGAGCGACCGGGTGAAGCTCGAGGTTCCGCGGCCCGAGAAGGTGAACCAGGGCATGGTCCTGGTGCGCCTGCTGTTCGGCTGGATCTACGTCGGCATTCCGCACGGCATCTGCCTCATCGGCCGCATCATCGCGACCAGCGTGCTCATGTTCCTCGCGTGGTTTGCCGTGCTCTTCACGGGCCGGTACCCCGAGCGCTGGCACGCGTTCAACGTCGGCTCGTACCGGTGGGTCACCCGCATCGGGCTGTACCTCGGCTACTTCACCGACACCTACCCGCCGTTCAGCGGCAAGGAGTGACCTGAATGGCTGACCGGGAGCAGGCGGCGTCCGGCATCGCGCTGCCGCAGCCGGCGGACATCAGCCAGCGCGAGAAGGACGACGCCATGGCGTCGTACCTCATGATGTTCGCCTCGTGGGCGGTCGGGCTGCCCCTGCCCCTGGTCAACCTCGTCGCCTCGGTCGTCTACTACGTCGTCAACCGGAAAGGCTCGAAGTTCGTCGCCTTCCACTCGCTGCAGTCCCTGCTGAGCCAGGTGCCGGTGTCCCTGCTGAACGCCGGCGTCGTGGGATGGGGCATCGGCCTGCTCGTCAAGGGCGATGCCGCGGGCAGCCTGTGGCCGTTCCTCGGCTACGTGTTCTTCACCGTCGCCGCCAACATCCTCTACATCGTTTTCTCCATTGTGGCGCTCCTCCAGGCGGTCAAGGGGCGGTTCTACTACCTGCCCTTCTTCGGGCGAATGAGCTTCGACCGGCACTACGGCCCGGCGTCGGCGGAGCGCGAGCGGCCCGCCTGGGTGAACCGGCCGCCGGAGGGGATCTAGATCCGCGGTTCCCGTCGCCTGCTCGGGGAGCTGGCGGCCGTCTCGGCTGTGCTGGCCGGCCTCGCAGCCCTCGCCTTCGCAGGGGCGCGGCTGGCGTTCAAGGACCGCGTCGGCGCTCCGGACGTGGCGCTGGAGGTCGAGCGCGGCCTTCGGCCGGTGATGCGCCGCCAGATCGCGCGCGAAGGCACGGTGGTGGATGCGCCGGTCGTCACCGACGCGTTCGCTGCCATCCTCGATCGGCTCACCGCGGGGCTCGGCGACCTCCCCGCCGCGCCCGAGGTGCTCGTCGTCGATTCACCCGTCGTGAACGCGGCGGCCCTGCCCGGGGGCATCGTCGTAGTGTACACGGGCCTCGTGCGCACCCTCGAGACCCCCGAGCAGATGGCCGCGGTGCTCGCCCACGAGCTCGTGCACGTCGAGCGCCGTGACGCGGTCGCTCAGCTCGCCCGCGAGATCGGCATGGCGGCGATCACGTCCGCGATCTCGGGGGGCGGCGACAATGCCGCGCAGGCCCTGCTCCGTTCTGCCATCGACCTCCACTATTCCCGCGCCGCCGAGGACCGTGCCGACGCGCAGGGTCTCGACCTGCTCGAGCGGTCTGGCATCGACCCGGGGGCCTTCGGCGACGCGCTCGGGCGCATCGTCGAGGCCGGGAGAGCCACGCCAAGGCTCCTGCGCTGGCTCGACGAGCACTCGGACGTCGACTCGCGCATCGCCCGGGCGAAATCGCGGTCGTTGTCCGCGGCGGGACCGCACCGGCCCCTGGACGTGGACTGGCGCAGGGTCCGGCTCGCGCTGCCCACGGTATTCGACGCCGGGGGGTGAGCGCGTGATCCCCCCGTGCGTTCCATGCCCCTGACCACCGGTCCGCTCGGTCTCTTCCACCCCCTCGTCGCTCGGTGGTTCGCCGAGCGGCTCGGCGAGCCCACCGAGGTGCAGGTCCGGTCGTGGCCGGCCATCGCCGCGGGCCGGCACGCACTGGTGTCGGCGCCGACCGGCACGGGCAAGACCCTTGCCGCGTTCCTCTGGGGGATCGACCGGCTCGTGCGCGGCAGCCTGCCGACCGGCACGGTGCGCATCCTGTACGTGTCGCCGCTGAAGGCGCTGAACAATGACGTGCGCGAGAACCTCGTCACGCCTCTGCGCGAGCTCGCCGGGGTCTTCGCCGCTGCCGGCGAGCCGTTCCCCGCGCTGCGGGTGGAGACGCGAAGCGGCGACACGCCGCCGTCCGAGCGCCGGCGCATGGCCAGGCGTCCGCCCGAGATCCTCGTCACCACGCCCGAGAGCCTGAACCTGCTGCTGTCCTCGCACGGCGGCCGCGCGATGCTCGGCGGCCTCGCCACGGTGATCCTCGACGAGATCCACGCGGTTGCCGGCACGAAGCGCGGCACGCACCTCGTCACGGCCGTCGAGCGGCTCGTCCGGCTCTCGGGCGAGTTCCAGCGCATCGCGCTCTCCGCGACGGTCCGGCCGCTCGCCGCGGTGGCGGACCTCGTGGCCGGCTTCGAGGTCGTCGCCGGGCCCTCGGGCGCGTCCTACCGGAAGCGGCGGGTCGAGGTGATCGACTGCCCGATGGCGAAGCGCCTCGAGATCAGCGTGCGGT